>ERZ773115.3810-NODE-3810-length-10036-cov-15.050596_pt1 | contig 10036 bp, 10 predicted proteins | sample MGYA00511116_ERZ773115 | MGnify/ENA primary metagenome ERZ773115 (study PRJEB29015, sample SAMEA2737869) | human gut metagenome | biome: human gut; feature: human-associated habitat; material: faeces | place: China | collected 2012 ... | reverse complement strand
GGAATTCTAAGTGATATCCATCATCGCATCCAGTGCGCCCGGTTTATCCCCGCTGGCGCGGGGAACTCTTACTGCTTGGTATGCGGAATCACACCCTGAACGGTTTATCCCCGCTGGCGCGGGGAACACTGAAGCATCAAACATTTGGTGGACCAAACGGACGGTTTATCCCCGCTGGCGCGGGGAACACTGTACGCGGCGAGTTTTAGCGACAGGTCATCCCGGTTTATCCCCGCTGGCGCGGGGAACACGGATCTGCCAGCGCCTCTGCGGGGCGGTAAACCGGTTTATCCCCGCTGGCGCGGGGAACACTACGCCAGCCACCTGCTTCGCCAGCCGTTCGGCGGTTTATCCCCGCTGGCGCGGGGAACACTTCCTGATCCATGATGGTGAACAATATTTAACCGGTTTATCCCCGCTGGCGCGGGGAACACGCTGCGAGATATCGCCAGCCGCGGATTAATCCACGGTTTATCCCCGCTGGCGCGGGGAACACGTTGCCCCCCAAAATCATTAAATCCCCGGCGGCGGTTTATCCCCGCTGGCGCGGGGAACACATTCTTTCAGATAAGCAAAAAGATATAATTCCCGGTTTATCCCCGCTGGCGCGGGGAACACATATTTTTTATTTACCCCTCTGAATAACAGTGCGGTTTATCCCCGCTGGCGCGGGGAACACTTGGGTCATTTTGACCTTAGCGCATGGGTCAACGGTTTATCCCCGCTGGCGCGGGGAACACGCGATAGCCGGTAACTCGTGAGCTCGGAAAAGCGGTTTATCCCCGCTGGCGCGGGGAACACCAACACGATGACAGAGGGAAAGACTTCGCCGGCGGTTTATCCCCGCTGGCGCGGGGAACACTCAATATTTACGAAGTTCTTAGCGCGCTGGGGCGGTTTATCCCCGCTGGCGCGGGGAACACAACTCTCTCGCGCTCGAAATTGCGCTGGGTATTGGTTTATCCCCGCTGGCGCGGGGAACACACTAAGCATACATAACTGTTTTTAAACAAATTTATTCCGCATCAACAATCTACCAACTAAATTAAAACATTTCCTTATTTTTAAAGAACGTCTAACTTATTGATTATCAACAGGAAGAAAAGAAACCAAACGTAACCCATCCAAATCCACCGGAATACGTCTGTTTTCTCCCCAGGTCTGAAATTCAAAACCCGACTCGGTATTGGTCGCCCAGGCCATCACCACATTTCCGCAACCAGCCAGTTGGGTAATTTGCTGCCAGATCATCTCCCGAATACGTTTTGATGTATCACCAACATACACACCGGCACGCACTTCCAGTAGCCAGATTGCGAGCCGTCCACGTAAGCGCGGAGGGACATTTTCTGTAACAACCACGACCATGCTCATCCGCCGCGCCCCCGGTGACCACTATCACCCAGCGTTTCAGGTTCAGGGATGGCAGGCGGTAACATATCCGGCGCGGGTTGTGGTGGTTCAATTTCACCTGCAGCAAGGACTTCCTCAATTAACGGTATTAATTTGCCCGTTAACTTAGTGCTACGGAAAATATCGCGACAGGCTAATCTGACTTCTTTATCAGGTTCTGCGGGTTGCCTCGCTGCTATTTCAAATGCCTTTGGCACAACCGAATCAAATTTAATGATATCGGCTATGTCATAAACAAATGAAAGCGGTTTGCCACTATGGATAAACCCAATAGCGGGCGCATATCCCGCGGCTAATACTGCCGCTTCAGATATACCGTACAGACATGATGTAGCAGCACTGATGCAGCGATTCACAACATCGCCTTTTTCCCAGTCTTTAGGATCGTATTTGCGACCATTCCATTTCACACCATATTGTTTCGCCAGTAATGCATACGTCTGGCGAACGCGAGATCCCTCAATTCCACGTAACTGCTCCACTGAACGGCGAGCTGGCGGTGGTTCACGAAAACGTAATTCATACATTTTGCGCACCACCTTCAACCGTAGATCTTCCGTTAAAGCCAGCTTTGCCTGGTAGAGTAATTTATCTGCCCGCGCCCCTCCGGGTTGTCCGGAGGAGTAAACGCGAACGCCCGCTTCACCGACCCAGACTAGCAGTGTTCCCACCGTGGCGGCCAGATGGACTGCCGCGTGGGAAACTCTTGTTCCCGGTTCGAGCATAATGCAGGCGACCGATCCCACTGGAATATGCGTGCGGATCCCGGTTTTGTCGATCAGCACGAAAGCGCCGTCCAGTACGTCGATTTGACCGTACTGGAGGAAGATCATGGAAGTGCGATCTTTTAATGGGATCGGGCTCAGCGGTACAAACGTCACGCCTCTGCTCCGGGTTTGATCAGCATCAGACCACAACCGAACGCCCGGCTTTTGCCATACCCCTGACTGAGACGTTGCAGAAATAACCCAGGAGCGGTGACCGTAAGCATCCCCGTATAATCCACGCTACTGAACTGGATCAGTTGCCGGGAGTTTTCCCGCCGCAGTTGCTGTTGTCGGTAGGCATCAACCGAAGTATCCAGCAGTGTAAAACCGCTTCTCTCCCCCTGCGCTGCCAGCCAGTCCAGCGCAGCCTGTTGTTGATGCAACCAGACATCACTTCCTTCCACCTGCCCCCTCACCTGCCGTTTCGCCTCCATCAGCAAGTCGTGGCGTTTGCCCGCTTTACAAATTGTTGGATTCGCCCGCAGGTTGAAACAAAGGGATTGTCCGGTACGCAACTCTGGCGCAAATGGTCGGCATTCGATGGTGAAAATATCACTTTCCGCCGGGCGTTCCTGCGACAGGACAAAAAAGCGACCCCCCCCTGGAGTTCTTCCCGACGATAAAGAAATTGCCTTTCTTTGCCGCCAGGGAAAAGATCCCACAGCCACTGATGCATCACATATTCACCGCGATCCACCAGATGCAGCAACTGCGCAGGCGAAAGCTGGCCGGTATGTAAGGTTATTCTTGAGAGGTACATGGTTCCTCCTTGCTGAGCCACGGCCCCTGATTGACGGTGCGTTCCCCAAACAGCCACTGCTGACGATTTAAAGGAACATCCCGGCGGCGTAATATTTTGCTCGCGACCAGGCCGTCGTGTTTCCCTTCCCACCAGCATTCATCCTGAAGTTTCGGGAGTGAGACTTTCAGTTTATGGAAATGATCCTGATACTGTTGGTATGCATTACATAAGGCATCACACGCGTTGCCTTCGAGCAGTAACGGCGCAAGAGGTAATGCCAGCGGATGACTTTTTCGCCCCAGATAAAGCGGAAAAACTGGATGGCGTAAACCGTCCTGCAACTGTTCGAGGCTGTAAGGTGCTTCGGGGGTTGGTACCACCGCCACCATCCACCAGGCGTCGGTATAATAGTCGCGTCGGGAGATAATTGCGCTCAAAAGATCAGGGTCGCTCAACTCTTCGCGACGGCTGAAATAACGCGCTTTACGCACCTCTTTTGGCATCTGGACTGTGTGATAATCCCGTGCCCAGCGCGGGTTACGGCTGGCGCAAACCACCAGTGAATAGTGGCGATTAAACGCGTTTAAGCGTTCGGTATCATCACGCCGAATCCCTACCCCGGCAGCCAGTAGCCCCAGCAATGCTGAGCGCGAAGGAAGTTCATGGGTATGACGAACTTCACCTGGAGCATCGACACCCCAGGACGCCATCGGCCCATGAAGCTGAAAAATCAGATATTGGCTCATAAGCCGCCCCTTACGCGCAGATAAAGTCCAGCACGTCCTTCATGCTTCCCTGTTTGTTCATCACGTCAAAACTTGCGCATTCGGTCTTCTGTTCGTAGACCGTATTCATGTTTTCGCGAAGCGTTGTAATACGCTGCACCGCCACATCTAACTGACGTGTGCCATTAATGGGTTCATAGAAAGCCGCCGCCAGAGAGCGTGGTTGATCGGTGCCTTTTTCTGCCAGCGCCCAGGAGGCGTAGGCACGGCTGGCAAAGCTGTTCTGTTTGCCGGTTGGGGAGACTTTAAGTGCGGCTTCCGTAAAGGCACGTATGGTCTGATTAGCTAACGCTTCGTCACCGCCAAGGTTTTCGACCAGCAGATCTTTATCAATGCAGATATAGGTGTAGAACAGTGCAGAACCGAATCCGGTTTCACCAAGATGCCCGGCACCGGCATCTTCAGAAGCCTGGCGCAAATCATCAACGGCGGTGAAAAAATCATCTTCGACAATCGTTTCACTGACACCAAATGCGTGCGCTACCTGGCAGGCGGCTTCAACATTAAACTCGGGTTTATTCGCCAGCATACGACCAAACATGGCAATATCTACCGCCATACGGTCTTTGCGTAACAACGCGAGATCTTCCTCTTTTGGCGCGCGCTTTTCTTCTGCAAGCTGATGGGCCAGCGCTTTTACGGCGTCAAATTCTGCCGGGCTGATATGGACTAACTGTTCAGTTTCGGCGTTAGTGAGCGGATCTTTTGGTTTTTTGTCGTTTTTAGCTTTCCCAAGATAATCTGCAATTTTTGCCGCCCATTCGATGGCTTTTTTCTCTTCGATTCCTTTCTCAATCAGGATAGTTGCCGCCTCACGCGCAATACGCCCACTGCGAATACCAATATGGCCCGCCAGTGCCTGTTCAAAAAGTGCAGAAGTGCGCCACGCACGTTTCAGACTTTGCGAGGAAACGCGCAGACGCGTTGCTCCACCCAGCACCACAGTTTTTGGCGCACCGGTATCATCACGGTTAAGGTTGGCAGCAGGGTAAGCGGTTAACAAATGAAGCTGAATAAATGTTGTCATGAGATAGTCCTTTATTGATTTTGTTCGTTATCGGCGTCGCCAGCCTGGTAATATTCCAGCGCCCAGCGGATACGGATAAATTCGGTTGGCCGCTGCTGGCGGCGGTGATGATTGAGCAGGTCGTCGCTCTCCTGGCACCAACGGAAGACCCCCTCTGCCAGAGAGTCAAGATTTACGGAACCGTTTAATAATCTGACTGCGCGGCGTAACTGGCGCAGTAATTCATCCGGTGTTTTTACTGCCGACAGACGAGTAAAACGCCCCTTTGACATTACCGCCGCCAGCTGCGCGGCAAAAGGCTGCCGTTCATCAATAGCTTTAACATTGGCGCTAACTGCGGCTATCAGCGCCAGTGCGGTGATACGCAACTCAGGTTCATCCTGCCACTTTATTTGTCTGTTCTTCAGAAACAGGCGAAATCCATCCGTCAGACAAACATCATTAACCGTCGTACTACGCCGCAGACTGGCACGTTCGCCACGTTTCTCCTGCAATTCCTCGTGCCATTTGCGCAGCGTGGCTTTGTGCTCCTCTTTTACAATACTCATTCAGCAGCCTCCTGCTTTTTCTCCCTGGCGGCTTTAGCACTTTGCTTCTCCGCCGATGTTGTAAAATATTTCTTGCGCGCGGTCATGACGCGTTCCAGATCAACGGGCTCATAAGGATTGGTGAATACACGCTCGTCAAAATCCTGACGTGCGAATAACCAAATTTCCTTATTCCATTTGCTGAGTAATTCATCCGCATCCTGACCTTCTTCAATTTGGCGCACTAACCTCAGAAAGCGATGCTGAGTTTTGTTCCAGAAGTCGATATCCACAAAACTAAAATCACCCCTTGCACCTTTTGGATCGGAGAACCATGCTTCTTTCAATGCACTCCGTAACAGACTTAGAATCCGTGAAGCTGTTTGCGCAGCCAGCCGCAGCTTCGGTATCTGACCTTCTTTTTTATCGAGCAGCAGCGGGAAATGGTGTTCGTACCAACAGCGCGCTTTCATGTTGTCGAAATCATAGCCAAATCCCCACAGGCCCACTTTTGCCTGCTTGAGACTGCTGGCATTGAAGAGTTTCACCACCAGCGCGGGAAGTTCCGTATTGTTTTCTGATTTACCCGTTTCGATAAGGCCTAACCAGTCACGCCAGATTAAACCGCCCGGTTGTGGTTTAACGGAGTAAAACTCGCCACCCTCTTTAAGTGGTACACGGTAAGGCGTTAAGGGATGCTGCCACATGGCATAATTCGCACCGTAATTTTTGGTCGTCATCAGGCTCAGGAGCGCGTCGCTCTGCTCACCGCAAATATCGCAGTTGCCGACTGTCGTGGTATTAAAATCAATACGAATACGGCGAGGCATTCCCCAGTACGCCTGGAGTTTATTGACCTGCTCATCGGTTACCACCGCACCGGCCAGTTCGCTGGTGCGCGTCGGGCCAAGCCAGGGGAAAACCAGATCGTCAAATTTTTTGGGTAGCGGTAAATCGGCTTCATCCTGCGGCATGACATTGATCCACAGTTTGCGCCACAAGGGAGTTTGTTGATTACCCTGATATTCCTGTAATTCAATCAGAGTAGTCATCGGCCCACCGCCGCGTAAACCGGTGCGGTAGCCTTTGCCACCTGACGGCGCATTCAACTGTAGGGAGAACAGAGCTAACGCAGAACAATGTGGGCACAGGTATTCCGTTACACCACGCTTGATAAAGTGGTTTTTATTAAACTTCGTTGTTTGAGCGCCGGGAATCTCAGGCAGTAGCGAAGCGACCGGAACTTTATCTCCGGTGAGCGCCTCGAAATCCTGCATAAATGAAGGGGAATCTGGCCCAAACTGGAAAGCATGTTCTAATGACTGCAATGCTTCCCGTAGCTTTTCAGCTTCCAGTCCGTCTTCCCAGATATCATCCCAACGACGATGATCTTTTGGCGCGAAGCTGGTTTGTAGTAGCCCCAGCAAAAACTGCCATACCGCACCCTGGAGATCTGCCCGCGGCGCAGAAATATCGACAACATTTTCATCCGCCAGATCGACTGGCGCCAGTTTGCCTGTCGTTCCGTCTTTAAAACGAACGGGCAACCACGGGGTTGTCAGAAGTGAAAACGAGTTCATACGCATCCTCTCGTAAAAAAGACCATCCCAGGTCGGTTGTCCATCTTTCCATCCTTTTCGGTGTATCAACTATTCAGAGAGTCCTGTCGCAGACATCTCAACCAACCTTGCCAATCAATCCTTCCGTAGCCGAATACCCGCAACTTTCGTCATCGTTGACTAAAATCACGTTTGCCATCTCCGGATCTTGTCGCTGTTCAATGCACCACAGCCTGAACGCCTCTCCCTCCAGTAAAGAAAACTCATCCCGATGTTTTTTCCACCAGCTTCGGCGCACTCTGACAACGCTCATTTCCCATGCGTGAGCACCGGTGGCATAAGGCTTCACCACACCGTCAATACAGGTAGCCAGCCACAGGGAAACAGACTCCTCAGCCAGACGTGTCGACAGTTTTTCCGGGAGGTAATCGTTGATATTGGCGGCATAGCCGGGCCTGAAGTTCAGCACAAACTTTTTAGCCATTGCGCGATCACAGTAATATTTGCCCACTTGCTCCTGCTCGCTGCGGGCAAATCCTTCCGGCATTACCACGTCCTCACCGTAGACGGATTCAATAAGAAGCCGGGCTGCGTGTGGCATCTGAATAGCACCTTGCTGACGCAGCACACGCTGCGTCAGCCAGATTCGCCCATGATCGGGATAGACAAATGCACTGTTACGCATGGCACTGCCAAACCATTCGTCGCCAGGAGAGTCGTCCCAGACGGGAGCCAGAATCAGCAATTCAGGGGGGGAACGCTCGTCCTTTCCGTCACGCTTTAACTGACCATTAATATCGCGGATATGCCGCTGTAATCGTCCTGCTCGCTGAATCAGCAAATCAACAGGGGCCAGGTCGGAGATCATTTCGTCCAGGTCAATATCCACGCTTTGCTCAATTACTTGTGTACAAACAATGACTTGCGACGCTCTCTGTAAACTACAATATTTACCAAAGCGTGCCAGCGTTTCCGTTTCAATTCGCTGGCGATCGCTAAAAGCAAAGCGGCTATGAAAAAGTGAAAGGCTGGAAGCAGGAATGACGCCGCGGGCAAGCAGCTGACGATGAATCTTAATAGCGTCATCGACAGAATTCCGGATCCAGGCGATGCATTTCCCCTGACTTACCGCCGATTCGATACGCGCAATACACTCTTGTTCACTATGAAGCCAACCCACGCTGACGCTACGCTCAACGTCTTTGCGCGTCGCTACCCGGTGTGAGTTCACATCGGATTTCGTGACATGCGTCAGCCAGGGGTAATCATCCTTTTCCAGGAACGGAGCTTCTTGCTGGCCCTCTGTACCCCGCGCAAAGGCAGCGACGAGTTTGTCGCGCTGCTGTTGAGATAACGTGGCAGAAAGCAAAATAACGCTGTTTCCGCCACGCGCCTGCCGCTCGATCAACCCTTCAAGAATGCACGACATGTAAGCGTCACAGGCGTGGATCTCATCAGCCAGCAGGATTTTGTTACTCAGCCCCAGAAGCCGCAGATTATTATGTTTGAACGGCATCACCGCCATCATCGCCTGATCCAGCGTGCCGACGCCAATTTCAGCCAGCAACGCCTTCTTGTTACTGTCGGCAAACCAGGCCGCACATCCCTGACTGAACGTTTGTTCATCCGGTTCTTCTGACCCGACTAAATCACCGGACCAGAGTGATTCATTAAAGCGGTCCATTAATGTGCGGGCACTATGTGCCAGCACCAGGCTGGGGCGGGATTCTGGCGAATAGAAAGCAAGCCAGGTTTTGACCAGCCGATCGTACATGGCATTGGCCGTTGCCATTGTTGGCAGACCAAAAAACAGCCCCTGAGCTTTCCCCGCAGCTATCAACCTGTGCGCCAGGATAAGCGCCGCTTCTGTTTTACCTGCGCCAGTCACATCTTCCAGAATAAATAACTGCGGTCCTTGCTGGCTGATATCCAGATCCAGCACCTTTTGCTGTAACGGTGTCGGATTCTCAATAAAAGGAAACAGCGTATTAATTCCGTTGAAAGGCGCGACTTTTGCTTTTAGAGGAAAGACGGTTAAGGCGTTTTGAGCCTGAATTAAAGTTTTCTGCCAGTAACCTTTAATATCCATTGGGTGTGCGACGCGTGGAAAAAATCGCGTTGACGAACCCGTCCAGTCTGCGAGCACGACGGTTGCAGAGATATACCAGGAAAGGTGTTTTATAAGTTCAATGCCCTCATCATCATCCCAGAATGCGGGGATCTCTATGAGCGGAAACAGTGGTTTGATTTCAAGGAGAAAATCTCGTGCTGCAGCTTTGTCTTCAGGCAGAAAATTATCCAATTCATCCATACGATCAGGGGGCCGACCATGATGCCCTGTCGTCACGGGCATCCACATTTCTATCACTCGCCTAAGTTTGCGCGGAGAGAGCGAAGATGAAGGAAGTAACTCCTGACATTCACTTAAATAATGATTCCACAACCAGTAGCCCAGCGTTGAATGAGAGATTTTTTCGTAATTTTTTCTGGCACCTTCCTGAATCTTGAGTTCAGGGGGCAGGTAAAGTTGTTGAAAAGAGCGGGCAAATTTTCCAATATCGTGCCAGCACAGCAACCAGGCGAAAAATTGAGCCGCCTGTTCCTTGTCAGAAATCCCTAATTGACGAAAATAATCAGCCAGCCCGAAGCAATTTCTTTTAACCATTAAATAGCCCATCGCGGCTACATCCAGCGAATGCCAGCAAAGAAGGTGATAGTCGTCGCCCCCGTCTTTCTCGCCGCGTCGGGTTTTTCCCCAGAAATCAAAAAAAGTCACAATATTTTTATCCTTCAGTAAACTTAAAGGATATTTACGCATATTTTAAAAATTATCTGTGATATATATCAGCCAATAAAACATTTACATTATGAATAAATTAATGATTTTCATTTGAAATTCATAATAATAAATAGAGACTATATATTCACATAAAAAATATAAATTTTAAAAAAGGGTGCAGGAGACCAAACCATCACAATTCAGTACGCGGGGTTTTACCCCCGCGTGGTGGCTACTTCTTCGATTCGTAAGCGAGAACTGCCTTAAACTCCATACCACGTTCTCTGATACTCAACTCACACAACGAGTCACCTACCATCAGCGTGAATCCCAGTACTGTACAACACAGTACGATGATTGCCACAAGGGCATATTTTGTCAGCATGTCTTGCCTCCCTGCAAAGAAGAGACTAACATTCGAATTGTTTGGGTTCGAA
>ERZ773115.3803-NODE-3803-length-10048-cov-3.626739_pt1 | contig 10048 bp, 9 predicted proteins | sample MGYA00511116_ERZ773115 | MGnify/ENA primary metagenome ERZ773115 (study PRJEB29015, sample SAMEA2737869) | human gut metagenome | biome: human gut; feature: human-associated habitat; material: faeces | place: China | collected 2012 ... | reverse complement strand
AATTAGGCGATCTCTCCATGGCTACCTTAGCTGCTTCCGTTGTGCCGATCGCCGGAATCGTTATTCTCGGTGCTCTCGGAATGCTTGTCATTGCTATACCGGTCGGACGAAAGTTAGGTTTCTCCACCGGCATGTGTGTCGCTTTTGGAATGGGCTGCTATTGCAGCTATCCAACCAACTACCAGATTGCAAGTGAGATCATCAATGTACTTGCAGAGAAATCCGAGGAAAAGGAACATCTTGAAAAGGAAATTCTGACTCGTGTGGTCGAGGGAAGTATTATTTCTGTTTCTATGACCAGCGCTATGATTGCAGGACTTATGGCTGGATTTGTATAAAACAAAATCGCAAAAAAGAAGAGCCGACCGATATCAAATGTCAGCTCTTCCAAACCATAACAATATTCTTTTATAAATGAGTTTTTTCTATATTATATATAGTAGAAACTCATTTTATCTATCTGTCATATTTACTGAGCAGCCCCTGCTTCCTTCTCGATCTCCAGATTCTCCTTTACCTTCGCCTCAAAATCATCGTCCGCAGCCGCTGTCTCCCCGTTCTCCGCGGAAATCTTCGCTTTTACCGCATCGACGCCTTCGTCGAAAACTTCAAGTGCTGTCTGCAGCTGATTGTCCTCGCTCTTCGAGATCTCGATCTTTGACTTCAGATCCTCAGCGAGTGCGACTGTCACATCCGGCTCGATGCCGAGTTTGTGGATGCACTCACCGGACGGAGTATAATAATACGCCGTTGTGAGTTTCAGGCCGCTGCCGTCCGGGAGATTGAACACTCCCTGGGCGATTCCTTTTCCGAAGGTCTTCTCTCCGACGATCGTTGCCCAGTTGTTATCCTTTAAGGCACCCGTCAGTACCTCGGAGGCGCTGGCGCTCTCGCCGTTTACAAGAAGAATGATCGGGACATCCACTTCATGTCCGTCATCGGAAGAGTAGGTGCTGTCATCGATTCCTTTTCCCTTAAAGCTTACGATGGTCTTTCCATCCGGAAGAAGATAATCTGCGATTTCCTTCGCCGCCTGGACAACACCGCCGCCGTTGTTTCGAAGATCGACGATCAGCTTTTCCATTCCCTGGGCTGTAAGATCATCCACAGCTTTCTTAAACTGTTCGGAGCTTACCTCCTCAAAGGAAGAAAGTGAGATATATCCGGCTTTGTTTTCCAGCATCTCATACTCCACGGTCGGATTCTCCACCATGCGGCGCTCCACATCCATCTCCACATATTCATCCGTGGACTGACGGTAAACAGTCAGATGGACCTTCGTTCCTTCCTCACCGCGGATGTGATCGCTCACGAGAAGAGAGAGGTCCTCACCGGTCGCCTCGATATCTTCCACTTTGTAGAGGATATCTCCGGGAAGCATTCCGGCTTCCTGTGCCGGAGAATCTTTAAAAACCTTCACGGCCGTGATAATTCCGGTATATACATTCTGGCTGACCTGAACACCGATCCCGCAGTAAGTACCGGAATTTTCCTCGTTCAGACTGGTATATTCGTCCTTATCATAATACACAGAATACGGATCGTTCAGAGAATACATGTACCCTCGGTAGATCCAGTCTTCCGCTGTCCCGTTCTTCTTCTGTTCTTCCTCCGTCATGTTCTCATCAAACAGGAAGTACTTGTCGATCAGCGCCTCCATGTACTGGAGCTTCGGCTCGATTTTTTTCATATCCAGCTTGTTGGCATCCGTTCCGGTCGCCTGTATGCTCTGACCCTCTGAAGTCCGACGCCCGATGATCCATATTCCGGTTGCAAATCCAACCACTGCAAACCCTGCAAAAGCCGTCACAAGCGCGCCTACAAGGACGCCTTTCCAGAATTTATTTTTCGTCTCTTTCTCTTCCAATGTCTTCTCTCCTTCATCCTTCTGCAGCTGTTTTTGTCTGGAGATTTTTCTCTTCCATTGCTGTCTGAAATCCATTATGTACAGAAAAGCCTATCACGATCCGAATTGTCCGCATGATCTGCGCAGCTCTGTCAAAGTCCGCTATGGACTTACATACTTCGTCGGATTCACATAGGAACCGTTCACCCGGACTCCGAAATGGAGATGGGATCCGGTGGAATAGCCCGTTGAGCCGACTTTCGCGATCGTCTGTCCCTTTTTCACACTTTGTCCCTGTGATACCAGAAGACTGGACGCGTGCATATAAACCGTATAGACGCCGCCTCCATGGCTGATCATCACATAATTTCCAGCGGAAGAGCTGTAAGTCGCGATCACGACCTCACCCGCTGCAGCCGCGACGATGGAAGTTCCTGTCGGCGCGCTGATATCGATTCCCTGGTGGTTCGAAGAAGCTCCCTTGGTCGGGGATTTCCGGCTTCCGAATCCCGAAGTGATCCGTCCGCTCGCCGGACACGGCCATGTAAAGCTAATGTCCCCAAGGCTCACTGTTTTATACGTCTGTGCCGCCTTGTTTGCCGCAGCGGCTTTTTTCTCCTCCTCGGCTTTCTTTCTCGCTTCCTCTTCCTTCCGTTTGATCTCCGCCTCGATGGACTTGATCTGGTTTTCCTGCGCCTCGATCGACTTCGCATATTCGGAGATCTGACCTTCTGCGGAAGCGATCTTCGTCTCGTAGTTCTGGAGCTCCGTCTGTTTCGCGGCGAGAAGCTTCTCCACGGACGCCTGTTTTGCCTCCGTCTCATCCTGAAGAGTTAATAGTTCAGCATGCTCTCCTTCCAGAGTTTTCTCTTTCTCTGCGATCTTCTCCTTCGTTGCGGCATACTCATCAAGCTTCTGCCGGTCGTAGGAAGAGATCTTCGTAATGTACTCCGCCTTGCTTAAAAGTTCCGAGAGGGAACCCGCCTCCATGAGAAGATCCACATAGGTGCTGTCGCCCTTCTCGTACATATATTTTATCCGGAGCTTCATGGATTCATACTGGCTTTTCTCCGTCTCCTTCGCCTCGGAGAGTTCCTGCTTTGTCGTATCGATCTGCTTTTCCTTCGCGTCGATGTCATCATTCAGCTTTGAAAGCTCATTTCCGATCGATTCCAGACTGGAATCCAGCTTTTTGACATAGGCAGTCGTGTCGCTTTTCAGACCTTCCAGGTTCTTTAATTCCTGTTCTGTCTTCTTTTTTTCCGCTTCCAGCGCCGTCTTTTTGCTCTTCGCATCACTCAGCCCGCTCTTCGTCGCCTGGGCGGAAAGCGGTGTCGCGAGAACGAGGGCAACAGACAAAGCCGCAGCCAGAAATTTTCCTGATCTTCTCATACGTCTCTTCCTCCTATACGCGCAGCTCTCTGCGGATCGTAAAGAAACTTACGAAAAATCCAAGTCCGCCGCCAAGTGCGAGGGCGATCGCCGCCATCGTCGGATAGAAGGTTCCGATCGGCAGGAACTGGATGATCCCCGAGAGAAGTTCAAACCGGTTCATCACATATTCCACGGTCTGGCGGTAAACGAACAGCATGACTCCCAGCGGGATCGCCGCTCCGATCAGCCCCAGGATCGTTCCCTCCACCACAAACGGCGCCCGGATCATGAAATTTGTCGCTCCGATGAGCCGCATGATCCTGTTCTCGTTCTTGCGGAATTCAGCGGCGACAGAGATCGTATTGCTGATCAGGAACACCGCAACGGCGAGCAGCATGGCGATCAGGACGCCGAACAGGAGTCCCAGGATCTTATTAAAGCTCGCGAGGCCGGTTGCCGCACTGTTGGAATAGTTTACCTTGCGGACTCCGGAAAGTCCTTCCAGGTAAGCCACCATCCCGTCCTGATCCGTGATGTTGTTTAAGCGGATCTCATAGGAAGAAGATCCCGTAAGAGGATTATCATCCGCAAATCCTTCCGCAAGTGCCTCCTCGTCCCCGAAATACTCGCTCTTAAAACTGTCCCATGCCTCCTCAGCGGAGACAAATTTAATCTCTTTTATGATTCCCGACTTGTCCGACTCGATCTTTGCCCCGATGTCTTTGATCTCGTCCTCCGTCAGGTTCTCATCGAAAAATACCGTGATCCCCATCGTTGTCTCCGCCGTGCGGACCATGTACTCGATGTTGGTGATCACAGAAAAAAATACGCAGAATAAAAAAATACATGCAGAAATGATCGCGGTCGACGCAAGGGAAAACCAGATATTTCTGCATATATTCACCAGTCCCTGCTTCATGCAGAACCAGAATGTGCTAATCCTCATAACGGTACCCACTTTCCTCCTCATCACGGATCACCATACCACGGTCGATCGTAATAACGCGTTTTTTCATCATGTCCACGATCTCATGGCTGTGCGTGACAACGATCACGGTTGTCCCACGCCTGTTGATCTTTTCCAGAAGTCCCATGATCTCCATCGCATTGTGGGGATCCAGGTTTCCTGTCGGCTCATCGGCAAGCAGGATCTCCGGACGGTTGATCAGAGCCCTGGCGATCGCCACTCGCTGCTGTTCTCCGCCGGAAAGCTGGTGCGGGAAAAACTTATATTTGGAAGAAAGGCCTACCATCTTCAACATCTGCGGAACAGATTCCCGGATCGTCCGGCTGGACTCTCCGATCACTCTCTGGGCAAATGCCACATTCTCATAAACCGTCTTATCTTTTAAAAGACGGAAATCCTGGAATACGACACCAAGACGTCTGCGGTATTTCGGAACATATCTTCTCGGCATTTTCACGAGGTCCATGTCATTAACGACAACACGGCCGGAAGTCGGCTCCACTTCCTTCAAGAGGATCTTGATCAATGTGGATTTTCCGGAGCCGCTCCGGCCGGTTATAAAGACAAATTCCCCATCATCGATCGTGATGTTCACATCCCGCAGGGCTTTCGTACCCCTGTCATAGGTCTTTGTCAGTTTTGAAATTTCTATCATAATTTAGTAGTCCAGATTCTCCATGTACTTCATGTACTTTACAACCATCAGGGCAATCTTGAAGGTGATCGCGTCCTCAAATACGCGCAGATCCAGGCCGGTGCTCTTCTGGAGCTTATCCAGACGGTAAACAAGCGTATTTCTGTGGATGTAGAGCTGTCTTGATGTCTCGGAGACATTCAGGCTGTTCTCAAAGAACTTATTGATCGTTGTGAGTGTTTCCTCATCGAACTCATCCGGGTTCTTCCCGTCAAAGATCTCCTTGATAAACATCCGGCAGAGCGGAAGCGGAAGCTGATAGATCAGACGTCCGATACCAAGGTTCGAGTAAGCAACTACATTCTTGCTGCTGTAGAAGATCTTTCCGACGTCGAGAGCCATCTTCGCCTCTTTGTAGGAGCGGGAGACATCCTTGATCTCGCCGACGATCGTACCGAACGCGATGCGCACCTTGGACATTGCCTCCGTGTTCAGCATATCCAGGATCGTGTTCGCGACCTTCTCAAGATCCTCGTAAGTCTCACCCGGCTTTACCTCGCGGACGAGGATGATATTCTTTTCATCGACAGCCGTGATGAAATCTTTTGTCTTTGTAGAGAACAGGCTCCGCATCGTCTCCAGAGCATTGTTGTCTTTTTCATTCTTTGTTTCGATCAGATATACTACTCGTTTTACATTCGTCTCGATATGGAGCTTCTTCGCGCGGTTGTAGATATCAACGAGAAGAAGGTTGTCGAGAAGAAGGTTCTTGATGAAGTTATCTTTATCGAATCTTTCCTTGTAGGCCACCAGAAGATTCTGGATCTGGAACGCTGCCAGTTTGCCTACCATATAAACATCATCGCTGCCGCCTTTTGCGAGCAGGATGTACTCAAGCTGGTGCTCATCAAACACTTTAAAGAACTGATAACCGGAAATCACCTGGCTGTCCGCCGGAGAATCCACAAACGCGAGTATGGAGCTTTCATACTCTTCCGCATGCTCGAATGTGGAAGCCAGGACCTTTCCCTCCACATCACAGACGCAAAGGTCAATTCTTGTAATCTCTTTCAGTCCTTCGATATTCGACTGTAAAATCTGATTTGAAATCATAGCGTCCTCTCCTTTTCACAGTATCGCGACGATCCAGTACCTTTCTCCTCAGGTTCCACGGTTTGCAGTTCCTTTCGGGATGAATGGCAATCGTTGCAGGCATGGACATATTCACATTTATTCTAATGCAAAATCACAAAAAAGGAAAGAATTTTTTTGTATTTTTCACTAAAAAAACAGACCGGATCCCCGTAAAAGGACCGGCCTGCCTGATATTTTGGCTATTCTGCAATAATTTTTTCTGTTTCTTTGTCGAAGAGGTACACATTGTCGCCGGAAATTTTGAAGGACATCTTCTTTCCGGTGAGATTTTCTCCGCCTTCCGCCTTTGCCAGGAATTCATTCTCACCGACACGGAAGCGGATATACGGCGCATCATCGATCTCCGCGCCTCCGATGAGTTCCCCTGTGATCTCTCCGTTCTTTGCCGGAGCGACTTTATCCGGGCGGACACCTGTAAAGACCTCCTTGCCCACATAGCCGAGCTCTCTGAGGAGTTTTCCTTTTTTCTCTGAGAGCGGGATTGTTCCTGATGAAAACTTCAGGACAACACTGCCGTTCTCCTCCGTCACCTTCGCGATGGATAAGTTCATCCTCGGTGTTCCGAAAAATCCGGCAACAAACAGGCTGCCCGGGTGGTTATAGATATTCTGTGCGGAGTCTTCCTGGCAGATCACGCCTTCGTTCATCACGATCATCCTTGTCCCCAGCGCCATTGCCGTTTTCTGGCTGTCTGTCGCGTAGATCACTGTGATCCCGAGCTCACGGTTGATGTTTGCAAATTCTTTTCTCATCACTTCCTGAACATCCGGATCCGCCTCCGCGATCGTGCGGTCCAGGAGCAGGATCCCCGGGCGGCGCATCAGGGCACGTCCGAGAAGGACACGATATGTATCAGCGGCTGAGAGTTCTTCCGGCATCTTGTCAAGAGTCTCCCAAAGATTTAAGATCTTTGCAGTCTCTTCCACTCTTCTCTCGATCTCCGCTGGGTTCATTTTTGCCATCCGGAGTGAAAACATGAGATTTTCCTCCACGCTCATTTCCGGATAGAGTACACTGTTCTTAAAAAGCATCGCGACGTTTCTCTCTTTCGGATCCGCGTCCGTCATGTCGATCCCATCGATCAGCAGGCTGCCTGAAGTGATCTCCTCAAGTCCGCCGATCATCCGAAGCAGCGTCGATTTTCCGCACGCCGTCGGTCCCACCAGGATCAAAAATTCCCTGTCCTTCACTTCCAGATTGAAATCCCGGATTGCCTGCTGGTCACCCGGAAACGTCTTGTTGATATTTTTTAACACTAAACCGGACATCAATTTCCTCCTGATCTGTATGATATATTCATCTGCCGGATTGCAGACTTAACCTATTGTTATATCTATTGTATCCATCATACACAAACGGTACATGTTTTTCCATATGGTTATTCCACAAAAAAAATGCGTTTTTTCCATGCATATTCCATAGGACCACTCAGACTTTTGGGAAAATATGCCCTTTTTCCATAAAAACAGACAGACGGTTAGTTAATTTCTTATCAAAATTGCCAAAAAGGCGGAGACTGTTTTCACTCACAGTCTTCGCCTTTTTTATTTACGCAAACAACGAGCCAAAGTCCGCGCTTGTACGAGACCCTGGCGACTGTCGCGATCATTCTTATTTTACTGCGATCGCTTCCATCTCAAGAAGGACGTCCTTCGGAAGTCTTGCAACCTCCACGCAGGAACGTGCCGGGCAGTCTTTTGCGAAATATTTTGCATAGATGCCGTTGATCGTTGCGAAATCATCCATGTTTTTGATGAATACGCTTGTTTTTACAACCTGGTCAACAGATGTCCCTGCTGCCTCGAGAAGATTCTTCACATTTTTCATGACCTGCTCTGCCTGAGCCTCGATCCCCTCCGGGATCTCACCTGTCTCCGGGTTTACCGGGATCTGTCCGGATGCAAATACAAAACCATTTGCCTCGATTGCCTGGGAATACGGTCCGATCGCTGCCGGTGCGTTTGTTGTGCTGATAACTTTCTTCATGTGATTTTCCTCCATGATTCCTTATTTATCGATTTTCCGGATGCTTTTCTCCGTGATCTCGATCTTTCCTTCTTTTAACAGATGTCCCACCGCACGCTTGAATGCGTTCTTGCTGAGTTTGAACTCGCGCGCGATGACTTCCGGAGCTGCCTTATCATTAAACGGCAGGACTCCGTCAAACTCTTCAATGACCTTCATGACAAGATCGGCGTCAGAAAAGATCTGACTTCCCGCCTTGTCTCTCGTTGTGAGGTCAAGCTTTCCGTCCGCACGGACTCTCGTCACACGGACACGGATCTCATCTCCTACCTTGTAGCCGGAAAACAGTTCCTTTTTCGGGATCATTCCCTGGTAGATCCCATCCACCGCAACGAATGCGCCCATATCCGGATTGATCTCAAATACAAATCCATCCGCCTCGTCTCCGGTGTGGTACGGGGAATCGCATCTCAGATACTGGTACGCCTTCATGGTCGCCGCGAGACGTTTGCTCTTATCCACGTAGAGGGCAACCAGGCATTTCTCTCCTTTGCGGACCTGGTGGGTCTGCTCCTTAAACGGGAGCAGGAGATCTTTCTCCAGGCCCATATCGAGAAACGCGCCGATCTTTGAGACTTCTTTCACCTCAAGGACCGCCGTCTCACCCAGAGTGACCTTCGGGCGGGATGTCGTCGCGATCAAGCGGTCCTCAGAATCCTTGTAGAGGAACACCTCCAGCTCATCCCCGATCTTCGTTCCCGCCGGTACCTGCTTCTTCGGGAGAAGGACGCCCTGGGCATCCGCCTTATCTCCGTCAGAGAGATAAATTCCGAAGTCCTTCTCTTTGATCACTTTCAGTTTCTGAATTTTTCCGATTTCCATCATGTCTTTCGTCCTCCCGCAGCTGCATCCCCGGCATTGTTCATGTTCCATGCAAACAGCAACCAGGATCTTTCCGCTGCGTCCTCTCTTTTTATTTTCACTGTCATGATCCTGCAAACCATCAGCAGGATCCGGTTACATCTCTTTCAACTCGATATTTGCAAACACATCGCCGTCCGGATTGCAGAGCGATACAAGATAGGATTTTCCTTCCCGCGCGCTCCTGATCACGATCTCATCCCCGAGCACAGCCGCTTTCCTGTATTCAGCCCTGATCTCCGAAATTTCCGTCCCGGCCGGAAGAAGTTCTCTCGCAATGTCCACATACTGGGCATTGTTTACATGAAGGTTCGTGTCGAGAAGGTGTTTCATGACCACCATCCGTCCCGTCTTCTCCATCTCCTTCGGCACCTGGATCTTTCTTCCCGCATCCTCCATCTCGAGTTTCGGGCTGAACTCCCCGTAAGGAGCTGTGTCCGACTCCATGATCCGCATCGGGCGTCCCGTCTCCGTATTCAGGAGAAACCAGTAGGAATTTGCCTTCACGAGATATTCGTTCTTTTCATCTAGGATCGCGAAGTTTCTCAAGGCGTAAAGTCCTTTTACCCCATACGGCCATGTGACCACGCGGATCTTTTCACCCAGCGCCGGGCGTCTTTCGATCATGATCTGCCAGGATGATAACAGCCATGCTTTCTTCTCCTGCTCCAGATATCCGATCCCGACTCCCGCGTCTTCCGACTGCATTGTCGAACAGTCCTGCATATAATTCATGACCCCGGTCAGGGACAGCTTCGCGTCAATATCCGTCTCGCTGTACCGGACCCGGCTGTTTAATTCATACATAATCTACCTCACCGATCGGCAAGATCCGTATTCCGACTCAAAAATCCATTCCCGCGAAACACGCTCTCTTTTTCCGACTTCGCCTGTAACTGTTCAGTACCTTCACAGTCACGAGCAAAAATCCATTAAAAATTGCCTGCGGCAATGGGATTTTTGCCTGCCAGCCCATGTTTTCGTACGGTCAGCGCAGTAAATGCGCAGACCTACTGAACAGTTAGCTTCGCCTTTACATTAACACAAATGGATGTCAAGCGCAAGAAAAAGGTGTACAGTAACAAAAAAGACCATTAAGCCTTGCATTCACAAAGATTAACAGCCTTTTATCAGCTGGGCTACAAGGATTCGAACCTTGAAAATGACGGAGTCAGAGTCCGTTGCC
>ERZ773115.3785-NODE-3785-length-10093-cov-3.076410_pt1 | contig 10093 bp, 7 predicted proteins | sample MGYA00511116_ERZ773115 | MGnify/ENA primary metagenome ERZ773115 (study PRJEB29015, sample SAMEA2737869) | human gut metagenome | biome: human gut; feature: human-associated habitat; material: faeces | place: China | collected 2012 ... | reverse complement strand
CTTCGCCACCGGCTGCCGCCCCGTCCTTCGCTTGCACGGCAATCCGTTTTTCACCTGCCACGCAGCCCACTTTCGGATTCCGGAAAGCAAGCACAATCTCCCGGATTGCCTCCCGGTTCACCATTGTGTTCGCATCCGTAAAGACCACCAACGGGGTGTCAACCAGTGTCATGCCGCGTGTCATGGCAGCCGTCTTGCCCTGCCGTAGCGGTTGGAAGTGCACCGTTGCCTTTCCTGCCCAGCGAGTTTGCAAACGCTCGTTCGTTCCGTCATCACTGCCGTCCGTCACCCAAACAATGCGCAACTTATCCGCCGGATAATCCAGGTCCAGGCTATTCTCCATTTTCTCGTCCACTACATCTTCCTCGTTGAAAGCAGTGATGAACAGTGTCACTTCTGGCAATTCATCGTTCGATGCAGGTAATGAGTATTTCACCGGTTTCACGAAAAGCTCTTTCAGTTTGACGAGAATATAGAGCACGATTCCGTAGCCCAGATACGTGTAGAACACGACGAACAGGGCAAACCAGAAAATAACTTCGAGACAAAGAGTAAGGGTATCATTCATAACTTCAATGTATAATTAATAAAATGAGTTATATTATCACATTATTGTTTTATTTGATTCGCTTTAGTAGTTCATCTTTCTTATTCGATTTCTTCAGCATCTTTACAAAGTAGAGCGCATCCGTTTTGGCTGACGCATCCGTTGGTTTCGCTTCATGCCGTTTGACGAAATTCTCAGCGTGTTCTGTCAGAAATTTCCTGCAATCAATATTTAACATAAGTCCTTCGTTTTCGCCATAATTTGCGTACGATAGTCCGGTTACAGTAACATTAGATTCAATGGATTTTATATTTTCTGCCAACATTCCGGGGAGGTTGACCGTAATGGAAGGGTAATAGAAATTCATTTCATCCGGTAGTTTAACGGTAAGTATAAATATATGCTCATCTGCTTTTACCATTCTAATCTCACTATGTTGGCGATAAAAATTATATTCGTAAAACTCCTCTTGATTGGGCATCCAAACATTATCAGCTCCGTCTTTTCCATAAGTATCATTGAGCCAGAGCAAAAAGTTAGCCCAAGAAGCGTCCGTACCATGTACACCGACATTGATCGCAGCCCGTTCTTTCGGTATACGATGTAATTGTTTTTCAATCTCCTTCTTCAGACTTTCGATCGAATAGAATCCCCTGTTGAGTACAACCTTCTTTAAGTCGTTGGTCAGTTGTGCGGGATATAAAGCAATGCCGTCATCAGAAGCCATTGTCTGTAAGAAAGTATTTATTTGTGCAGCTGTGAGATACTCATTTTTGCCACTCGGTTTCGTTAACATTTTGCATTCTCTATCTGCTAATTTCTCTTTAATAATAGTTTGGGCAATTTCATAATGGTTAAGGAGGTTCTCTACTGATAATTCCTCATTATCAATATCCATATCGTGCATAGCAATGCCTACGCCATAATTCAGCATCTCTTTGACATCTCCCCAAACCAATCCGGATTTCATAAAGAAGCGATAATATTCTTTCGTATTTCCTTTATATATTTGTGTCTTCGCATTCATCCAGTCCCACTCAGGAGAGAGGGTGATGGTGAAGGAGAAGCGTACCTCGTTTCCGGCTCCGTCCGTATTTCCCAAGTTTTTTTCGAGATAATAAATATCAGGTGGAAGATCATCATATTGTAAATGCCCGAACTGGTAGAAATAACTAGCTGACAATGGCTTACCATGAATAGCAGCCCAAGTCCATGAGAACGCGGATTGCTTACAGTCATCTTGAGTAAGCATGAAAAGCCAGGATTTATTATACTTTAAAGGAGGAATGACCGGTTCATTTATGTTTTCTTCAGGTAAAATACTGTTGGTTTTCAGGGTTATTTCTACTGCATATTCCCCTTCTTCGGAGCCAAATGGATAGAAAAAGTCTGTATCTGCAACAATATCTTGCCTTCCGCTGTTTTGTCCGTTATTTCCATTTGCTTCTTCTTCATCCTTATCTCCTTGGTACAGATTCTGTTTCTTAATACAGGAAGTACTGATCAGACATAACATGAATAACATCAACACCACTTTTGTTTTTCCTAAAAACAGTCGGCTGCTTAGTCTGTTTTTCTCCAGCAGTTTGATCACTTCTATGCATAGAATGATTGATAAGACAGAAATTACAGGAGTGATGATAAAGTTAAACCAGAAAAAACCTGCCCCCAATAGATTGAATTTTTGAAGTACATTTCCTTCAATCAGTATATGAAGCGTATAAATTCCGAGTGTATATGTCCCCACCTTCTCGATGACATGAAAATTGGGGCGATAGAGACGCTGCAATAATAAGAAAATGGAGAAGCTGCCTGTCATACCTATCAGATATCGATAAGAAACAATTGACAATCTTTCCGTGGCCGGATAAAAAACGAACTGTTCATCCAGATAATTATAAAGTCCCATTCCTGTGACGTATATATACGATTCTTTCTGATAAAAAAACAATAGGATGATGAAAGCCGTTAACGAAACGGCAAGTAAGCGTGTGTGATACTGTGAAATCGTGTCAATATACTTATGCATGAAATAGCCCATCCAAAAAAATGGATACATAAACTTGTCCAAATGTATCCGTCCGTTGTCCGGTAAAGCCAGAAAAAGTAAAAAAGAGATGATGAAAGCTACCATATCCTTTTTTAATATCTTCATGCTGATAATGGCCAATGTGAAACAAATAAATACAGAACGCAAGAACCAGAAACGAGTAAAGGTTTCCATGATTACAGATTTTACTATACCGGCAGGTGACGGTATAGTTCCGTCTGCCAGTATATATCCGATATGAATGGCCACTAATACCAGCGACCAACCAAAACATGGAATGATGAGTTGCTTAAATCTTCGTATGATATTGCTCGTCAACGGTTTGCCAATAGAATTACTGAAGAAGAAACCACTGACCAACATAAAGATAGGCATGTGGAATGAACAGATAAACTGATGTACAGGATTTAACCAGAATTCATCGCCGTCTCCCATATTCTGGATAGTATGTCCCCAAACTACAATAAATATGCAGATTCCCTTAATGAAATCAATATATTCTATACGTTTGTTCTTTATCATTTGTTTTTCTTAATAAGGTTACTGTCTTCGTCTTTATACTCTTTCTTTTTAAAGAATATGCCTCCTATATTTTTTATTCCCTTGATTGTGCGTACTTTGAAACTATTGAACAAGCTGCCGTCGGCTCCCACTGTTCCATATCCTGTTACTGCACGTGCCTTACGGTTGCGGATAAAAGCGATTTTTCCGAATTGCTTCAGTTGCAATGCGAGATATCCGTCTTCCCCACGGATAATATCCGTTCGGATTCCTGTTTTCCTGGCATATTTTGTGTGATACGCAAAAACGAGTCCTCGCACACTCAGTTCCGGTCGTTTGAATGATTGGGCCCATAAATGCACGTCGCGAGTAGCTTCATAAATTTTTAATCCCAGCCATGAGTGCTCCTTGTCCGGGATATAACTCCATAGCGAACTTGCGGCTACTATACCGGGACGTTCGAGTGCATCTACCATTGTCTCCACATATTTAGGAGGATACATGGTATCAGAGTCAATATTAATATGATATTTACCTCGTGCCTTGTTCAGTCCGCAGAGGCGGGCAAATCCGCAACTATGCTGTGCTTCCGTATAGTAAGGCACACCGCACGCCTGAAAAATCTCAGCTGTCCTGTCTTTCGATTCATTGTCTACTCCGATAATTTCCACGGGATATTTGCATTGCATATCACTCAGCGACCAGAGGCAGGCAAGCAGATGCTTCTCCTCATTATATCCAATGAGTGAGACGGTGACTAAGGGACACTCACTTTGTAATTTCGCAATGTTATGGCGTACCTCTTCGATTACAGCTCCGGGAGCCTCTGCAAACGGTTTCTCATAGACCTGTAAATACTTGTTATACCACGTCATAATAATTGTTTGTTACTTGTTATTAATTGCAAATTTTCTTTTTTATGATGAATGGAGTGCATCCCTCTTTCTACTTTTCTGGAAGTGAATCAAACAGTTCTTTCCATTGTAGGGCGATATGTTCTATCTTGAACCGTTGCACGTCGGTGTGGGCCTGTTGGCCCATTTTTTGACGGATATCTTCGTTTTCTATCAGATAGCAGATTTTTTCGGCTAACCCCTCAATGTCCCCGTTGTCCACCAGTAGCCCATTCTTGTCATCGGTGATTATATCACGTGGTCCGCATGGACAAGCAAATGAGACAGGGGGCACTCCACAGGCCATTGCTTCAATAATGACCATTCCAAAACCTTCATAACGTGAAGAAAGAACGAAAATAGAGCTCTCACAATATTTTTCCACAATATCTTCTACGGTATGTTCCAGTATGCAACTGGAAGTAACGTTGAGTTCGTCAATCTGCTGCTGGAGTCGCTGTCGCATACCGTCGCCATAAATCCGTAGTGTCCAGTCAGGATGCCGTTTGTTGACAATACTCCATGCAGGAATAAGCCGATCGAATCCTTTTTGCGGTACGTATCTTCCCACGGCAATCACTTGCTTTTGTGAAACATCGGACAGGCGTTTCGGGAAAAAAGGAAGCGGATTGTAAATTACTGTCACATTGTTTAATTCAGTCCATTCGACGGCATCTTCGTGGCTTAGGACCACAAACCGTTTCAACTGTCTTAATTGCCGGATCAGCTGTCTCCTCCAATATATTTTCCCGATTTTTTGGATAAAGCTGGGAAGACGGTTGTTCTTGAAGTCCCGGTAGTTTGATTTATTGAAATGGATTTCTCCGATTTTAGTGCTGCCGTCTTTCATTTTATTGACGAAATTGATGTCGCGTCGAAGCAACGAAATCGTGATATCCGGGCAGATAGTACACAGGCACTCATTCAATTTCTTTTTGAAGAGCCGTTGTTTATTGTAATATTTGAAGAATCGTTTCAGCAGAGGATACCCGTATAGTTCGTCGTAGTTGATGTCGAGCTGATGTATGGTAATGGAAGGATGTGGCGGGTAATAGGGCTGTTTATCTTTCCCGTCAGTAAGGATAATATGTATGTCATAGCCGAAATGTTCGGCAAAATAGTTTGCTTTTAACGTAAGTACCCGCTCCATACCGCTCGGATAATAGAGAGAAGGAATACAGTAGGCTATTTTTTTCGTTTTATTCATTAGATATTGTTTGTTTTTTTACTCTGTTTTTTCACTGTTTCCGCGGAATCCCCATTCTTATATTGTTCACCACCTTCTGCATCTGGGCTTTCCACGAGAGCGGCCGGACAGATTCCCGTATTTCGGGCGGCGTCACGCTTAATGAGCGCTGAAATTCGATCAGCCGGGCGATGTCAATAGGCGATTCGTCCGCAGGAACTTTCCATACGTATGGCATGGAGTCGAAATCCTCGTCCGTTTCCGAGTATGTGAAAGCTAGTCCGCGGGCGGCATATTCGCGGTTTTTCAACGTCTTGATATAGGTGATCCCGCTTCGGTGGCGTCCCAGGCTGCCAATTGCGAAGTCCGCTTGCTCGAATTGCGCATCCAGCTCTTCACTGTGCAGAGGTCCGTGCAGGAGGACATACGGTTCTAGATGATTGTCACGGATAAGAGGTAGAATATCTTCCCGTTCCCGTTCGCCAGAAAGAGGTCCTACGATATGGAAGTAAACCTTGTATTCTGGATTGGTCCGGTAATAATCAGCCAGACCGCTCACTAGTCGGTCGAATCCGTGCCAGTAATGCACTTCGGCCACGCCGATCAGGTGCAGTTCGTGCGATGTATCGTTCCGGGTGTGCTTCATGGGGATAGCGTCAAAATCTATACCATTGGAGATACGGATCGTCCGTCCTCCGAAAATCGTGTTCGCGTTGGAGAAGGTGACGATGCCGTCCAGTTTCTTGGCCAGCAGGCGGCGGAAGCAACGGTCGATCATCAAGTAAAATTTCATTGAGCGCGAAACATATTCTTGGTCATACGGGTAGGTCGGTATTTCCATAATCACCTTTGCGCCGATATTTTTCAGGCGTTTCACCATGCGCAGCGTGAAAGGGTTGGCATTGTGGTGTGACCGGATATATACCAGTTTGATATTTTCGCAGCGTGCATACTCGATGATTGGTGCGTAATAAACGTGTTTCCACATTTTGGACGTAGTTCCTGTCCCAAAGTCGGCAATGACCTCGTCGTCTACTATTAGGCGGCGTTCACCATGAGGAGTAATATCATAATAACACAGGCGAACGTCCACTCCGCATTCTTTGAGAGCTTTCACCTGATAGTGTATTTTCTTACTAATTCCATTGGCTTTGTCGAAGCCGTGGAAAATTAGGAACAAGGCTTTCATTCGTTCTTTCAGTTTCTGTATATCGTTTATTCTGTCCTCTTATTTCTTTTTTCTCACTATGCCCTGCACTTTTCCGATAATATCAAATTCGTGCGTAGCCTGTATATATCCTCCAAAGATAATAAAACTAATTATACCTTTGGCAATAATTGTCACAAAAATATTCATTCCTTCCATTGCATACTGCATGGGAAGGAGGACTAACGCTATTAAACCGCTGACCGCCAACGGAGAAATAAGCTGACGTATGAACGGCCACAGGCTTCGCCGGAATGTCACTCGGTACATCTGCCAGTAGCATTGCACGAAGTTGACGGTGAATGTCACTACGATGCAGTTTGCCACCGCTGACAGCGTGCCGAAGTAGAAAATGCCGAGCAGCATACCCGTCACGTTGAGCGCGGACGAGAATGCTCCGCAGACGAACAGGCTTCGCGTGTCACCTGCCGCCTGGAAGATAGATCCCGACGAGGAGAGGACGATCTGGATTCCGACCGAAAGTGCCAGTATCCGGAATACGGGTATGGAAGGCAACCACTGGTTGCCGAAAATAATCAGTGTCACTTCTTCTGCTGTAAAGAAAAGTAGCACACTAAGCGGAAGTCCGATGAAAGAGAGGAAACGGATGATACGCTCGTAAGAGGTAGGCAGTTTCTCTTTATCGTCTTGTAAATCACTGAAAATAGGGTGCATCACCGGAGTGATGACCTGTGTGATGTTCTGCAAAGGGAGCATCATCAAGCGGTAGGATTTTTCGTAATATCCGAGGTCGGACATACCCATATATTTACCGATCAGCAGTTTGTCTAGATTGCGGCTGAAATAGTTAATGACGTTGAACAGGAATTGATAAGCGGAGTAGGAAAAAATTTTTCGTAGTGCCGTCAGTCCCAGCGTGTAGCGTAGGTGTTGTGGATAGTGCTGGAAGGAAATAGTAAATATCAGTACACTGGAAAGTATTGGGTTGATAATCAGTGCATAGATCCCTGCTCCACAGAGGGCGGCAGTCACTGCGGTGGCACCACCGGATATCTGTATGACGAAACTGCGGATCGCGATAAATTTGAACTCTTTATTCCGGTAAAACAAAGCTCCGGGCACGATAGTGGCGGAAGCAAAAAAGAGATTGATGGACAGCAGTTGGCACAACGTCCGTAGGATATCGCTCTCGTAATAGTCGGCGATGAGCCACGAGGCGGCAAAGAATAGCATGCTAATACCGATTCCCGTCCAGACGGTGAATGAGAAAATATCCGACAACTCAGCTTTTGTTAGCGATTTGTGCTGGATAATGGCTGGTGATACGCCCATGTCGGTTAGGAGGTTGAAGAAGGCGATAATCACGGAAGCAATCGCCACTACTCCGAAATCGTCCGGCGTGAGTAAACGTGCCAGGACTCCCGCCACTACGAGGGAAATGACGATGCCGCTATATTTGGCAAGTGCAGTGTAGAATACTCCTGAGAATAACTGTCGCTTGATATTGTTAACCATTGATTGCGTTTTTATATGCTTGTACATACTCCAGTCCCACTTTGCAGATGTTCATCTCTTTCATGGCATACGAATAGTTCCTTTCTCCCTGTCCCTGTATTGAGAGTCGGCGGGCTTCCTTGAGTGCCCGCAGGATGTCTTTTTTATTGTTGGGGCAAAACGTCGGGTTGCCAGTTGCTTCGAGCAGTTCGCCGATGTTCCCCACTTTCGGACCTACGACGACTTTGTGGTAGAGGAAAGCGAGGGGGACGTTGCCGGAGTTGAGGATATCTTTTCGTTGAATGAATATGACATTTGAAGCGGCCATGTAGTAAGGTAGGTCGCAATTGTCGATTAGTTCGTCATTGGCACCGGCGTGCAGCTTTATCACGCGGTTGAGCAAGGGTATGAGCAGGTAGTAGCCGACCCTTGAGGCCCACCGCTTGAGGAAATTCCTGCCGTAGTTGTTGCGCCGTGAGAAAGGATAGAGGCGGGGGGCTAACAGTAATTTTTGTTTTTCGTTCCACGAACGGAAGCGCTATGCGTATCTCTTCGCGGTTTCGGAATTTCCCGAAAGCAGTGACGATAAATGCTTCTTGTGGAAGTTGCAGGTATTGCCGTGCACGCTCTACGCTGATGTCCTCTTGGTAAGTATACTGATAGATGTGATGCAGGATGATGGCATTCCGGCTGTCGGGATGTTTGCCGACGAACTCCTCCAAACTGAAACGCCCCATGTGCACCACGACGTCACTTTGCGATTCGATGATGTCGTATGCCCGGCTGATAACTTCGTTGGCGTAATGAGGACGTACATTGTGGCGGGTATAGACGAAATGTGTCCCTCGTGAACGGAAGAACGCGATTCGTTCCTCCAGTCGGCGGACGATGCCGGGGTCGTCGCAGGTCCAGCCCACCACTTCTTCAGGCCATTGGAAATGGATGATGTCATAGGTCTTGTCCGACTCCCAGAACTCCTTTGTGGAACATCGCACGTCAACGCCTGTCATTCGGATAGCATCACACAATACAGGTACGAACAGATTGTCAGTATCTCCGTTTTCCCTAAAGACGATGAGCGATGTTATCGACGAACCGCTTGTATCTTCACTGTCATTCATGTTTTTCTCTTTTGATATTGATTCGCTTTGCTGTGCTACAAAGGTATGAAAAGATATGGTAACTCTCTCTCTTTTCATGCTAAAATTGCTATGAAGCGGACAATAAAAGAATGCTGAACGGTTCTTTTCTTCTATCAGCTTGATAATTTCTTTCGTAAGGGGGATGTTTCTCTCTCTCATATAAAGAAGACACGGGCTTGTGTGTATTTGAGGGCACTGATGATGCTGAGGGTCGGCTGAAACCAACGGTGGAAAGTAGATGTGTCGATATTAAGATGTACACATAAGTCCATGACGGTCAAATGGCACGTCTCAAGTAATTTCTTTATTAACAAAATTTTTTTGTTATAAATCTGATTTACTATTTTGTTCTCTTCTTGCTCCGTTAGCGTGTGGTTGCATTTTGGGTTCATTGTCTGCATAAATAATTTGAATTGACGGTGCAAAGTTCTGATAAAAAGATATGTCGTGTTGCGTTTATGCAACATACGGAATAAAAAAATATTCACTTTTGCCTCCGTTTCTGTTAGGAACTGGAATATAGATAAATAGCTACGATAATGAAGAAAGATCAGTATTTTAATTTGGAGGAAAATTTGTTGAATGACGACAATATTGCCGGTATGATGTTGGAGTTGGGAGCGGCAAACGCTCTCGGAGTTTATGTGATGTTGCTGTTGCATTTGCGCACGAAGGACAATTACGAAGCGTCATGCAGACCGCTGCCGTTGAAGGCCTTGGCCAAACGCTATGATGTGGATGTGGATTTGATAGGGAGGATACTCCGCGAGTTCGATCTTTTTGAGGTGGATGAGGAACGCCAAATGTTTCGCGCTCCTTATCTGGACAGGGTGATGAAAACATTGGAGGAAAAATGGCGGATAAATGCCGAAAACGGCAAAAAAGGCGGTCGTCCGAGAAAGACTAAAAAACGCGCTGAACCGCCCGCCGGTAAAGGCGGAAAACCGAATGAAACCCAAGAGAAGAGAGGAGAAGAGAACAAGAGTATTGTTCCTGTTGTGAACAACAGCAGCAATACAGCGGGCGAGGTGCCGGGAGATGCTGCTGTTGCTGCTGCTACGAGTGGGAAGGTGGCTGCTGAGGGTAAGAAAGTGGCTGCTGAGAGGTGCAAG
>ERZ773115.3781-NODE-3781-length-10105-cov-4.843980_pt1 | contig 10105 bp, 5 predicted proteins | sample MGYA00511116_ERZ773115 | MGnify/ENA primary metagenome ERZ773115 (study PRJEB29015, sample SAMEA2737869) | human gut metagenome | biome: human gut; feature: human-associated habitat; material: faeces | place: China | collected 2012 ... | reverse complement strand
TGCCCTCGTCACACTCGGCAACCGACCCGCCCGTCCGCAAGGCTTAACATGTAATATAACCATGTGGTCTGCATGTTGGATAACTCTTATCCAAATCTTTTTTTACTATAATATATCATTTTTTAATGTCAACAGAAAAATAAAATTTTACTCAGATTTTACTTTATTTTTGCATTATTATACATTATCTCAAAAGATATTCTATAATTGCAGCTGTAACTTTATCATTAAGTTTCATAGACATAATGTTTGATATAATAACATTTTTGTCCTCACCGGATGTAAATAATCTGTAAATACTTCTCTTGTCATTATTATCCATCTGTGCCTGCAGAAGAAAATCATATATTTTATCATTAACATTTTCACCGTTGTATACAAGATTGTTTTCTTCATTATCAGCAAATATTTCAAGCTCTGACGCACCATCACAGTTACATGTAACTGTCCATGTATTTGTTTTTATATCGTATTTGGCATTATCTGCATTTTCAAATCTTATACCACGTGCAAATCCTCTTAATATAAAACGGTACTTTCTGTTTCGTGGAATTACCGATAAGTCACCGCTTACATCTATGCTTATTTTTGCCTTATCTTCATTCCAGTCGAGCACAAACTCTGTCAAAGCATATTCGCCTTTTTCGTAGTCAAATCCATCTCCAGAATCTTCGTACATAACAAATGTATTTGATGCACCTGGACATATAACCACATCAACTTTTTTCGGATTAATAATATCATTACTGCCACATTCCGAAGCAAGCGGTATTATTGCACCTGCACGTCCAAGCACAGGAATACTTTGAAGATTTCTACATAAAATCTGACTTTTTCCATTTTTACCGCCATTGTATACATCACCGGTAAATATATCTGTCCATATTCCGGCTGGTATAAAACATTCCTCACCGCTTTTTTGTGAATCTTCATCAATCTTTGTTGTAACAGGACACACAAGCATTTCACTACCAAGAAAATATTGATTTTTATAACTATATGCTTTCTCCTCAAATGGATAATAATAATACATTGGTATTATTACAGGAATATGCTCGCAATGACATCTGTAATTAAGTGTGTACATATATGGAATAAGTGCATGCCTGAATCTTAAAATCGTTTCCATATCACTGCAGTATGGCTCAGGATAATTCCATGGTTCTTTTCCACAGAACGGATTAGAGCTGCTGTGAAGCCTGTTTATCGGTGAAAACACACCAAACTGATACCATCTTAATGCAAGCTCGTTGTCTTTATATCCGTTCATATGACCGCCTATATCATGACTCCACCACGTATATCCCACATTTGATGCCGTTGCTGTAAAATAAGGCTGAAATTCAAGCGATTTCCATGTAACTATCGTATCTCCAGAAAATCCTATCGGATACCTATGGCTTCCAAGTCCGCCATACCTCGAAAGAATAAGTCCTCTTCTGCCTCTTTTTTCCATATCTTTAAAATGAAAATAATTAAGCATCCATAATGGGTCAATTCCGCTTGCTCCTCCGTTGTTGCCCTGTTGCCAGTCTATCCACCAGAAATCAACTCCGGCATTTTCATGTGGATGATGTGCAAACTTAAAATACGCCTCAACAAACTCTTTGTTAGTCATATCAAACTCTATAGTTTTTTTACTGTCAGGATTAATTCCTAGATACTCTGCCATATCTTTATACATTTTTTCAAAATTCCGAATACCTGATGCCGGATGGACATTAAGTGTTACATGATAATTATGTTCATGCAGCCATGACAAAAATCTTTCCGGATTCGGAAATAAATCATTATTCCATGTATATCCTGTCCATCCGCCGCCAGATTCCATCGGCACATCGACTATATGCCAGTCCATATCCATAACAGCAACGGAAAATGGTATATTTCTTTTTTCAAATTCCGTCAGCAGCTCAATGTAACTTTCTTCACTGTATTTCCAATACCTGCTCCACCAGTTACCAAGAGCGTATCTTGGAAGAAGCGGAACCGCCCCCGATAATTTATAAAAATCACGCAGACACGCAAAATAATCACGCCCATATGCAAGATAATAAACATCAATCTCTTCATGTTTCCTTTTTGATGGCATATTTTCTTCATCAAACACAAACGATTTGCTGTCATCAAAAAACGTCCTTCCACTCTTATCCATAAGCCCATATTCAAGTTCAACTTCCCCGTCAGCCCTGTCAAGAGTTCTCATTGTGCCTTTGAGATTATGCTCCCGAGGCGGAAAACTATACGTCTTTGCACCAAAATACCACCTTCCACCGTAATTGGTAAAATCATATTTTACATCTATAAAAAGTCCTTCTTCACTAAATTTCTTTTTATCGTATATCATATGAAATGCTTCTGTCTCTATCTCAAGGCGGTCGTCACTTTGTGTCACTGAATATTCCGGTACCGGAAATTCCCTGTTAAGCACAGTCTGCGTCTGTAAATCTTCAAACACACCAGTCTCTGAATATTCCATTCTCATCATAAACGGCGTAAGCACCGAAAAACGATATTTTCCCCCCTGAACAATACATGCTTTGTTACAACAACTTTTAGCCATTTTTTTCCTCCGTTATTAAAATAATCTTTACTTGAAGATTAACACCGTCAATTATCTTTGTCTACGTAAATAAAAATCAAAAATGCAAATAATACAGAAAAAAAGCTCCAAAACCCTATCAATTTTAAAATCATTTCAGGGTTCTGAAACTCTCTTCTACAAATTATTTGTATTCTACATAGTCAACAGTAACATAACAATTGCTTATTTTATGGCCGACTGCGGCGATTCCCCCTGCATACTTTGCTCCTTTTACATAACCTTCAAAAGAACAGTTTTTCAAGGAATTTTTCCGCCAAGGGGCAACTGCGCCCATTCGGTGACAGGTGCCACCTGTCACGGTGGAAGGAGAAAGTGAACTACCCAACTGAAAAGATATATCAGCAGAAAAGAAAAACAGTAATGTTCCATTAAGCCGCAACAAACAGCTTGTTATCAAAAGGCAACGGCGAAATCACATTCACCGCCGCTGCCTTTTTTCTTTCTGCTGTGAAAGAGTTAAATCAAATTATTTTTTTACCGCTTGTGCTGTTTTTTTGACCGTTTGTTCCGTTTGAAGGCTCCTTTGGTTATTTGCTCATTTACTCTTTGTTAAGTTTGTAGCTACCGCCATCGGTTTCTGTACCGCCGATAAGTGTTAAGGCGGTTTCGTTTACCGAAAAGGTATAATCGCAATCGCGGACAATATCCTCTGTAAAATCGAGGATGAGCTTTTTACCCTTGACGGTGTAGGCATAAGAATATGTCACATCATCGGCAAGTAATTTGCCTGTACCGTCCTTTTCAAAAACATATTGCGTATGCTCATCATATCTCCAGGTGCCGACCAATTCATTTGATTTTTTACGGAATTGGGCAATAATTAAAATTACAGCTACCGCAACAGTGATTATTATCGCCGCCGAAAGCATTGCTTTCTTCATGGTATTACGCTTTTTTTTACGCCGCTTATTCAGCGCAGCAAGCTTGCTGCCGTAGGCTTTATATAAATATTCTTTTGCCATAAAAACCCTCTCCATATAAAATTGCAGCGGCAGCGTATAGTTACGTTGCCGCCGCAATTCTTTTTATTTTGCTCGCTTTTTCTTTGATACTACGGTAGTGAAACCGAGAACAGCAAGTGAGAGCACCGCCGCAAAGCTCCAGACGGCAACCATGTTGTCATCTCCTGTTTTGGGAGATTCGTTCGGAATCTCGGACGCTTTCACCGTGAACTTTGCAGTTGCCGTTCCGCTTTCCGAAACGATTCCGAGCGTATGCTCACCGACGGAAAGTGTAGAAACAAAATTGTTATTCAAGGTAACTATAATGCTGCCTTCTGCCTTTGTATAATCCTTTTCATCAAGAGTTTTGCCGTCAAGCTCTACACGAATGAAATCGGCAAATGCCGCATTGGAACGGAATGTCAAGGATTTCTTCTCTCCGTTGTTTACGGTAGCATTATTGCCTTCTATAATCTCAGGGGGAAGCTTTTTAATAACGGTTTCGCTGAGAGAAATCTCTTTTGCGCCGGCTACATCCGCAAAATATTTACCGCAGTTTTCGCAATAATAATACTTTATATTGCCTTGCTCCGTTACGGTAGCATCCTTTGCCTCTACTAATGTAAGTTTATGCTCAAGCATGGCAATTTCCGAACCGGTTGCAATTTTCTTATTACAATCGATGCACCATATGTCACCGGTGTAGCCCTTTTCCTGCTCGGTAGCGGGCTTTGCATCCCGAATTTCGGTGTGCTTGTGGTTGGTTGCGTCTACATCACCGTACTGCGCCTTGCAAACCTCACAAACTGCCTTACTTACACAAGTAGCCTCACCACCGCTGTGTGCCGCTTTGTCTATAACATTTCCGCAGCCGACAGTCTGACACTCCTTCCAATGATCGTGTTCATTGGTAGTCCAGACAGATGCGGGATTATGAGCATTCTTCGCAATGGACTGTCCGTCTGCGATTTTCTCATTACAATCGCTGCAATAAGTATCTCCGGTATAGCCCTCCTCAAAGCAGGTGGCTTCCTTTTGGTTCTTTAGATATGTTGTGCCCTTATGATTGTTTGCGTCAAGCGGTCCGTAAGAATGTCCGCATTCAGAGCATCCGGCCGGGGATTTGCAGGTTGCCTCACCGCCGTTGTGCGCCGTAATATCAAACTTTGTGCCGAAATAACAGGTATGCCAATGATTTGTGCCGTCGGATTCCCACTTGCCGTCAACATCGGTATGATTGCCGGTTGAGGAAATTTCACTGCCTGATTCGATTTTAGTGTTACAGTCGGTGCACCATTTGTCGCCGGTATAGCCGGCTTCACAGCAGGTGGGATCGGTTGCGCCGCGAATTTCGGTGTTCTTGTGGTTGGTTGCGTCTACATCACCGTACTCAATCTTGCATACCTCGCAGATAGCCTTGTTCACACAGGTGGCTTCTCCACCGGAATGATGTGCTTTATCAATGATATTGCCGCAGCCGACAGTCTGACACTCTTTCCAGTGATCGGTTTCATCCGTTGTCCAAACCGACGCAGGGTTATGAGCGTTTTTCGCAATGGGCGTTCCTTTTTCTATCTCATGATTGCAGGTAGAGCAATAAGTATCGCCGGTATAGCCTTCTGCGTAGCAGGTGGCTTCCTTTTGTCCCACTAAATATGTATTGCCGATATGATTTGAAAAATCCTTCTCACCGTATTCAAATGTCTCGAAGGATTTTTCATCACAAACAAGGCAGCTTTTGTAATATACTGCGGGGCTTTGGCAGGTCGCAGCCGATTTAAGATACATTTTGCTAACCGTTTCGGTAAACTTATGGTTGCCAAGCTCACCGTATTCCTGCCCGCATCCATCACAAACCGCTTTTTTTTGGCAAGTCGCATTGCCGCCGGAATGTGTGTGCGCCTTGACTGTCAGCGCGGCAGAAACGGCGCTTGCTAAGTAGTTGTCGGTTTCCTTGTAGCGCACATAGTAGGTACCGGGGGCGACCCTGGTGCTACCATTGTCGCAAGTGATCCAGCCGGTGGTGGCATTGGCAGAAATGTTATACTCCATGTCCTCGGCGGTGTTCTTAATCTCGCCGGTGCCGCTGTTCTTAATATCCCCTTTTGTTGTCAGACCGGTAGGAGCCGTCTGCGTAGCCTTATCAATGATATAGGTCACACTGACAGTGACATTGCCAAGGGTAATGCCGGCCGTGTATGTGCCCGCATTCACAGGGGCAGCCGACAGTGCATTGCCGTCCTTGACCGCATACGCGACGGATGGGGCTTTGCCGAACCAGCCTACACTTTCTACTTTCGCATTTTCATCTTTTCCATCGTTAAATTTTGTTTTTTCGGGTTTCTGAATGGTCACGCTGCCGCCGCTGAAATCGTTACCGTTATTATTCGAACAATTTTTGCAGGTTGCGGTAATGGTATCACCGCTTGCGGTGTAAGTCCAGTTATGCACATGGGTAACCATTTTCAGTTCACTGCCGTTCAACTTGGCCACATATCCGTCGGTATCGGAGATGAAGTAGTCGGATGGGGTTTTGTCACTCATATTGGCATTCCAGCCGGAGGTGAACGGGTAATCGCCATAGTCTCCGCTCACAGTCACGCCGAGCTGCGCACCCTCGGACAATTTGTCGGTGCCAATGGTGATGTTCTTGCCGGTGGGAAGATAGACATTGTTCTTCGTGTCGCCGGTGAACTTGCCGTCTGCGCCCTTTGTGCCGCCCTTGGTATTGTCGGTGACGGTCACCTCGCCGCTGACGGTGAAGATACCGCTGTCCACACACACGCCGCCGCCGAAGGTTGATATGTAATCAGATTTGTATGCATTGTTGCCGGTGATGCTGCCACCCTTCATGGTGAAAGTGGCGCTGGCGTAGCTTATATGCACGCCGCCACCGTAGGAGGTGGCTTTGTTGTTGGTGATGCAGGAACTGCCAGACATCTCGAAGCTGCCGTTTTTGCTAACACACACGCCGCCGCCGTTGGTGGCGGTGTTGGCATCATTCGCATCCGTGCCGCCGATGGTGCCGCCGGTCATCTTGAAGGTGCTGCTGCTGCCGATTACATACACGCCGCCGCCGTTTTCGGTGGCATTATTGCCGGTGATGGAGGGGATGTTTTGGCCGTCGGCGGACGCGGACATGGTGAAGCTACCTTTGCCGGTCACATACACGCCGCCGCCTCTGTTGGTTTCGTTGCCGGTGATGCTGCCGCCGGTCATCTCGAAGTTGGCCTTCGCATATACGCCGCCGCCATCGCCGGTGGCACGATTGCCGGTGATGCTGCCGCCGTACATATTGAAGGTGCCGCTGCCGCTGTACACATACACGCCGCCGCCTCTGCCTTGGGCGTCTTGGGCTTTGTTGCCAGTAATAGAGCCGCCGTACATATTGAAGGTGCCGGAACTCACATACACGCCTCTGCCGGTCTTGCTGCTTGCATGGGTGATCGTGCCGATGCCCTTGCAGTCGGTGAGGGTGAAGCTGCCGCCGGTCATATAGATGGCATCCATTCCGTCTGCGGCCGTGATTTTGTGCCCGTTGAGACAGAGGGTGACATTGTTCTCAATCTTAATGGTATACTCCGGGCTAATGTCACTGCCGAGGTAGTAAGTGCCCGCAGGAAGTATGTAGAATGTATTGTTACTGACTTTTGTCGGTGCCCAGGATTTGTCGCCTATTTTCAGCGTGTTGCCCTCCTGCTTAATCTCCTTTTCAAATGTGGTCTTGTAGGTTTCGTTTTCGTGACCGCTGCCGTTACAGGTGCTGCCCCCGCAAAGGTAGTGGGTGTGCCCGTTTGTTGTTTCCGCCCACACCGTGGCCGGAACTAAACCAAACACCATGCACAAGCATAGAAATACACTTAATAATCTTTTCTTCATAGCGGTATTCTCCTTTTTGCATTGAACTTGCATTATTCTTTCTTCTACGATATATTATATTGTAAATCGTACCTTAGGGGACGAGTCAATAACTTTTACAGAAATTTGGTGAAATAATGATGAAAAAACACGATAACAGCCTATTTCAAATCGGAGAAGTTACAAAAATACTCGGAGTCACCCGCAAGGCACTGCTTGTATACGAAAATATGGGACTTCTGACACCGGCGGTAAAGGACGAAACCAACGGCTTTCGCTATTATTCGGCAGACAACATGACGCAGATCCGCTCTATCCGTTCGCTACAGGCACTCGGTCTTTCCTTAAAGGAGGTAGCGGAATATTACTACGACACCGAAAATATGGATAAGCTTTTAGATAAGCTTTATGAGCTGCGGAAAATGCTGGACAGAAATATTCAGATGCTTCAGGTCCGTTCGGCAAAGCAAGGCGATTTCACAGTGCATAAAACCGTTCTGCCGCGTCAGGTGTGCTTTTGTCGGGAATATCGGTGTAAAGATGTTGCCGAGGCAGCTATTAAACTGCGGGACACCTACATTGCCGCCGCCAGAACCGAAAAAATGTCCATGGTGGCACGTATGTTCACCGTGCGCATGACGGATGACCTGGGTATTCTTGATTTGATGTGCTGTATTCCGGTGGACGAGAGCTTTGACGGGGTCGAGCGCATGGAGTTTGCGGAAACCCCCGGCTTGTGTATTTATTACCGCGGGCCGTATGAGGGAACCGGCGAGGCCATGCGGGTGCTGATGGAACATGTGAGCAAAAACGGCATTAAACCCGCAGGACGGTTGCGCTCCGTTTATTTAGAGGGACCACCCAACCGAGGCGATAACAGTGCCGATTATATTACTCAAATCGCTGTGCCGATTAAGAAATTCGAGAAGGTGTAATTGCCGGCTGACAATGCCGTAATAACAGTCAAATATGAAATCACAACAAGCAATCCCGATAAGGAGAAGCCTTGTCATCTAAACAAGGTTCTCGGCAGAAATAAACTATCCTTTTTAAGCACAGCGGATATTCATTCGCTGTGCTTTTTTGGCCTAATTCCGCCATGGGTAAGCATTCGGCGCCTGAAACAGACAAAATTTGCTCCATTCTACCTAACCGACAAATTTTTTACCGAATGCAATGTATACTGTGTATATCAAACTTATGCGCTCTTCACAGTTGCTCTTGCATCGGATAGAATAAAATCAAAGAATCCCCCATACAGCGAGGTAGTTATGAAAACAAGGAGATGTCCCTAACAACCGTGTACACTTTCAAAACATAAGGCACACAGCCGTCATAACAAGACGGTTTTTCTGTCTGCGTCCGCAAGCGGTCGTACTATGCCACAAAGCATAGTGCGGCCGTTTTTTGTTTCTCGCGAACAAATAAATCCATACAGGAGGTGACCCCGATGTATCTTCCGGAAAAAGAATTCGAAGAAATGCAAAATAACGCTCTGCCATAGGTACGGCGCCCTGCCGTTCCTTAACGACAAGGTAAAACGATGGGAAAATACATAGGAAAGACACAGGTGTTGAAATAGCAAAGGCTGTTTGCAAAAAGCACCTTGCTGCGCAACAAAAACACCTCTCTTTTTTTGACCCTCGCGGTCGACAAAATTCCAAAACAAACCGTAAAAACGCCAACAAACACTCCTTATAGTCAGCCGGTCCAATAGGAAAACCTGCAACAATGCCTCCTGCGTTGCCATCCGTTGATATGAATACCGAATTCTTAATCTGCAGATTCTTTATCGTTCCATAATTATATAACGCGAAACCCTGCGGTCCGCTTCCGTTCGCATACAGTCCGCTGATAGAATGATTGTTACCATCAAATACAAGCTTTTGGTTATTGTATGGATATCCAGATGTTCTGAACACCTCGTCCCACATCCTAATGTCATCCGTCCTCGCAACAGGAGTACCATCCTCCTGAATCAATGTTCCTTCATTTACTACGATATCTGCTGTAAGCCTTGCACCCTTTGTATAAACTGTCTGTGCATTATCTGCGTAGGCATATAGTTGTCCGGCATTACTGATCTCGTAGACTCCATCTGTTTCATTGTAATATGGTTTTTCATAATAATCACATCCGGCATTGGTACAGAAGCCATTCTTGATATTGTGATGTGCCTCGCTTGCATCATTGGTATATCCGGTACACCCCTTATAAACCTTATACTTGTCAGATGCACAGGGATTTGGGAGCGAATTTTCCGAAGATAAATTCTGTCCCCATGTAGCAGATGACTGATTTAACAAATACGCAGCCTCACCATTATAAAAGGATTCCTTGGGTAAAAAGGTTTCTCCATCAAATGAGTGATCCCCAAAAAATGTTGTACTAGTATCAGAGCACCCATAGCAAGAACCCCAAGACATCGTATCATTCGAATAGTTTCAAAAGGTAGAAGAATTTGCATACGTTGATTATAATCATATTCGTCCACACAGTTATAATGGTTATCGAACCCCATATGAAGCAAGGACGGCAGCATAAATTGATAAGCGCTATTTTTTAGTCACAAGTGTTACAAAAAAGCTTGACCACAACATAATATGCCAGTGTTTTTTTCGGTGTTTTAACTTCTTTCATGGTCTTTCCTCCTGTTGTTCTGCGTTATGCTTTCTCCGTGCATTTTCGTATTATTTATTCT
>ERZ773115.3773-NODE-3773-length-10133-cov-2.781703_pt1 | contig 10133 bp, 22 predicted proteins | sample MGYA00511116_ERZ773115 | MGnify/ENA primary metagenome ERZ773115 (study PRJEB29015, sample SAMEA2737869) | human gut metagenome | biome: human gut; feature: human-associated habitat; material: faeces | place: China | collected 2012 ... | reverse complement strand
ATAGCTATATTATACAGGATACCTTTACAGAAGTCAATAGGTTTTCGAAAATATTTTTAGTGCCCGTACAACTCTGGATTCTCTGATACGAACACGCTGGTGTTATCGAAGATCATCTCATACGCTTTCTCTTTATCGCCCGGCCTAAACTCAACCCTCCTTACTTCGTAGCATTCTTGCCGCAGCTCAACATGACTTTCGTTTCCAAAAAATCCAATGCCTTTGACAATCCCATGTGTCTCTACACCAATATCGTTCATCTTCTTGCAGATCATGTGAACATCCACACCATTACAAATAAAGCAGACCCACACTCGCTTTTTTCTTATGTACTTCAAAAAGTTTTCAACCTGTATAATTTCCAAAACCTTTTTCTCACTCATTGAAATACCGCCTTCCGCTCACATAAACAACTTTCAAGATATATTATACACATCTTTTTGTTTTCGTCAATATATTACACATCTTTTTGTTGTATTATTTATCGAAATTTTAGATGATGCCATTTACTCAGCATCATCCACAACCAGCTTCGCGTCATAATAAAACCTGTGTGCGCCAAATTGTCCAGCAAATGTTGCTCCTCGCTCGTGCCAACTGCCGGGAGCTGCCGCCGGGGTTACAAACCATTGGATTGGCTTGTCTGAAATTTTAGCGCCATAATCAAACACCATAGACACGGCCAGTTCGTTCTCTGCCGTCACCTTCCTATTATATAAGGTACTGTACCCATACTTCTTGAAGACCTGTTGGATGGTTAAGCCATCAAGCACGGCAGAATTATAAAGGCATTGAGCTACGGCCATCTGGCCTTCCAGGCTGTCAGCACCTGCTTCACAAGCAACAATCTGTTCAGCAAGAGCACGCTCGTCATCTGTGAGTTCATGTTTACCCTGGCTGAAATTCACAACTCGCGTCTCAACGATTTCCTTTACGAAGATCACAGGCTCGTCATTCTCATCCTCTTTTGTTGCTTGTGCAACATTTGAAGTAAATTGACCATTATAATATGTATACGTGCTTTCAGCTCCAACATTTGGTAACGTTTTCGCTACTAGATTCCCTGCCAGCAAGCACATTATACATACAATAGCAACGCTTTGCTCACGATTTATTAACAATTTATTAGTGATAAATAAAACCTCCTCTCAACTTTCAATCTCCCAATCGCCTGCATTAAACTCAGTTGATGGATATACACAATGATCCGACATGAAGCACATGATCTTCTGCCCCGTTCCATAAAAATCATAATCAATAACTTTCATTGTGTCCCCGTCTTCGGCCACAATAGTCTGTCCAGCTTTTAAAACATCAAAAGTTTTCATAATATTACTCCTAAAATATTGGTTTTATCAATCACTGTGCAAACAATCCACATCATAGTCCAGATATTCCGTCACATTGTCTTCCAGCAGCATAAACACCATTTTTCCAAACATCTTGTGTGCAGAGTCCATGATTGCTGCGGCCACAGAGTCTGTTTCATCCCACATTCCAAGAACATCCAGAGTCTTATTAAATGGACCACTCGGCTTATTATTTACTCCATGCTCAAAATCATACAAGTCATAACACAAAGCCAAAAATTCAGTTGGCCCCAGATTATTGTCAATGTACTGTTTTGCACGTTTGAACTTATCTCCATTTACTCTTCGCTTCATTGTAGCCATCTCCTTTTACTTAGCTTTTCACCAATCGTCCTTCACTATCTATTTCGATCTTGCGAATCGATTTCATATCAATCACATCGGGGTTACACACTACCCAACTCTCGCAATCATACGAGTACAAATTGGACACAGTAAACACTTTGCCATTATCCAATCGTTCCTCATTCATTATAAAACGACAAGATATAATCGCTTCTCGACTAAAATGAACTGCGTCATAAAGCTTAACAATCTTGTCCCAATCTATAAATCGTTTGTTTTGAATGCAAATTAAAGCACATCCAGGAAGCCAAAGGCACCCAAAGTTCTTCAACAGTTTGACGAAATCATAACGAGTATCAACGTCTAAAACTCTGGCGTTAGAATTTAGCTCGTATGCGATTCCATTGCGGTATATAGAAGTGGCAAAATCGTTTTCAAAAACAAACATCGCCCAATCACTTACATAATTATAATTTGGAGTAAAAGTTGAACCCCACAAACCTCCTGCCGGCTTATTCAAGAACTGTGATTTTTCTGAATTATGAGGAATTTCAAATTTGTCTTTATCAAAATTGTCGATACCTAATGTTAGTATCACCGAAGTCATCTCCTATAAAAGATTAGTTTTATCTGTTAAGCAGTTCTTTGATGTAAAGCGTCTCAAAACTTTTCAGATGAGGATACTCGTTTCGAGCCATCTTCTCTGCCTGTTCTTCAACACTCAAAATGCTTTCAAAGTCATCATCCACATCAATAACATAGCACATACATTCATGGTCGTGTTTATCATTCCAACCTTCAAAAAGAGCAACGAACTTTTTCATAATGTATTTCCTCCGTAGAACTTGGTTTTACAAGCTTCTTAAATATTTGTATAGTTCAACTTTTCCTTGGAGCCAGACTGTTTCGTCAGACGATTTGAGATATACAGAGTAAATTTCGTTTGGATGTTCAAAGATTCTTTCGACTTTCTTTGCCGTTTCCCGGTCTACTAATACGCCCATTATTATCTCCTTCTAAATCTTAGTTTTTATCAAACATTGTAATCGACAAAATATCCGTTGTACTTAAATTCTTTTGCTGCCTTACCGGCAACAATTAAGGCTTCACCAATCAAAATTGTCTCATCTGGTTCTTTTGTGATTCCGGGCAACGAAACGACCAAGTGAATTGGTTCGTCTATGCCATCTCCCCTGCGGAAAAATTCAACATCAGTATCAGAAAACTGGCCCCGGAGCTCTCTTTCTGCTCGTTCTAAAACGGAATGTCCAACTATATTCATTGTAACCTCCTTAAAGTTCAGGAAATCTTAGGCTCCTATTAGCTTTCAAAATATCTTTTAGAGATTTCTTCATACAATTCTTTCTGCGCCATGTTATATGCCGAAGCGGAATCGAAGCGTTTCTTTTCGTAATCAATACTAAGGTATCTTTGGATTCGTTCAATTTGACGGGCCATTGCTTCATATCCAAAAGTAAGTAGGCCGCAACTTTCGTCTTTTTCAATTGCTCTAACCATCATCTCAAGTTCAGCCTTAGAACAGTCAGCAAACATATTCTTTTCAAAAAGCATAAATAAAATCCTCCTTAAATCTCAGCTTCTATCAAAAATCAGAATGCAGCACTACCGGGGAATGACTGTCTACATCGCAGAACACGCACTCCCATTTTGGAGATTCCTCGTAATATTTATAGTTTCCTTGCGGTTTCCATGTTAAAACCAAAACATTTTTTTGACTGCTATAATAAGCAGTATTCACCTCTGTTGCATCACATTCCCAGCCGCTATCCGTTTCGATAAAAACATCACTTGGTAGCTTTTCCAAAATCTTAATTAACTCTGTAGCAATCATGTGAAACTCTCCTAAAACTTAACTTTTATCAGTCGTATCAATCGCAACATTCAAAAAAGAAATCAATAATTGAGCATTTTCTTTTGTTAATGTCACAGAACTTAATTCCATATCTGGAGCATCACTGAAATATCCCGGCGTGATATTATTATCTGGCGTAGAAATACAAATGTCAACATTATATTTTCCATCGGTTGTGCTTAACCATCCAATGATTTTACTATCCATTTTATATCACTCCTTCCGGCCATGTTCCCTTGTTAACCGCTCATTTTGAGCATCGTCAAGCTTAATCACCTTCCGCTCACTCTGAGCATCAGCAAGAGAGGCTACTTTCATCATACTATACACAAGCACGATATTAGCCACCATAAGCAAAAACTATCATAGTCCACATTATACTACCCTCACATTTCTTTTGGCTTGATTATCTTGTATTGAGGTCGTCTCAAGCATACACCGCATAAAGATATTATTCAACACAATTATCAGAATTACCAAAATTTTACTAATAATCCTACGTCATCAATAGTTATATCATCGGTCTACACATCCTTTTGTTAAGTATCCACAAGAACCCGGATTTTACTCCGTCTCTGCCTTTCCACCAACTCCGGCGATAAACACCCGATGCTTTCCATTCTCGTCACGCTGCCAATCACCACCAAGCATCTCAACAGTATTCAAGACTGTATGATAAATCTCAACGGAATCCATTGCCTTTTCTTCATCTCCAAAATCATTGGTATGAATCCAACGCCAATTATTATCCAACCAGCTGACAACTTTCATAACACCAGCCCGCAGTTCTTTTTCTTTCGTGTTTGTCATTTTCCCACTCCTTTGTTTTACATATCCTGGTTCACAGCATTCCATACCTCAGTCGAAATCATGTCATTCTCATCGGATAGGCGATTAATCCAAGCATTGAGCACTTCACGGTACACTGTCATATTTGGACAAAAATGACTGTTGGTGAATACCGGCATATCGTCATTACACAGAATTCTCATAATAGCAGCACACACGGCTGCAGATCTCGATACGCCAGCAGCACAATTCACGCAGAACCAATCCGTCTTATCTGCTTCGTGATTGTCAAGAACAAACTTCACAATATTCTTGGCCTGAACATCCGTAATGCAGGTGCCTTCCAAATCAGTAGTGCAATCATCAAACTTCAGCGGTAGAAAAGTAATATTACCCTCACACTTATGAAAATCAATATGATGACCATTAGCTTCAGTGATTGAGATAAACCGAATCCGTTCAAAATGTGGCCGTCGGATAAAGTCTTCTGCATCTTCTGCGCTCATCACCGAGAACTTCCATTTTCTTCGATACATAGTAATAATCATTTCGTTTTCCCTCCAAAGAATTTAGGTTTTATATGGGTCTACGTCAAAAGCTTCCTTGATATATTCTGTCTTAACCTTTTCGAGCACTTCATCGACGATGTTAATCGCAATTTCTAACCCATGCACTTTACCATGTAGATATATTCTATCACCATTCTTTTTCATATCGAGAGCAGACTCAAAATGCTCTCGTCTAGCGTCAATGTATTCATCATATAATCGATTGTAAATTTCTTCCAGTTCTTTCATATTCATGCCTCCACTTAAAACGCAAACGGATTACTATTCGCTGCTATTATAAGTACCACATTAAAAGCAAACATTACAAACGCGGTCATTCTCTATCACCTCAATCTCTAAATTCAATATCTACAACAATATTCTCAGGCTCTGTCATGTATCTTCGTGCCAGCAGTTCTATCATACGCTCCTTGTCGCCAAGATTACTATTCCGCAGTAGGTATGAACAAACTTGCCTACCTCTGTACAAGAATACTGCCCACGCATTTCTTTTTAATGGATTCGTGACCTTAATCATTCCATTGCTTCCTCCAGATATGTAGTCACATCACCAAAATCAAAATCCAGAGCACCAATCATATCATCCAGAGCATCCACAGCATCAGACAAATTCGTGCAAGCATTATCCGCTTTGTCATATCGTTCACTGCCCTGCAGGTTCTCAGGCATATTGTCACGATACTCTTCTTCTTCCCACTGGATATCCTCGACATCGGACTTTATGCTTTCGACATCCGCCACAAGTTCTTCCAGCTTCTTACGGATGGAACAAAAACGATCAATAGTCTGCTTAATAGCTTTTCTACGAGTGTTATTCATTTTCAAATCTCCTCTCAATCTACGATGCCAAGTTTGCAAATATTTTTCGGATCAGTGATATAACCAAACGTCAATGTGTTTCGCAGATATCCTTTGTATTCAAAACCACGGTCACGAGCTGCTAGACGACACACATCTCGAATCGCGGATTCTCTCGGCCAAGAAATACCAGCCAGCTGATATTTCCACTGAAGATCCCTCAGCTTCTGCCACTCAATCACAGGCTTTTTTTCATTCTCGAAGCACAAACCGTTCTGTACGGCATATTTCAGAGCATCACATCGTTTACTCTCTTCCGATGTACAAGTTCCCCACTCATTTTCCAGACGACGATACGCTCTATCAAACGGTGCTTGCTTTGCTGCGTCAATACCAAACGCTGCGCCAAGCAGACCCAAACCAAGTAACAGTCCCATAATTTAAACCTCCAATTTACTTTTACCAATGTCAAACGTAAAACCATCATCTGTTTCCTGATAGTTCACTTCATCAAGTGCCTTATCCCGTCGTCTATTCTCTTCCACTATTTTAGCAACATTGGGATGATGCAGATTATACACAAACTGCTTTGCTTCATCGCCTCACAAAACGATATCTTCATTCACATAATCACGCCCCTAAAATCACTCTTTTATCATTTTCATTCTGCGAAGACTTTTATCCAAAGCTGCGTTTTTTAGCCAATCGGTTCCACATTGAGTGTCCCTACTCACTCTAAGATTACGACCACTCCCTATCGGACAAGCCCGGCGATAATCATCAGCAGTCTTGCAACCAAGAGATTCTGCTTCATCCAGAGCTTTTCGCACATAAGCCCATGTGCTACCGCCGAGATCAGAACACTTACCAATCACGGCAAGCACAAGTTCGTCACCCATGCGCTCAACATATTCTGCTAAAGCCTTTTGACCAGTAGCACCAAGCTTCCCAATATTCTCTCGGAAAACATCTTCGATAGGTTTTGTCGTTGTCGTTTCATCACAAGACGAAGACGATATCTTATCTTTTTCTTTCTCTTTTTCTTTTTCTAGCTTGGTTTTGCTTGCGTTTGCTTCATTTTGCTTACGCTTGCTTGATGAGCCACCAGCTTTACCAGAAATTCTCTTACATTCGATGTATTCGGCATCTTTATCCAAATCTCTCTTAATAGCAGGCCACACATACCGCTCATTTCCGTTGAGTTCAGGCTCCGTTCCAGACGATTTATATTTCATCATCGCCAGTACCAAACGCCCCACCTCAGCAGCACTAAGGGGTTCAAAGTAGCTCTCGTAAGTATCCCAGATTTTAATATAAGTATCGGCCATCATACACCTCAGTCTTCCAAGCTGTGTGTATTCACACCATAAAAAGTCTTCTTATAATATTCTTTTGCCTTATCCTTATCAAAACCGACGTACCGCAATGTAATATCCTGACTACTATGATTTAACTGACTCTGAATCCAAGACAGTGCCTGATTGTCATCCTTGTTAAGGCACATTTCACGATAACCAAACGTCTTACGGCAAGAGTGAGAAGCAATCTTATAATTAAGACCTAAATCCTTACCAGCATTACGAAGAATACGAGCAAAAGAATCAACATCAATAGGATCACCGGCCTTTTTAGGTTCTGCAATATGAGGAATACCAGTTTTCCCATCTCCACCATTTGTCCTCAACGACTTTTTCCAACTCCCTTGTCGAGACGGAAACATCCAATCATCATATCCAAGATTCACAATCTTGATGTATGTTTCAACAATGTCCCTCGCTTCTGGAGTAAGAATAATTTCGCGATACTTGGATGTTTTTTCTTCAACGATGCATACTCCAGCGTCTTCAACCACCTCAATTTTTCCATTATAAAGACAGTAAGACATATCAGAAACTTTCAATTTAAGCAAGTCACTAGCACGCAACCCAGTTGCAATACCGACATTAAATAGACACCAATTGCGATATTGCTTTTTATCCCAGAAGTATTCTGAAATCATTTGAACATCATCCAAGCTTCTAATTGGAGAAATATTACGCTTACGCTTCTGCTTACTTTTTGTAGCACCACGTTTTTTAGCCGGAACAGAAGGCTTCGGATTAAAATAAATCAATTTAGATATCTGTTCTTCTTTTCTTTCAACAGCTGCACTCATTATATTCACCTCAAATTCCATACTTTAAGCAATATTTTCCGTAAGACAATCCTTCAGCATTTTGCAAGTTTTACAACATCACTGAATGTCAATACCGGCTTTTCATTTCGTTTCTGTTCTCGTCTCTTTCTTTCGTAAGCCTGTCGTGCTTCGATTCTTACCATTCTACGGCAACGATCGCAATACTCATGATTTACAGCGGCAGGAGAGCCACAAACCTTACAGTGTCCATTTCCTCTAATAGTAGGCATTTATGTACCTCAATTCTTTTCAAACAAATCGTTACGAATCTTCGGAGTAAACTTACGATTGCCAAGTTGTTCAATAGCAGTTTCCAACCTACCATCTACCCAGCCCTTATCTTTTTCATTCATAATGATTTCAAGCAAAAACTTTGCATCCTTAGCTTCCCTACGCTTCTGGCGAGCCCTTTTAAGTTCTGCCATAAGCTGATAACCTTGCGCTGCATTTACAATCTTGAACTCAATAGCGTGTTCCAAATCATCAATCTCGTCGCCTGCGGCAGTCAGGTCACCATACACTTTTGAATACGTTTCATTCAGATTACACATAGTCCTATCCGTAATAACCAAATCCTTTTTAAGTTTCGCAAGCCATTCGGAATCTTCAATCTGAAATGCGTATGTATTCTGCTTGTCAGCCGGAGCCGTTATATTCAGACTCTTGCCAGCGATGGTAGCCTTATCTATAGACTTTGGCGCGTAGTGTCCATTCTTATATCCGGCGGGAAGCTTGTTAATTTCACAAATCGCCAGTCCCTTAGATTCAAACTGTAATGCAAGATTGATATCACAGGTGGCGCAGATCCGACCTCCCTTCCGTTTCATAATATAATTGTGACCATTTGAGATGACATACATTTACTTATTCTCCTGTTCCTTCATAAGTTCTTTGACAGCTTTCTTAAACATCCGCATAGCCTTATCATTTTCAAGGAATACTTTCGTTTTGGGAATCGGAGTCCGACCATGAACACGCTTATACTGCTTCATCATGTTTTCCATCTTGGTGAATCCAATCTTGTTGTAAACCATACGATAGGTTTTGTGATAATGAATGGTTTTATCGCCAAGCTTTTGTGCCAACGGTTCAATTACCGGCATGAGATACTTTGCTGTATCACTCTGTTTCTTAGGCTTCTCTTCGGCCACAGGATCTTCCGGTTCAGGCTCTACTTCTTTTGCCTCGACCTCAATGACAGGAGCCACGTTCACGTCAGCTTTAGGAGCAGCTTCAATGGCCTTTGGCTGGTCAAAGAAATTTTCCTTTTTGTTATCGATTGCTTCTGCATGAAGATCTTTCACAATCGACTCAAAAATCGACTTGTACATGTCACTTCTCTCTACAACATCGATCGTAGAAATGTGGCCGGAACGACCGGTCTTCTGTTTGAACTTCTTTCTCTCATCCTCAATCACGAAACCGTACACGTCTCTCATATAAAGATAGATTTTGCTCATGACTTCTTCGACCTTCATGTCGTTGATTTTAGCAACAGCCTTGATTCGGTCATACATATCTTTACGCCAGTCACTCATCTCCTCCCGGAAAACATTGCGAGGAGTGTAATTTTTAGAGCGAATCGCATCATCCATCTGCTTGTCCTTGATTTGATGGACACACTGAGATACGCTGCTAATCACATTCAGTGCCTCATTACTGGTGGCACGAGCCTCCTCGATCTGGTCACTAAGATTCTTCCGGGTGGAATCAAGCTCACTCTGAAGATTCTTCATACTATCAAACAGAGCATGAAGTCTTACATCAATGAACTCCTTACTCAGTGCAGCATCCATCTGAGGAGTAGCAAGAACGGAATCACCACGCATCAAAGATTCCATAATGTCCCAGCAGAAATCCATAAACGCATCTGCTTTCGGCTGACGAGAAAGGCGGCAGATTTCCATCACGCCACGCAAACTGTAACAAATAATTTCACGCTCTTTCGTAATTCCACCTTCAACTGTCGTCAAATTGACGACAGTTGATAAGGAGTCCAGACGGTCTGCATTACGTTCATGAATCTTTGCAATGTACTTCCGAGGTTCTTTACATTCCAGTGCTCGCCCAATCTGTTCACGGGTCATATAATACTGGTGCTTATCATTCTGGTACACGTCCACATTCAGTGCGCCGAAGGGCTTAGAGGTTATTACAGTCATAGAATTGTTAGTAGTCATTTTGTTTTACTCCTTTTTATTTATTTAATAACGTAAGTGGCTGCTCTCTTGTAGCAGGGGAGCAGTTGCAAATAAAAAACTATATTTCCAAGG
>ERZ773115.3772-NODE-3772-length-10133-cov-3.371899_pt1 | contig 10133 bp, 10 predicted proteins | sample MGYA00511116_ERZ773115 | MGnify/ENA primary metagenome ERZ773115 (study PRJEB29015, sample SAMEA2737869) | human gut metagenome | biome: human gut; feature: human-associated habitat; material: faeces | place: China | collected 2012 ... | reverse complement strand
GCTTACTTTTTACACAACCTCCCCGAAGGAGGGGAATGGAGATACCACCGACTGGCTAAATTACCACCAAACTTGAAGAAAAATCCGCTCCGTTACGGAAGCTCGCTTGACGGATAAAAAAGTAGTCCGGGGAAACCATGCGGGTGGGTGCGGCATGGGGCGTTATATGTGTTATAGTTATATAGGGTTATATAGAGTTATGTGGGATTATGTGAGAGCAGGCTGTTTTTTAGTTGCTCGTAAAAATTATATTGTGCGCGGACGCTTGGGGTACCGGGCGTTCTTTTCTTGAATACGTTTTGCAGTTGGGCGTCTACCCAGCAGGCTTTTTGGTTGTCGGCCAGTTGGATGTTCAGCATTTCTATCAGGCTGGCACGCAGGTCGGGGTCGAGTATCGGGGTGACCGCTTCGATACGCCGGTAGAGGTTGCGGCGCATCCAGTCGGGGGAACCCATGAATACTTTCGGGTGGTGGTTGTTGCCGAAGTACCAGATGCGGGCGTGTTCCAGAAAACTGTCGACAATACGGGTGACACGGATGTTACGACTGTATGACTGCCCGGGGATGAGACAGCAGATGCCACGGACGATGAGGTCGATCTGAACGCCGTGTTCGGAGGCGTTATAGAGGCGGTTAATCATTGCAGGGTCTTGGAGGGCGTTCATCTTGAGGATGATACGTCCACCCTTGCCTTGGTCGGCAAGTTCTATTTCACGGTCGATGAGGCGGTTCAGTTCGGGGATGAGGTTGAAGCGGGCGACAAGGAGAGTCGTGAATTTGGGGTCTTCTTTACCTTGCAGGGTGCGGAAGAGGTTGTATAGGTCGTTCACGATTTCCTTGCGGCAGGTGAACAGGCCGCAGTCGGCGTAGAGGGTGGCAGTCTTCTCGTTGAAATTGCCGGTGCTGATATAAGCGTAGCTGGGGAGCTTCTCGCCGTTCTGTCCGCGACGGCGGACGAGGGCTACCTTGGCATGCACTTTCAGTCCCGGGATACTATATATTATCTTTATGCCGGCGGCTTGCATCATTTCGGCGGTGGCAAGGTTGTTCTCTTCATCGAAGCGGGCTTTCAGCTCAACGAATACGGTTACTTTCTTGCCGTTTTGGGCGGCGGCTATCAGGGTGTTGATAACGGCGGAGTTTTCTGCCACACGGTATTGTGTGACCATGATTTCCCGCGTTTCCGGGTTATGAACGGCTTCATAAAGGAAATGGATGAAGTGTTCGAAGGAATGATACGGATAATATAAGAGCAGGTCCTTCCGGGCGACGTAGTTGAAAATGGATTCTTTCTCGTCGAGGACGGTTAGCTTCATCGGCTTTGGCTTCTCAAGGCTGTGGAGCGACTTGTTCGGGTTGGGGAGGTGACGCAGGTCTTCCAGATTCAGATGCTTGTCGCCGGGGACAAGCTCGTCACGCTGGATGCGGAAGGCGTCCACCAGAAAATCGAGGAAGTCTTGCGGCATGGCACGGTCGTAGACAAAGCGGCAGACGTCGCCTATCTTGCGTTTTTTTACCTTCTTTTTCAGTTGGGCTACGAGGTCGGCGCTGCTGGCGGTGTCATCTATCAGAATGTCGGCGTCACGGGATATTTTGATGCAGTAGCTCGAATCGACGTCGTAGCCGGGGAAAATAAGGTTGAGGTTCGCTTTGATGATGTCCTCGGTGAACATGATGTAATAGTTGTCTCCACGGGGCGGAAGTTCGATGAAACGGGGCACTTTGGCGTACGGCTGCTTCATGACGAAATAGAAAGGCTGCCGGTTGGCGGGGTTCCTGTTTTCCTTCGGATAGAGGCGGATGGCGAGGTAGAGCCGGTTGTCTCGCAGAAAAGAGACGATTTTGTCTTTCGATACGGGCACGGGTTGCAGGTAGGGGAAGATTTCTTCCCGGAAAAAGTCCTTGATAAACTGCTGGTGAAACGGTTCCACATGTCTGTCCTGGTAGAAGATGATGTGGTTTTTGCGCAGGGCGGGCAGTATCTTTTCTTCGTAAATGCGTACACGGTCGTCCAGCTGGCGGTTTACTTCGTGGTTGATTTCTTCCACGAGTTCGCGGGCGGATTGTACGGTTTCTTCATCGCTCTCCGTTGCGCCGGATGCCACGGCCTTGTGGTCCGCCACCCGGATTTTGTAAAATTCTTCCAGATTGGAGGAGTAGATGGAGATGAAATTGATGCGCTCGTATAGCGGCAGGTGCTCATCCAGCGCTTCGAGCAACACCCGATAGTTGAATGAGAGCCAGCTGATATCACGTTTGAAATAATTATATTTGCTTTCCATGTGCTTTAAGATTTTTCCAAATATAGTATCTTTGCAGGACTAAACAAAGAAAATTATGACAAGAATTGGATTATTGTCCGATACCCACGCTTATTGGGACGAAAAATATCTCGAATATTTTGAATCGTGCGACGAAATCTGGCATGCCGGAGATATCGGTTCGGTAGAAGTAGCCGAGAAGCTGGCGGCTTTCCGTCCCCTGCGGGCGGTTTACGGCAACATAGACGGGCAGGAAATACGGAAGATGTTCCCGCAGGTGAACCGCTTCACGGTGGACGGAGCGGAAGTGCTGATCAAGCATATCGGCGGGGATCCGGGCAAGTACGACCCTTCGGTTATCGGCAGCCTGATGGCACGTCCGCCGAAACTTTTCATCAGCGGACACTCCCATATATTAAAGGTGAAATACGACAAAACGTTGGACATGCTGCACATCAATCCCGGAGCCGCAGGGATGTCCGGATTCCATAAAGTGCGGACAATGGTGCGCTTTGTCATCGACAACGGAACGTTCAAAGACCTCGAAGTTATTGAACTGGCAGGATAGATTTCTTACAATTCATTTTGTCACGTCAGATTTCTTTCCGACCTTTGCACACAGTAAAATGAATAACTCAGACGACAATGAAAGGAATTATTCTGGCCGGTGGAAGCGCCACTCGTCTTTATCCGCTTTCCAAAGCGATTTCCAAACAAATCATGCCCGTATACGACAAGCCGATGATCTATTATCCGCTGTCTACGCTTATGCTGGCAGGGATACGGGAGGTCTTGATCATCTCTACTCCGCGTGATTTGCCGATGTTTCGGGACTTGTTGGGCTCAGGTGAGGAGCTCGGGATGTCTTTCTCTTACAAAATACAGGAGCAGCCTAACGGACTGGCACAAGCCTTTGTGTTGGGAGCTGATTTCTTGAACGGTGAGGCAGGTTGTCTGATTCTTGGGGACAATATGTTTTATGGACAAGGGTTTTCCGCTATGCTCCGGCGTGCTGCCGGTGTGGAGAAGGGAGCCTGCATCTTCGGCTATTATGTGAAAGATCCTCGGGCTTATGGGGTAGTGGAGTTCGACGAACAAGGCAAAGTGATTTCTCTGGAAGAAAAGCCACTGGTGCCGAAAAGTAATTATGCCGTTCCCGGACTTTATTTCTACGACGCTACCGTGACGGAAAAAGCGGCTTCTCTCCGCCCTTCGGCACGTGGAGAATATGAGATAACGGACCTGAACCGCCTGTACCTCGAAGAAGGAACACTGAACGTGGAACTGTTCGGACGCGGATTCGCGTGGCTGGATACCGGAAACTGCGACAGCCTGCTCGAAGCCTCCAACTTCGTGGCTACCATTCAGAACCGGCAAGGCTTCTACGTCAGCTGTATCGAAGAGATAGCCTGGCGGCAAGGATGGATTTCGTCCGGACAATTGCTGCTGCTCGGGCAGAAACTCGAAAAGACCGAATACGGTAAATACCTGATGGAACTGTCTAAACAACCCTTGAAATAAACATAAATAATCATATATGAAAACTTATCTGGTGACCGGTGCCGCAGGATTTATTGGCGCCAATTATATTAAGTATATCTTGGCCAAGCACAGCGATATAAAAGTGGTGGTTCTTGACGCCCTGACGTATGCGGGTAATCTGGGAACTATTGCCAAAGATATCGACAACGAACGTTGTTTCTTTATCAAAGGAGACATTTGCAGCCGCGAAGTGGTGGACAGCCTTTTTGCCGAATACCGTTTCGACTATGTCGTGAACTTCGCCGCCGAAAGCCATGTAGACCGCAGTATCGAAAACCCGCAACTGTTTCTGATCACCAACATCCTCGGTACGCAGAATCTGCTGGATTGTGCCCGCCGTGCCTGGGTGATGGGTAAGGACGAACAGGGATATCCTACCTGGAGAAAAGGAGTGCGCTACCATCAGGTATCTACCGACGAGGTGTACGGCTCACTCGGTGCGGAAGGCTACTTCACGGAAGAAACCCCGCTTTGTCCGCACAGCCCGTACAGCGCTTCGAAAACCAGTGCCGACATGGTAGTCATGGCTTATCACGACACTTATAAAATGCCGGTAACGATCACCCGCTGTTCCAACAACTACGGCCCCTATCATTTTCCCGAAAAACTGATTCCGCTGATTATCAAGAATATACTCGAAGGCAAACATCTGCCTGTCTACGGTGACGGAAGCAACGTGCGCGACTGGCTTTACGTAGAAGACCACTGCAAAGCGATCGACTTGGTAGTGCGCGAAGGCAAAGAGGGCGAGGTGTACAACGTAGGTGGTCACAACGAAGAAACCAATCTTGAAATTGTGAAGCTGACCATTGCCACTATCCGTAAACTAATGACCGAGAAACCGGAATATCGTCAGGTCCTTAAAAAGAAAGTGAAAGGTGAAGACGGAGAAATCTCCGTTGACTGGATCAACAACGATCTGATCACTTTTGTCAAAGACCGTCTGGGGCACGACCAGCGTTATGCCATTGATCCCACGAAGATCACGAACGCCTTGGGCTGGTATCCCGAAACGAAATTTGAAGATGGCATCGTGAAGACAATCGTATGGTATCTTGAAAATCAGGACTGGGTGGAAGAGGTGACCAGCGGAGACTATCAAGGTTATTACGAAAAGATGTACGGAAAATAAATCAATGTCGGATCAAGAATCCTATTGATAGCAAAATACCCATTAACAGCATATTACGTGAAGTCTCACCTAGTATGCTGTTTAATTTTTTACCACTGTGAATCTGCACCATCCGTCTCCATGTGAGGACATGAGGAATCAGGTAGAGTAACGGAAGAAGTGCGGCAAACAAGTGTCCTTCGAAGAAGAACCAGAAACACAGAAGACTTGCTGCCACCCCCAGCATCAAATAAAGATAGCGTCCGAACTTCTCGCCAAAACGAACGATGACCGTCCGCTTTCCGCTCCGTGCATCCGCTTCACGGTCTCGGTAATTGTTGACTACCAGCAAGGTATCAATCAGCAGTCCGCAGATCAGAGAAGCTACCGTTGTGTCCGAAGTCCATGTCAGCGCCTGTACGTAGTACGTTCCACCCACGGGGACGAATCCGAAAAATACGATGACCAGAACATCGCCCCAGCCGTTGTAGGATAATGGATAAGGACCTGTGGTATAGAGGAAAGCGAAGAGTACGCAGAGAAGTCCTACTATGGTCAGCTCCCATCCGGCATAAAACAGCAGCGCAGATCCGATCAGACAGGCGAACAGGACGGTGACGATGATTCCGTTTCGCATGGCTCTCGGTGAAATCCAGCCTTGTGCGCAGGCTCGTTCCGGTCCCAGCCGGTCTTCGCGGTCGGTTCCTTTGAGGTAGTCGAAGAGGTCGTTGATAAAATTGGCGGCAATTTGCATCAGACCGGCGAACAGGCAGCAGATAAGGGCCGGCAACCATTGAAAATGTCCATCCATATAAGCAAGTGCGCTACCGATCATGACCGGCGTAATGGCTCCTGTCAGAGTTTTGGGACGTGCTGCTAATATCCACGCACGCAGCGAGTTACGCTTTACTTCTTCCATGCTTTAATATATAATAATAAGTTTTGACGGACAAAGATACATGATTTTTCCTATCTTTGCGCCTCAAATAGTGGGGGAATGTGTTATATGTAGAAGAAAATAAACCAAAGAAGATGAAAAAAATAAATTACCTGTTCATAATATTCGTATTATTCCTGTTCGTATCTTGTAAGTCAAAGAAGAATGTCGTATCGACCCTGCCTCGTCCTGTGCTCAATGTCGATTCCGTCCGTCCGGACAGTTCCGCCGCTATCGACGACCTGTTTGCTCCGGATCATTCTCAGCTTGCCGACTTGAAAGTTTCGACGAAAAAGCAGAAGAAAACAGCGAAGAAAGAAGCTGCGACCGAGCAGGAAGAACGTAATTTGGTACTTCGCGGAACGAAGATCACGTCTTCTACCGTGAACGTCCCTGCCACTTATAGCGGCATAGACCGTGTCGTGGAATATGACTTCACCCACCGTGATGTCCCCGAAGCCTTCGAAGGCTTCCGCATCGCCTTCATTTCCGACTTGCATTACAAGAGTCTGCTGAAAGAGAAAGGCTTGAACAACCTTGTCGATCTTTTGATCGCCCAAAAACCGGACGTCTTGCTGATGGGAGGAGACTATCAGGAAGGCTGTGAATACGTAGAACCGTTATTTGCCGCATTGGCTCGTGTGAAAACACCGATGGGAACTTTCGGAGTAATGGGAAATAATGATTATGAACGCTGCCATGACGAAATAATCCGCACGATGAAGCATTACGGGATGCGTCCGCTGGAACACGAAGTCGATACATTACGCAAAGACGGTCAGCAGATTATCCTTGCCGGAGTACGCAATCCTTTCGACTTGAAACAAAATGGGGTGTCGCCCACACTGGCGCTTTCTCCCAACGACTTCGTTATCTTGTTGGTGCATACTCCCGACTACGTGGAGGATGTTTCGGTGGCCAACACGGACATCGCTTTGGCGGGACATACTCATGGTGGACAGGTACGCGTATTCGGTTACGCCCCGATACAGAACTCCCACTACGGCACCCGCTTTCTGACCGGACTGGCGTACAATTCAACTAAAATGCCATTGATTGTTACTAATGGGATCGGTACTTCTCAGATGCCTGTACGAATCGGTGCTCCGGCAGAAATCATAATGATTACGCTTCATCGTCTCAAAGAGTAGATACACTTTTAGGTACGACTTTCTGATGAACTCCACACTTTTAGGTACGACTTTTTGTGTTATTAGCACATTTTTATGCATGACTTTTTGTTCTTTTCTATTCAGTTGCTTATATTTGCAGTTCATAAATCGTTGATTATAAAAGAATAAATATGAGAAGAGATGCAATGCAACAGTTATATGACTGGAAGGAGAAGACAACACGGAAACCTTTGATTGTTCGTGGTGCCCGGCAGGTGGGGAAGACATGGTTGATGAAAGAATTTGCATCATCAGCTTACAGACAGTTTGCTTACATCAATTTTGAGGATAACGAAGTGATGAAAGATGTTTTTCAGAAAGACTTTGATGTCGAGCGCATTCTGATGGCTATTCAATTAGTGACCGGCATCGTAGTAGATACTGAGACATTAATTATTTTTGATGAAATTCAGGAAGCGCCTCGCGGATTGACGGCATTGAAGTATTTTCAAGAAAAAGCTCCTCAGTATCATGTGGTTGCAGCAGGTTCCCTCCTTGGCATTGCCATGCATAGCAATGATTCTTTTCCCGTCGGGAAGGTCGATTTTATGGATTTATATCCTCTTTCTTTTTCGGAGTTTTTGGAGGCTGTCGGGCAAGAGGCTTTTGCCCGTTTACTTGCAAAAAAAGACTGGGGGCTGATCGCTGCTTTTCGTTCTAAATTGATAGATTTGCTCAAACAGTATTATTATGTCGGAGGAATGCCTGAAGTTGTGAATGCCTTTATTAATCATAAAGACTATGCCGAAGTGCGACAGCTACAGCAGACAATTCTGGATTCTTATGATCGTGATTTCTCCAAACATGCTCCTATTGCCGAAGTGCCTCGGATTCGTATGATTTGGCGTTCTGTTCCGGCTCAATTGGCTAAGGAAAATAAGAAGTTTATTTATGGTGTCGTGAAGGAAGGAGCCAGAGCGAAAGATTTTGAGTTGGCTATTGAGTGGCTGATTGATGCAGGACTTATTTACAAGGTTAGCCGAGTGAAAAAAGCCGGAATCCCATTGTCGGCTTATGAGGACTTTTCGGCATTTAAATTATTTTTGTTAGATACCGGATTAATGGGAGCTATGAGCGGGCTTCCACCGCAAGCGTTATTGGAGGGGAATGTGTTGTTTAGTGATTATAAAGGAGCTATTACAGAGCAGTATGTATTACAACAATTGAAGTCAGTGAAAGGACTGAGTATTTACTACTGGTCTTCGGATACATCCAGAGGAGAACTGGATTTCCTTTTACAAAAAGATGTTAGCGTCATCCCTGTTGAAGTAAAAGCTGAGGAAAATCTGCAATCGAAGAGTTTGCGTTTCTTCGTAGAGAAAAATGCGGGATTACACGGAGTACGATTTTCTATGTCAGATTATCGGAAGCAAGAGTGGATGATTAATTATCCGTTATACTCTGTCGGATATATTCTCTAATATACTCCCAAACCTTTGGATGCAAGAAGTATCTTATATCTTTCTTCTCATCAAGTGCCTGACGGATAAACGTCGAACTTATTTCAAAGGTAGGCGAATGGACCAGACGGACTGTTTCGGGCAGCCCGTTTTCATTTACCGGAAATCCGGGGCGGGGATAGATAAGAATACGGTTTTCTTTGATGATGCGCCCCGATTGATACCAGCGGTCGAAGCGTGCCCAGTTATCCGAGCCGATAATTAAGTAGAAGTCCCGTTCCGGATAAGTTTCATGTAGCTTTTCCAACGTATGTACGCTGTATGAAGGGCGGGGCAGATGAAACTCGAAGTCTGAAGAGCGGAAGCGGGGATATTCTTCTGTGGCAAGTTCTACTAACCGGAGACGCAGGTCGTCTGGCCATAGCTCCGTTCCTGCTTTCAGCGGGTTTTGCGGGCTGACCATAAACCAAATTTCATCCAGCCCTTCATACTCGCAAAGATAGTTGGCCAAGGCCAGATGTCCGATGTGTACCGGATTGAATGACCCGCTGAAGATTCCGGTTTTTAGTTTATTGCTCTCTGCCATTCTCATCTTCTCGTTTTTACTTTTTTCTTCTTGACGTCTTCTTATCTTTCTATTCTTTGTTCTTTTTTTGCTCTTTTGGGTTCTCTTTTAGACCTTCTTTTTCAACTTTGACTTTCTGTCATCTTCTTGGCTTCCCTTTCCATTCTCAGCTTTTTTCTCCATTTGGGAAAAACGATAGCCTGCCTCACAGCAATTAAGAAAAAGATGCCGGCGGCAATCCAAAAATGCAGATAAAGTGAAAGGATACCGAACACTATATCTACAATGCCGATAATGCCGCACAGATACATGAATTTTTCGGTCGATCCCTCCTTCTTTTCTATGCTCTCTATTCGTTTTTTCAGAGATTCTTTCATTCCTTATTCAGAAATTCTTTGATAACCTCCAACGTCTCAGCCTTTGCCGCCTCCAAATCATCATTGACGATGACACGATCAAACTGGGGAGCAAAAGTCATTTCGTATTCCGCCTTTGCGATGCGGCACTCGATAACTTCGGGATCATCCGTACCCCGACCCGTCAGTCGGCAACGGAGTTCTTCGATGGAGGGCGGCTGTACGAAGATGGACAACGCACGCTCACCGTAATACTTTTTGATATTACATCCGCCCACTACATCCAAGTCGAATACCACGTTCTGCCCCTTCTCCAACTGCTTTTCCACTTGTTCTTTCAGCGTTCCGTAATACCGATCCTTGTACACTTCTTCGTATTCCAAAAACTCGTTGTTCTCAATGCGACAACGGAACTCTTCGGGAGTAAGGAAGAAATATTCAACCCCGTGTTTCTCCGTCCCGCGCGGTGGGCGGCTGGTTGCAGAAATGGAGAACGCAAGATTTAAGTTCTGCGTCAGCAGATAGTTGATAATAGTCGATTTGCCCGAACCGGACGGGGCAGAAAAAATAATTAACTTGCCAGTCATTTGTTTAATTGAAAATTGAGAATTGAAAGTTGAAAGTTGAAAATCATAGACTTGTCGACATTTTCAATTTTCAACTTTCCATTAAATAATTACATTACGTTCAGCACCTGTTCCTTGATCTGTTCCAGCTCATCTTTCATTTGCACAACGATTTTCTGCATTTCGGCATGATTGGACTTGCTGCCCAGCGTATTGATTTCAC
>ERZ773115.3763-NODE-3763-length-10156-cov-4.088803_pt1 | contig 10156 bp, 8 predicted proteins | sample MGYA00511116_ERZ773115 | MGnify/ENA primary metagenome ERZ773115 (study PRJEB29015, sample SAMEA2737869) | human gut metagenome | biome: human gut; feature: human-associated habitat; material: faeces | place: China | collected 2012 ... | reverse complement strand
GTAAGCCTGACCGGAGTACGGATACCCGGGTTACTTGATCGGATTGTTTCTACAAAATACTGATTTCTAAATTGATTCCTAATGTAAGGAGGCAGAAAACATCTGTTTCGTAGGAGTTTATGTTTTTTAGGTCACAGTGCGTTTTCCATAAAGTGATAACGTGAGTCTCTGGTGTTCGTGTTTGGTGATCAACAGAAGCGACCGGGTCGATAATTCCCATTACCGGAGACGAATTAGTAACAGAATAATTCTACTTTTTGTTTTATAGTTGTATTTAAGACACTTATGGAAAAATTGTACAGTAGATTTGTTATATTTTTGTTAAAATAGTAACTGAAAATCTGTCGAAAAGTACAATATTTTCATTTTTTCGGATGTTTGTGCTATAGATGTTCCGAAATATCCGCCACATTTGTAAAAGAAATTTAAAAACAAAACCGTCGTTCTCTATACTATTTATTAAATAGATGATAATAAAAACCTTTTCTTTCTATCAATTCAGTATGAGAACCAGTTTCAATCACTTTTCCTTGGTCGAGGACAATAATCTGATTTGTACGCTTTGAAATGCTGAGACGATGAGCAACAAAAATAATGGTTTTGTCGGGTAATTTCATGAGATTATCAATGACTTTTTTCTCTGTTAAAACATCTAATCCACTCGTTGCTTCATCTAAAATGAGCATCGGCGGGTGGCACAGCATCACTCTTGTAATACAAAGAAGCTGTTTTTGTCCCTGTGATAATCCACCGCCATCTTCTGTGATAAAGGTATCATATCCCTTTGGCAGTCGCTTGATAAAGCTGTGTGCGTGAACCGCCTTAGCTGCCGCAATCACTTCTTCATCGGTCGCATCCGGTTTGCCCATGACAATATTTTCACGGATGGTTCCGGTCTTTAACCATGTATCCTGCAATACCATGCCATATCCCGCACGCAGGCTGTGTCGGGTCATTTCACGGATATCAATGCCCGATACGGAAATTTTACCGTCATTCACATCGTAAAAACGCATGAGCAGGTTAATCAGTGTCGTCTTTCCGCAGCCGGTCGGACCGACAATTGCAATACGCTGTCCTTGCTTTACATGCAGGTTAAAATCTTCAATGAGCTTCTTATCCGGCACATAAGAAAATGCTACGTGTTCTAAATCAACCGTTCCATCTACATTTTCAAGCACTGCGGCATCTTTGCTGTCCGGGATTTCCGGCTCTTCTTCGATTAATTCAAAGATACGTGCCGCACACGCAATCGCATTCTGTAATTCTGTCACAACTCCGGAAATTTCATTAAACGGCTTCGTGTATTGGTTTGCATAACTTAAAAAGCAGGATAACTGTCCGACCGTCAATCTGCCGTAAATGGCTGAAATTGCGCCGCTTACCGCAACCCCCGCATATACAAGGCTGTTGATAAAACGGGTAGACGGATTGGTAATCGATGAATAAAAAATGGCTTTGAGTGAACATTTCTGCAGACGGTCATTAATTTCATCAAATCTTTCAAGCGCCTCATCTTCATAGCAGTATGCCTGTACAACCTTCTGTCCGCCAATCATTTCATCAATCAACGCCGTCTGCTCACCACGCGTTTCAGACTGTAATTTAAACATCTGATACGTATGCTTTGCAATAAAGCTTGCCACAAACAGGGACAGCGGAGTAATTACAATAACTACAAGTGTAATTTTCACATTAATAGACAACATAAAGCCCAGTGTTCCAAGAATCGTCAGCACCCCGGAAAAAAACTGGGTAAAGCCCATGAGCAGGCCGTCCGCAAACTGGTCTACATCGGCGATAACACGGCTGACGACTTCACCGTAGGAGTGTCCGTCAATATATTTTAACGGCAGCACTTCAATCTTTTCAATCGCTTCGTCACGGATATCCCTTGTCACATGATACGTAATTTTGTTGTTGCAGATATTCATAATCCACTGGGACAGTGCCGTAATTGCAATAACGATTCCGACTTCGGAAAGTATCGTCGTAATTGCCTTAAATTCTACATTCTGCGGTCCGATAATGTAATCAATCGCATTTCCGATTAAAATCGGCACATATAAAGATGATGCCACGGTCACTGCTGCCATTAAAATTGACAGAATCAAAAAGAACCAGTAGCGTTTAATGCGCAGCAACACTTTTTTTACGGTTGTACCTGTATTTGCCTTTGCCATAACTTACGCCTCCTTTTCTTTCCGGAACTGTGAATAATAAATTTCCTGATATACTTCGCAGTTTTCAAGCAGTTCTTCATGTGTTCCGATACCTGCCACATTTCCGTCATCCAGTACGATAATCCGGTCAGCGTGCATAAGCGATGCCGCACGCTGGGATACGATAAACAGTGTCGGTGCATCTTTCATCTCACGGATTGATTTGCGCAGTGCCGCATCGGTTGCATAATCGAGTGCCGATGCACTGTCGTCTAAAATCAAAATATCCGGTTTTCTTACGACTGCACGGGCAATCGTTAAACGCTGGCGCTGTCCGCCTGATAAATTTTTACCGCCCTGGTCGACAAAGGAATCAAGTTTACCGTCTTTTTTCTCGACAAATTCCCGTGCCTGTGCAATGTCTAATGCTTCCATAATTTCCGTATCGGTCGCATCCTTTTTCCCCCAGCGGATATTGTCACGGATTGTTCCTTTAAAAAGCTGTGCTTTCTGCAAAACAATGCCGACTTTCTCTCGTAAGACTTCAATCCGGTAGTCTTTGACGTTGACACCGTCAATATAAATCTCACCCTTTGTCACATCATAAAAACGCGGAATCAGATTGACAAGGGACGATTTTCCGGAGCCCGTACCGCCGATGACACCGATGGTCTGTCCTTTCTTTACCGTAAAGCTGATGTCTGTGAGCGATTCATCGCCCGCACCGCTGTAGCGTAAGGATACATTTTTAAATTCCACTGCCGCAGCCTGTGTATCTGTGCTTTCCGTGGTACTGCCGTTTTGCATACTGGACTTAATACTAAATACATTTTCAATTCTGCCCGCACAGGCGAGTGCCTTGGTAATGTTGATAATCAGGTTTGCCAGCTTGATTAATTCAATGAGAATCTGTGACATATAGTTGTAGAGTGCCACAACCTGTCCCTGTGTCAGTGTTCCCGCATTGACACGCACCGCACCAATCCAGATCAGTGCGATAATGGAAATGTTGACCACCACATAGGTCAGCGGATTCATCAGTCCGGAAATCTTACCGACAAATTTCTGTAAATGATTAAGCTGTTCATTGGCCTGTTTAAATTCTCTGATTTCATTTTCCTGCTTGTTAAATGCACGTACAACGCGCACACCGGTCAGGTTTTCCCTTGTAATGCCAAGAATCTTATCCAGTCCCGCCTGTACTTTTTTGTAAAGCGGTCTTGTGGAGAGCATAATGCCAAAAACGATGACTGCCAGTACCGGAATCGCTACCGCAAAAACAAGCGCCGCTTTGACGTCAATCGTAAATGCCATAATCATTGCACCGAATACAATAAACGGTGAACGCAAAAACAGGCGCAGTACCAGATTGACACCGTTTTGCACCTGGTTAATGTCACTTGTCATACGTGTAATCAGTGTTGACGTACCGATGGTGTCCATTTCCGTAAAGGAAAGGCTCTGGATATGCTTAAATAAATGATGGCGCATACCGGTCGCACAGCCGACTGCCGCTTTCGCCGCAAAATACTGTGCTGTAATGGCACAGGTCAGCCCGATAACTGCCAGTGTCACTAAAAGCAGGCTCATTTTTACAATGTAGCCTTTATCCGCATTGCCGATACCCGTATCAATGATTGCCGATACGACAAGCGGTACAAACAATTCAAACAGTGCTTCGAGCATTTTAAACAACGGCGCGAAGACACATTCTTTTTTGTATGCACTCAGATACATCCAAATTCGCTTCATATTTTACCCCTTTTCTATCCGCACCAGACCGCCTGTATTATCATAGGACCAGTTCTGATTTAGGACTTGATTTCATACGTTTGTTATTTTATCATAAATACATCAATACAGAAAATATTTATAATGTATATGTGATATACGTTTTTTATATAGGAAGGATTTTTGATATGGATTTGAAGCAGCTTTCTTATTTTGTGAAGATTGTGGAGGAAGGAAGTATTTCAGGGGCGGCAAAGAAGCTGTTTATGTCACAGCCGCCGTTAAGCAGTCAGATGAAGCTTCTGGAAACTGAATTGGACTGCACATTGTTTGAGCGGGGTTCACGCACAATCCACCTGACGGAAGCCGGAGAAACACTTTATAATTACAGCCGTTCACTGTTGCAGTTAAGCAATGTTGCAAAGCAGGAAACCATGAATGCGGCACGACATTTTAACGGTGTACTGCGTATCGGTATTGTTTCTTCCTTAATCGGTTCGGACGCGCTTGGCTGGCTGTGCGGCTTTTCCAAGCAGTATCCCGGTATTCATTATGAAATTAATGAAGCAGACACCTACCACCTGCTTTCCCAGTTTGAAACCAATGCCATCCACCTTGCACTCCTGCGCACGCCGTTTCACACGGACTCGCTGACCTGCAAGAAGCTGTTTACGGATTCACTGGTTGCAGTGGGGCAGGAATCATTTTTTGCCGACAACCGTTCTTCTGCCATTACGCTTGATGATCTTACGAAGCTCCCGCTTATCGTATACCGCCGCTGGGAACACCTTTTGCGGAAAGAATTTGAGGACAAGAACCTGAGTACGAACTGGTTCTGTATCAATGACGATGCCCGTACGACCCTTTATTTTGTGGAAATGGGCATGGGGGTCGGTATTATCCCGCAGTCTGCCGCCACGCTGGTTCAAAAAAAAGGAATTGTATGCAGACCGGTTAAAAACTGCGATATCGCAACCGATGTTGTCCTTGCATACAATTCCACTTATCTGCCGGAATGCTCCCGCGCATTTATTGAGTATCTGGACACCCTGTACCCAAATATTCCATAAGCCTGCTCCACGCATATCTGCGTTTCGTCTTAAAATATCCGTTATACACTTCAAAATTTGTATAAGAATGTTCAAACTGGCGCGAATACAAATGCGCCAGGTCGACCTGCTGTGTAAAGGTCAACGTCTTCCCGTTTTCAAGCCAGCACTGCATATCCAGATGTTTTAAAATGAGATATCCAATGACACCGATTTTCGCCTTTAAAAGAATTTCGCTGTCATTGACCGCATTCAAAAAATATCTGTATACATAATACATCATCAGCTGCTCGTATTCGTATTCCTTCTCCTTATAATATGCCGCAAATTCAGACAGCTCCCGTTCATAGTCCTCCGCACCGCAACAGTTTTTAAAATATCTGCTGTTTCTTTCAAGACAGACGTACCAGTCCGGGTTGATAACTTCCATGCCGGCAAAGCAGTCAAAAAAATGCGGGATATTTTCATATGCCGTATGATTTTTTCCGCCGTATTTCTTTTTCAAATCCTTTAAACGGTCTTGCAGATAATCCGCCTGTGCGTATGCCTGAATTTCATAATCCATTAAATCTACTCTGTCGGTATCCAGCTTCTTTTGCAGTTTTTTTGCAAAATCCAGATACAGCATACAGCGCTCCTCTATTAAAAATGCCCTGTTGCGGATGATATTATACGCCGTTACCCTTGCCTGGCGCAGCTTAAAATATAACTGCGGGTCGATATTATTATAGGAAGAAACGGTTTCATCTGTTTCTTCTACCGTAAATGTCAGCGGCTTTTGATAGCTAAACATCAGCTCGCCGGCTGTTTTACAGGACGGCGCCAGTCCAATTTCCCGCTCACTGCCGTATTCGTTGATAAACCGCGGAAATTCGGCGCACGTATCACACAGCTTATCTTCGCCCAGTGCAATAAATAAATCACACAGGTTCTTGTCATTTAAAAACGGGCATCTGCCGTTTTGCAGCGTAAAGGTACAGCCGCCGCCCTCCTCCGGCACCATAACCGACTGTAAGCGCTGTCCGAAACTTCCTGCAACCGTTTTGTAATAGTCATACGACTTTTCATCTACATCCACGTCCCAGCCCGCACAGCACGTATCCGTACATGCCCCTGCAATACATTTAAAATCTTTATAATATTCGGGTGTTCTAATTTTCATCATTTCCTGCTTCTTTCTAAATTTTTTGATACCAGGGTCAAAAGGTCTAAACCCACATGAGCTTGCTCATAAGTGGGTGAATGACCTTGTGACCCGCCCTAATATGAGCATAAAATCAGGACGATAGTTCTGCGATATGCGAATATTGGGCAGGATTGTGGGAGTGCGCAGCACGGAACAATCTGCAGGTATCATTATTGGGGACTTTTGCCCCCAACAGCATTTTTAGTATAGCATATCTTATTTTTTTTACAAATACAGATTGTAGCATTTTCAATTACAGTGTATAATATGATACAATGTCAAAAAATAAATCGACAAAGAAAGGATAAAAGTATGCAACGTACAAAACAAAATCATGCTTGGCGCGTATTTCGCCTGCTGTTGATTTTTTTCTGTATCGGTCTGTCTTTACAGTTTACTTCCTGCGGCAAAAAGCAGGCTGAAAACACTGTTTTTTCAGTAGACGACCTTTCCGGCAAAAAAATCGGTGTCCAGCTTGGTACAACCGGCGATACGCTCGTATCAGATTATGAAACGGACGGTTCAAATACAACCGTTGAACGTTTCAACAAAGGAAACGATGCCATTCAGGCATTAAAACAGGGAAAGATTGATGCAGTTGTCATTGATGCACAACCGGCACAGTCTTTTGTTGCCGCAAACAGCGACTTAATGATTCTCCCTGAAGAATTTGCTAACGAAGACTACGCTATTGCAATTGCAAAAGGCAATTCTTCCCTGACAAGTTCTATCAACGACGCTTTAAACACATTAAAAGCCAACGGCACACTTGATGCCATTTTAAACAATTACATCGGGGAAAATATCGGACAAACTCCGTATACCTCTCCTGAAAATGTAAACCGTTCCAACGGCACACTGGTTATGGCTACCAATGCTTATTTCCAGCCGTATGAATACTATGAAAACGGCACGATTGTCGGTATTGATGTCGATGTCGCCACTGCAATCTGCGATACTTTAGGAATGACCTTAAAAGTAGAGGATATGGAATTTGATTCCATCATCACTGCCGTATCTTCCGGTAAAGCCGATGTCGGTATTGCAGGTATGACCGTTACACCGGAACGTCAGAAAAATATTGACTTTTCAGATTCTTACACCACTTCACAGCAGGTTATTGTTGTGCGCAATAACGATGCCGTATCCGGCGGTACAAGTCTTTCTGAAAAATTTAAAACAGACTTCTTAACCGATAACCGTTATCAGTTCATCCTGACCGGTCTGAAAAATACACTGATTATCGCAGCCTGTGCCGCATTAATCGGTATTGTCATCGGTTTTTTAGTTGCCGTTGTCCGTTCAAGCCATGATAAGACCGGCAATTTAAAGATTTTAAATGCAATCTGCACCGTTTACCTGACCATTATCCGTGGTACACCAAGTATGGTACAGCTGCTGATTATTTACTATATTATTTTCGGTTCTATGAATATCAGCAAGCTGCTGGTAGCCATTCTGGCATTCGGCATTAACTCCGGTGCTTACGTTGCCGAAATTTTCCGTTCCGGTATTATGTCTATCGACAACGGACAGTTTGAAGCTGCAAGAAGCTTAGGTCTTACCTACCGTCAGACCATGCTTAGCGTTATTCTGCCACAGGCATTTAAAAATGTACTGCCTGCCCTTGCAAATGAATTTATCGTGTTACTGAAAGAGACCTCTATCAGTGGTTATATCGGACTGACCGATTTAACCCGCGGCGGTGATATTATCCGAAGCATTACATATGATGCTTTCCTGCCATTACTCGGTGTTGCATTTATTTACCTTGTACTGGTTGTTATTCTTTCGGCACTTGTAAAGAAACTGGAAAGGAGATTAAGAAGCAATGAGCGAAACTAAATCAGATGTTCTCCTCGAAGTCAAAAACCTGCACAAGGCATTTGACAAACATGTTGTTTTAAATGATGTCAATACGACCGTCCGCAAAGGCGATGTCATTGCCATCATAGGACCTTCCGGCTGCGGTAAATCCACATTTTTACGTTCGTTAAATATGCTGGAAACACCGACCGGCGGACACGTTTTATTCCACGGCACGGATTTGACCGATAAGTCGGTCAACATCAACCAGATCCGCGAAAAGATTGGTATGGTATTCCAGCACTTTAATCTGTTCCCGAACATGACCATCCGTGAAAATATCTGTCTTGCACCGGTCAAATTAAAGCTGATGACAAAGGAAGAAGCTTCTAAAAAAGCTGATGAACTCTTAGAGCGTGTCGGCTTAAAAGATAAAGCGGATACCTATCCTGCCATGCTTTCCGGCGGACAAAAACAGCGTGTTGCAATTGCCCGTGCGCTGGCAATGAATCCGGAAGTCATGCTGTTTGACGAACCGACTTCTGCGCTTGACCCGGAAATGGTCGGCGAAGTTTTAACAATTATCAAAGAACTTGCCCAGTCCGGCATGACAATGTTAATTGTTACGCATGAAATGGGATTTGCAAAGGAAGTTTCCAACCGCTGTATGTTCTTTTCTGACGGCAATATCACCGAAGAAAATGCACCAAAGGAATTTTTTGAAACCCCACAGAGTCCTAGATTGAAAGAATTTTTATCGAAAGTACTTTAATAAAAATATCCCCCAGCCATTGTCATTTGACTCCGGCTGGGGGGGTGTGTTTTTATTAAAAACTTAAATCAATATCAACCGTTCCGTTGTTTGCATATTTCATATAGTCAAACAGCTTCGGTGCCGCAAGAAGTTCCAGCGGGTCTCTTTCATGTTCATCGTCTTCAAATATTTCTGCCACTTCTTTAATTTCCGGGTTTGATAAAGAATTCACATATTCTTTTAATTCCAGTACAGTCATATTAAAAAGTTCTTCTTTACTTTTCATGCGTTCATTACTCCTTTTCTTTTTCAAATTTAATCGCCAAAGCCGTTGAAAATAACCTTGCCGGCATTCCACAGTTCAGCTGTTCTTTTTGCCGCCTCAAGTCTTCCGGCATCGTCTTTAAAGCCAAATGTTGCCGACTGGCAGCCACAGTCCATGCACATGACATAATAACCGCTGTTTTCTTCTTCTAAAATAGAAGGTCCTAAACATCTCGGACAGTCTTCTAATTCAATCATTTCATAAATTTCCATGTTAATCTCCATTCCGCAGGCATTTTAATGCCGTGATTTCAACACTGTGGGAAAACACTTGCCGGATTTTCTCCACTTTCATGCGGTTCTATTATACATGAAATTTGTCCGTATGTGAACCTAAAAATCCGGAGCAGTTCAAACTTTCCCGGATATATTCCTGTGATAACCCAGATTGTATGGCAATCTAACCGATAATATCTTTGTCATAATAGCCTATGCCGAGTTTTTTAGCTGTTTCTTCACCGATAAAACGCCCGCCGCTTCCAAACTCTCTGCTGATTGTAATAATTCTTTTTGCCATTGCTGCTTCCTCCTCAGCTTAATTTTTCCACTCTATTCTTACTGATTTTCTTTAAAAATGCATATCCTGCTGCACAGGCAACAAGTTCTGTTATCGGAAATGCCCACCAAATCAGGGAAATGCCTGCTGTTGCGTTTTTTACAAAAATTGAAAAAATTCCTGTTAGCGGTAATATAATGACAAGCTGTCTAAGTAGTGAAATCACAAGCGATTCTAGACCGCCGTCCAACGCCTGATAAATGCCCTGATAGGCGATATTGATTCCCGCAAAAATAAAACTGATTGAAATAATCCGCATTGCACTGATAAAATACGTTCTTGACTGTCCCGCATTAAACAGCGTGGCAAATGCGTCCGGAAAAATTTCTGTAATAAGAATCCCTAAAATCATCAGTGCTGCCGTGTATATCAGACCATATTTGATTCCGTCCCAGATTCGTTTTTTACTTCCCATTCCATATGCATACGCTATGATTGGCGTAATGGCATCTCTTAAACCAAATGCTAAGAACAATACAAACTGCTGGACTTTATAAAACAATCCGTATGCAGTCTGTGCAGAAGGACTGAACTTCAAAATCAGATTCATCACATATACCATGATAGACATAAGTGCCTGTGCAATAA
>ERZ773115.3762-NODE-3762-length-10161-cov-3.334950_pt1 | contig 10161 bp, 11 predicted proteins | sample MGYA00511116_ERZ773115 | MGnify/ENA primary metagenome ERZ773115 (study PRJEB29015, sample SAMEA2737869) | human gut metagenome | biome: human gut; feature: human-associated habitat; material: faeces | place: China | collected 2012 ... | reverse complement strand
TAATAATCGTGGCGATGCATGGATACATCAGATGCTTCCTTGTCTTCATAATAGAAGATCTCGAAATCCGAGGTCTGCATTTCCTGTCGTTCGTCGAATTGTGAATGATAATGTTTTGCCATGGTTCTTTCCTTTTATCTGTGATTTGCGCGGTACAAATATCTTTTCTCCTATGATTTTACACCTCAACAACAACTTTTGCAATGTTTACAACAAGTTTTATGATTTTAATATTTTAGGAAAGATTGTACATTATAGGTACAGTAAATGAGACATAAGGGCTAACAAAAAAGCCCATAATATTTTTTAAAAATGAGGAGGGTCTATATGAAATTATCATTCCGTTGGTATGGAGAAGACGACAAGGTAACATTGGAGCAGATCAGACAGATTCCAGGTATGGATTCTATCGTAACAGCTGTTTATGATGTTCCAGTTGGAGAAGTTTGGAGCAGAGAATCTATTGCAAAGTTGAAAAAGCAGACAGAAGATGCAGGTCTTCATTTTGAAGTAATCGAGAGTATTCCGGTTCATGAAGATATTAAATTAGGAAAGCCTTCAAGAGATCAGTACATTGAGAACTACTGCGAAAACATTCGCCGTGTAGCTGAGGCTGGTGTCAAGTGTGTATGCTACAACTTTATGCCAGTATTTGACTGGACAAGAACACAGCTTGATCATCCACTTGCTGATGGATCAACATCACTTGTTTATTATCAAGAGCAGGTTGATGAGGTTAACCCATTAGAGTCTGACAGTGATCTTACACTTCCAGGATGGGACGCAAGCTACTCTAGAGAAGAGTTAAAGGATATCGTAGCACAGTATCAGGAATTATCAGAAGATGATTTGTGGAACAACTTACAGTATTTCCTTGAGAAAATCATTCCGGTAGCAGCAGAATGTGACGTAAACATGGCTATCCATGAAGATGATCCATGCTGGAGCATCTTTGGGCTTCCAAGAATCATCACTTGCGAGGAGAACTTAGATCGTTTCCTTAGCCTTGTAGACGACCCTCATAACGGCATCACACTTTGTACCGGATCTTTGGGATGCTCTGCAAAGAACGATGTTGTAAAGATGGCTGCTAAGTATGCAAAGATGGGAAGAATCCACTTCGCACACCTTAGAAACGTACAGGTTCTTGACAACGGATTTGAGGAGAGAGCACATCTTTCATCTTGCGGAAGCCTTGATATGTATGCGATCGTTAAGGCACTGCATGACAACGGATTTACAGGATATGTTCGTCCGGACCACGGTAGAATGATCTGGGGCGAGACAGGTCGTGCCGGTTACGGTCTTTATGACAGAGCACTTGGTGCAACTTATATCAATGGTCTTTTTGAAGCCGTTGAAAAAGCGGATAAGAACAACTAATAGTTTTAATAAATAACAGGAGGAATTTACAATGATTAAATTACCACTTAACACAGATCTTTCAGGAAAGGTTGCAGTTGTAACAGGAGCAGGCGGTGTGCTTTGCGGAATGTTTGCAGAAGCACTTGCGCAGGCTGGTGCTAAGGTTGCAGTCCTTGATTTGAACGAAGAAGCTGCACAGAAGGTTGCTGACGAAATCGTAGCAAATGGTGGTGTGGCAAAGGCATATAAGACAAACGTTTTGGAAAAAGACAGCCTGATCGCAACACATGAAGCAGTTTTAGCTGATCTTGGAACATGCGATATTCTTATTAACGGAGCAGGCGGAAACAACCCACGTGCTACTACAGACAAGGAATACTTCGAGCATGGTGATATTGACGCTGATACAATTTCTTTCTTCGACTTGGACCCAAGCGGAGTAGAGTTTGTATTTAACCTAAATTTCATTGGAACATTGCTTCCAACACAGATCTTTGCCCAGGATATGGTAGACAAAGAAGGATGTAATATTTTAAATATTTCCTCAATGAATGCATTCACTCCACTCACCAAAATTCCTGCCTATTCTGGAGCAAAGGCAGCAATCAGCAACTTTACACAGTGGCTTGCTGTTCATTTCTCAAAGGCTGGCATCCGTGTAAATGCAATTGCACCAGGATTCTTCTCAACAAAGCAGAATGCAAAGTTGTTATTTAACGAAGATGGAACACCAACGCCTCGTACAGGCAAGATCCTTGCAGCTACTCCAATGGGACGTTTCGGCGAATCAGAAGAGTTAGTCGGAAGCTTGTTATTCCTTTTGAATAACGAAGCTGCTGGATTTATCACAGGTGTTGTTCTTCCAGTTGATGGTGGCTTCTCTGCATACTCAGGGGTGTAGTCTGAAAGTGGCCGAAAGCGGCCGAAAGCAACTTAGCGAATCCGAACCGAAGGTGAAGGATGAGCTTAGTGCGAGGCCCACAGGGAGACTTAGTTGTTGCGAGCCAGAGGCGAAGCAAGAACGCTAGTCGAGTCGTGTGCCGAAAGCACAAAATGTGATATTATTAGGTCAGAGATTAGAAAAGAGGTAATATATAATGGAAATGCAAGAATTATTAAAAAAAGTTGAAGAACTGAAAATCGTTCCAGTTGTTGTTCTAGAAGATGCAAAGGATGCAATTCCTCTTGGACAGGCATTGATTGATGGAGGACTTCCAGTAGCTGAGGTTACATTCCGTACAGCAGCTGCAGCTGATTCTATCAAGGCAATGAGCGAAGCTTTCCCAGAAATGCTTGTTGGTGCTGGTACTGTTGTAAACGTAGAGCAGTGTAAGCAGGCAATCGAGTGTGGAGCTAAGTTTATCGTAACACCTGGATATTCAGAAGAAGTTACAACATACTGCTGTGAGAACAATATTCCAATTCTTCCGGGCGTATGTACACCTACAGAACTTATGATGGTTGTAAATCATGGTCTTCCAGTTGCTAAATTCTTCCCAGCAGCACAGTTTGGAGGACTTAAGACAATCAAGGCTTTGGCAGCTCCTTTCCCACAGATGCGTTTCATGCCAACTGGTGGTGTAAGCGAAGCAAATATCTTAGAGTATCTTGCTGAGCCAAAGATCATCGCAGCTGGCGGAAGCTGGATGGTAAAGGGTGATCTTGTTAAGGCTGGTAAGTTTGACGAGATCAAGGCTATGACAAAGAGCGCTGTAGACCTTGTAAAGAACGCTTAATTCATTATATAGACTCATACAGAATCGCTCACAGATGCTAGAAATCCGTGGGCGATTTTTGACTAAAACGACGAGAAAAGAAAGGGCAAAACACATGAAAAAATTTATGGATAAGGATTTCCTTTTGACAACAGATACAGCAAAACATTTATTCCATGATTTTGCAGAAAATATGCCAATCATCGATTATCATTGCCATTTGAGCCCACAGGAAATCGCTGAGGATGCTCATTTTGAAAACATTACACAGGTATGGCTTGGTGGTGATCACTATAAGTGGCGTCAGATGCGTTCCAATGGTGTGGAAGAGCGCTACATCACAGGAGATGCGACAGACCGTGAAAAATTCCAGAAATGGGCAGAAACACTTGAAATGGCAATCGGAAACCCACTTTACCATTGGTCACATCTGGAATTACAGAGATACTTTGGCTATACAGGGGCTTTGAATGGTGATACAGCAGAAGAAGTATGGAATCTGTGCAACGAAAAGTTACAGAATATGTCTGCAAGACAGCTGATTCTTGATTCCAATGTAGAAATGATTGGTACAACGGATGATCCGATTGATGATTTGCATTGGCATAAAGTGATTGCAGCGGATGAAAGTTTTAACGTAAAGGTGCTTCCATCCTGGAGACCGGACAAGGCTGTCAATATTGAGAAAGATGATTTTGTTTCTTATATGGAAAAATTAGGTGATGCAGCAGGCATGAAAATCACATCGTTTGCAGATGTGAAGACAGCACTTACGAAGAGAATGGAATACTTCAAAGAAGCAGGCTGTTGTGTCAGCGATCATGGCTTGGAATATGTAGCATATGCAAAGACAACCGAGGAAGAAGTAGAAGCCGTATTTGCTAAGAAAATGGCTGGAGAGGCTTTGAACCATGAAGAAATCGGTAAATACAAGATGGGTATTTTATTACATCTTGGAAAAGAATATCATCGCTTGAACTGGGTAATGCAGCTGCATTATGGTGTAAAGCGTGATAACAACCGTAAGGTATTTGAAGCTTTAGGACCAGATGCAGGTATTGATAGTATTTCAACGAGTGCACCAATCAACGAGCTGGCAGATTTCTTAAATGCACTGGCTTATACAGATGAACTGCCAAAGACAATTATTTACTCATTGAATCCTATCGATAATGCAGCGATTGGAACCATTATTGGCTGCTTCCAGTCGGCAGAAGCTGTTGGTAAGATTCAGCACGGTTCCGCATGGTGGTTTAACGATAACAAGACAGGCATGATGGAGCAGATGACATCACTTGCAAACTTAGGATTGCTTGGTAACTTTATCGGTATGCTTACCGATTCAAGAAGTTTCCTCTCTTACACAAGACATGAATATTTCCGTCGTATTATGTGTGAACTGATTGGAAATTGGGTAGAAAATGGCGAATATCCAGCCGATGACAAATCTTTACAGAAGATTGTAGAAGGCATTGCATATCGCAACGCAAAACGTTATTTCGAAATTTAGTACATCAGGTAGTACATCAGGGACGTTCCTTTTGCCACAAGGAGCGTCCCTTTTTCCATCTTTATCTTGTGATGTTTCTAACCCACACATATTTTTTGTAGTGTTTGTAAACGGCAGGAAGTTTTACAATTTCGTCTAAGCTGATAATGATATAAACAAGCCAGACAGGCGCATGGAAAACGAACGCAGTAATAAAACCAAGAGGTACGGAAAAACACCACATGGCACCCAGATTACCGATCATATCAAATTTTGCATCGCCGCCAGCACAGAAAATACCATCGAGTACGGTGGTGTTTACAGATTGCCCCATGAGGTTGAATCCAAGTACAACCATCATAAATTGCAGATAACCTCTTGCAATGTCCGACATCGGAGCAACGTGAGATACAAATGGTGATAGGATAATTAAAATGGTTCCGGTTACTACACCGATGAGAATGGAGATACGCGTAATCCTGCCTCCGTAGGTTTTCGCTTTTTCCAGTTCATTTGCGCCAAGCAAATTGCCGACAAGAATACCTGCACCGGCACTGACACCACGAATCACGCATTGCACCATACTTTTTACAATGCTGGCAATGGAATTTGCAGCGACAGCATCACTGCCCATGTGCCCTAGAATGACAGAGTATAGGACAAAGGCAATGCCCCATACAAGAGCTGCACCAAGTGCCGGTGTTGTGTAGTACCAAAAATCTTTTGTTAAAACTTTACTGGTGTGCAAAATGCCGGACCAGCGAATGGCAACATTATGAGCGTGGCGTACAGCAAAATATGCCCATACAAGTTCGACCAATCGAGCGGTAACTGTTGCGTAAGCGGCACCGACAATGCCAAGACGCGGTGCCCCAAACAGACCGAAAATCAAAATAGCATTTAGGATAATATTAATAATGACAGCGGAAGAGCTGATTTTAGAACTCAGCGCGGCATGCCCTGTGTTTTTTAGAAGAATCAGGTAAATCTGTGAAATCCCACAAAAAACATAGGAAAGTGCAACAGCGCGTAAGTAGGACGCACCATTGGCAATCAGCAGGGGATCATTTGTAAAAATGCGCATAAGTCCACCCGGTATCATAAGGGCAAGCACTGTAAAAATTCCGCCGGATAAAAGGTTGGTATATAACGCAACGGGCATGACTTTTTCAATGGATGCAGTGTCTCTTTTGCCCCAATATTGTGCAATCATAATGCCGCAGCCAGCAGCAATGCCGGCAACAAAGAGATTGAGAACAAATTGAACCTGCCCTGCGAGAGAAACGGCAGAAAGAGATGTCTGGTCGACAAATCCTAGCATCAGAGCATCGGTTGCACTGACGAGCGCCAGCATAAATTGCTGTATGGCAATTGGCACAACCAGATGCAACATTTGTTGCGCCAATTCATTATCTTTTGTTTTTGATAGCATCATGGTAAAACTCCTTTATGTTTCGTCAAATCCCTGCCATTTTATCGGTTATTACGGGCTGATGTCAAGGGATTTCAGAGAAAGGACAAATTACGCGAAAGAAAGTGAAACGTGAGGAAAAATAGAGCAAGATATGTAAATCGTATGGGATAGAAAATGAGTTGGATAAAAGTAGCAGAAACGGTATAATGAAGGTGATTAAAATCGGAAATGAAAGAAGATAGGAGGGGACTCTTTGAAAGGATTGCTGGAAATTTGCTGCGGCAGTTTTGAAGATGTTAAAATCGCCTGGGAAAATGGTGCAGATCGCGTGGAACTTAATAGTGCATTGTATTTGGGCGGGCTGACACCATCACTCGCTCATTTGATTTGTGCAAAAGAGCAATGTGATATTCCCATTGTGACTATGGTTCGACCAAGGGGAGGCGGGTTTTGTTATTCGAAAGAAGAATATCAGACAATGCTTTTGGATGCACGCATACTGTTAGAACATGGAGCAGATGGGATTGCGTTTGGCTTTTTACATGCGGATCATACACTGGATGTTGTACGGACGGAAGAAATGATTGCACTTGTTCATGAAAAAGGAAAGGAAGCAGTATTTCATCGGGCATTTGATTGTGTTGCACAGCAGGAGCAGGCGGCGGAAACTTTGATTTCTCTTGGAGCAGACCGGATTCTTACCAGTGGTGGTGCGCCGGATGCATGGACGGGAAGACAACAATTGCAATGGTTGCAAAGCCAATATGGGAAAGAAATCACATTTTTGGCAGGAAGCGGTGTAAATGCTGAAAATGTAAAGGATTTGATGGAATACACGAACGTGGAGCAGGTGCATACATCTTGTCGAAAATGGAACGTGGATGGAACAACCTCGCATCAGAATGTAGATTTTTCTTATGATGCAGAAAAAAAGGACGCATATGAGATGGTAGATCCTAAACAAGTAGAAAAAATGGTAAAAGTATTGACCTTGTAGTTTGTATATGGTTTAGAGTTCAGGTGTAAAAAGCAAAACACGGAGGAATGGAAAATGATGAACATCAAACAAGTAGAAAAACTTACAGGGATTTCAAGCCAAAATATTAGATTTTATGAAAAGAGTGGATTGATTCATCCAAAACGTAACGAAGAAAATGGATATCGAGAATATAATGAGGAAGATGTCCGTTTGCTAAAACTGGTAAAAATGTTTCGCATGCTGGATATGCCTATCGAACAGATTAAGTTGATGTTATGTGAAACGGATGAGTTGGACAATCTTCTCGTAAAACAGGAAAAAGTGTTAGAAAAAAAATTGGCAAATACAAAGTGTGCGATTGATCTCTGTGAAAATTTAAGAAAAACGCATAAAACAATTGCAGATATTGATGTTGATTCGTATCTCAACCAGATGGAAAAGGTGCCGGGCAATTATTTTGACAAGTGGATTTCAGATTATAAGGATGTGGTTCGATATGAGCACCAGAGAACTTTTACGTTTACACCAGATGATGCGATTAAAGATAGGTATGATTTTGCTAATGCATTGTATGCTTATGCGAGAGAGATGGATAAGGAGATTACCATAACGAAAGAGGGGATGTATCCGGAATTCATTATGGATGGGGTGGAATACACTGCAGAACGAAATTACACGGCTGTTCGCGGTATTCCGGTAGCGGTGATTCGATGTACAAGAAAGGATGCGCCGGAAACAGATGCTGCGTACCAATCGGGTAGAAAGAAATGGATGCGGTTGCTGCATGTATGTTGGCCGGCAGTATTGGGAATGCTGTTACTCGTCCTTTTGGCAGGACCAGCATCGTTGAAAACGCTGTTTTCGACCATGGAAGGCGCTCTTATTCTGATCGCTATGTTGGTGTTATGTGTTGCGATGTCTATTCGTAATTATTTCTTTTATTGGAATCGCAGTGATGTGCAAGAGGAATTTACAAAGGATTTAAAAGGAAAGTAGAGTATGAGAAGAAAATTGCTAGTAACAATCTTGAGCTTAATATGGGGTAGCGCTCGTAGCTTGTGGCAAGCAGGAAACCACAGCTGGCAAAGAACCGATTAATGAGACTGTTGAATCCGTACAGGAAGAGACCACAGAAACAGATGACGCAGAGAGTACAGTAAGAGGTGTCAAGCTTGGGGATAGTATAGACAAAGTATTTGAGTTATATGGTTCAGCAGATAAATATGACACATGCACTAAAAAATATTTTTCACATGATAATTTAAATGACACTGAACAGTACACTTATTTCTTGAAACTCGATTCAACAAAAGATTACTTTTATGCATTTACATTTTATGCAGATTAATACAGTGATGTAATGCTTCTTATGGCTCCTTCCATGCATACAGACTTCACACCTGCTCGTGTCAATGGAAAATGCGTACAGGTCAGCATATTTGCGAATCCTGATGAAACTCTGTATTATTTTAGCGAACATAAAGGACATCAGGGAATTGCTGATACCCCGGTTGAACGTTATCTACAAGATGCTATTGATAATGAACCAGAACTCACTTGGCACAAACAGATGAAAGATCTTTTTTCTGAAGTCATTCATGAAGCCAAACAGATTCAAGATTTTTCTCCAGAACGAATTCTTCAGATTGAATACATCAATAACAGAGCAGAGAGAGGGCTTCGCAAGAATCTTTTTCTTACTGCCCAAGAAGTATTCTCCAATTCATAATTCTAGACAAGAAACACACCCTTGACCCGCGTATGAGGTGACCTCCAATCGTTAGATTTTTTGGTCTAACTTTTGGAGGTCGGTATATTCAACGTGGGCTAAGGGTGTGTTTGTTATTTCTTATTCTGGCAGATGTGTGAACAGCAACCCTATATGGACTGAATCTGAAAAATACAGTAAAATCAATAAAAAAATCTACAACAGATTTTTCGTGCTTTATTGTTCCCATTATTCTTTCTTTATCTATAGATTGTACCATTTTTGAATCCTCCTTTAATAAGGTATCAAGAGAAACGTCAAATTGATCGCTTATACTTACAAGGATTTGCTATTCAGGATAACTTTTCCCGTTTTCCCAATTTGAAACTGTTTGTCAAGTAATATGAAACAATTTACCGAACTCCGCTTGTGTTAATTGATATTCTTTACGTATGCTCAATATTTGATTTCCTATATTCATAATATTACGTCCTCCTTTAAATATTATTATCCAAAGAATAATGTTAAACATAAAGCAATCATCACATTACATTGCATTGCATATACAGTTACGCAAAGATTCTTTGACAGGTGCTTTTTTTTTCTTTTTTAGAAACTTTTTGAAACTTTTTATACCATAAATTCATCTAATAAATATCAATCGGTTGAGATGAAGCTTGAAAACAATTGAAAGAAGGTGGCGTATAAATGAAATCTCTTGTAAAGCGGGCGCAAAGGGGAGATGATCAGGCGTTCATGGAATTGATAGAAGAAAATAAGCAGGCCATGTATAAAGTAGCGGTCAGTATTTTAAAAAACGATTCTGATGCAGCTGATGCAATTCAGGAAAGCATCCTTACTTGCTATGAAAAGCTGAGAGAATTAAAAAAAGCACAGTATTTTAAGACATGGCTGCTCAGAATATTGATCAATAATTGTAATCAGATGCTTAGGGAACAGAAAAAAGTAGTCGGAATTGAGGACTAATCTGATTGATGAATCTATCACATTTATTGAACACTGTAGTTGGGCGCTTTATATCTGTGTATAATGCGCATATTGATTCACATACTGCGTCCTTTGAAGCTGTTGAAAAACTAGTTGTCTTGTCAACGGTATTCCAAGCTACTGCAACATATCGTTCCCTTAAGAACTCCTCGTAAAAGTAACCTTTTTTTGTGCGGACCATCCAGAATCTTGTTTCACTTGAAATATCCGTCAATTTAAAATCTAAAAGTGCATCAAACAAATCTGACTGTGTATCAATCATTTGTACCCTCCAATAATCAAACACCAGTTCGGTAATACGGCGTTTTTTTTATTGTGCAGTTCGAGACAGCCACATTGACAAAAATGTAAGGTAGACATATAATATACTTAACGAGGCAGCCGGAAGGTGAGTGCACTTCACCCGACCCGGCGAATTTAATACTAAGTTATCAAGAGATAGCCGTTCCTAAACTTTACCAGAGAGCAGGACGGCTATTTCTT
>ERZ773115.3757-NODE-3757-length-10179-cov-21.799289_pt1 | contig 10179 bp, 7 predicted proteins | sample MGYA00511116_ERZ773115 | MGnify/ENA primary metagenome ERZ773115 (study PRJEB29015, sample SAMEA2737869) | human gut metagenome | biome: human gut; feature: human-associated habitat; material: faeces | place: China | collected 2012 ... | reverse complement strand
TGTATTTATCAGCGGTATCATCGGAATTCTTTTGATAGCCAAGCGGATATTCAAAAACAACCTGTCCAGCCGGATGCAGTATAATCTGTGGTTTCTGCTTCTTGGGTTGCTGGCAGTTCCCTTTATACCGTTCCGTCTCATCGGATTTCCACAAATCTTCTCTTGGCTTGGTAACTTAAGAAGCTCTCCTGCTTCTGGTCCCGCAACCGCTATAGGAGAAGCTATGGGACTTAATCCAGCAGGAAATACAGACTGGATGAATGACTTCGCACTTTCTGTAAAAAGTGAGACACCATCCATTGCCGGATACATATTATTAGGGATATGGATTGTAGGTATTCTTGCAATGATTATTTTGGTAATCAAATCCTCTCTCCGTTTACGCAACTTGGAGAAATCTGCACTTCCCCTTCAGAACAAGGAAGTCCGCAGACTGTATCATCACTGCTTAGAAGAGATGGGGATTCACAGAGATATTCCTGTCTACAGTACCGCATTTTTGAAATCTCCGATTATTGTTGGACTTTTGAAACCGTGTATTTATCTTCCGATTCATCTGATCTCTGATTATAACGAATCCGATATGCGGTATATGCTGTTACATGAACTGCAGCATTACAAGCACCATGATGCTATTGGAAGTTTCTTGATGAACCTTGCTGGAGTGGTATATTGGTTCAATCCTCTTGTTTGGTACGCTCTGAAAGAAATGCGTAATGACAGAGAGGTTGCCTGTGACACCTCTGTTTTAAAGATGCTTGAAGAGGATGCTTACGAGGATTATGGCAATACACTGATCAACTTTGCTGAAAAGGTTTCTCTTACTCCTTTTCCGTTTGCTGCCGGCCTTGGTGGAAACATGAAGCAGATGAAGAGGAGAATTATCAACATTGCCTCTTATGAGAAGCCAACATTTATAAAAAGAGTAAAAGGCATGACTGCATTCATACTGACTGCTGTTCTTCTCATGGGATTCGCACCTTTTATTTCTACATACGCAGCAGATGGAAGCCACTATCAATGGGATTCTTCATCAGAAAATATATCCTATGTAGACCTTTCTACATACTTTGGCAAATATGAAGGCAGTTTTGTTTTATATGATTTGGAAAATGATGCATGGAGTATACACGACATGGAGCATGCTACCCTGCGAGTTGCACCAAACTCCACCTACAAAATATATGATGCCTTGTTCGGATTGGAAGAGGGCATCATTACACCAGATGACTCCTTGATAGCATGGAGTGGAGAAACCTATCCATTTGAAGCATGGAATGCAAATCAGACCTTACAGTCTGCAATGAACTCCTCTGTTAACTGGTATTTCCAATCCGTGGATGAACAGCTTGGAGCCTCTAACATTTACAGCTATATTCAAGAAATTGGGTATGGAAATGAAAATATGAGTGGAGATTTCTCCACCTATTGGATGGAATCATCCTTGGAGATTTCGCCAGTAGAACAGGTCGAACTTTTAACCAGGCTGCAGAATAACAGCTTCGGCTTTGCCCCTGAAAACATCAATGCGGTAAAAGATGCCATCTGCCTTTCCGCTTCCGATGCCGGAACATTCTACGGAAAGACCGGAACCGGCCGTGTGGATGGTCAGGATGTGAATGGATGGTTTGTGGGCTTACTTGAAACTGCAGATAATACATACTTTTTTGCTACCAACATCGGAGCCGATAGCGGTGCTACCGGAAGCAACGCAACTGAAATAACCATGTCTATCTTGTCTGACATGAATATCTGGAAATAAAGAATCGGGTAAAGGTCAATCTCTGACTTTTACCCGATTTTTCTTAATTCGCTATCTGAACAAGCCCTTTGTATTCCCATGTCGCTCCATAATCAGTTGACTGAAATACAATCCCATCTTTCTCCGCTGCATCTGTGGTAACCGTTATCGTCAATGTGTCGTCCTCTTTTTCAGGCATATTCAGGTAATCAAAATCCTCCACCGTAAATCCGCAATCGATAGCGATTTGTGGTAATTCTGAAACAAGATCCATTGGAAGTTTCATTTCTTCAAAGGTCCTTCCGCCATCGCGAGTGACATATAAGCGGGAATAGGACTGGGATGCGCCTGTAATTCCTGCAACCCCAAAGTTCTCATCATAAAATATTAAACCTTCTGCAACTCCCAATTGTCCACTGAACGGATCATCATTTATGCATTCCCAAGTAGAACCACCATCCATTGTCTTTTCCATTACATAAAATCTGCTTCCGGCAGCTGCATCCGTTATCACCAAACGCCATCCATTATTTTCATCTAAAAAGAAATACATAGTTCCATCACTTTGATCCACAGTCCAACTTTCTGTATCTTTAGCATCCTCCACCTGCTGCATCGTATTCTCCTGCTTCAATTCTTGTTGACTGACGTACTCAGGCTCCATAATATATCGAACAGGTGTGACACTATTTAAATCAGGAATATGCAAAGATACCTCAAACCCAACGATTTCTCCACCGCTTCTAAGCTGAGTAAAATTGCCGGTTCCTGTTTCAGTTCCATCACCATCTGCATCTCCCGAAATATATTGTAAGCCTTCCTCTGAACTAAAAGATCTTCGCCCCATATAGAGTATTTCATAAATCTGCTGCTCTTCAAATGTTTCAGCCCACGCCTCTACCTGACTCGTCCAGTCTGAATTGTTCAAAATTTCAATCATTGGAGACAAACGCATATCGTCACTATATTCTCCATTCACATTACCATCTATCCAAACAGTCATATCATTACTGCTGTCTGCGTCATAATCAATAAGATACGTTTTTTTCTCTCCAGCCTCATTTTTTCCATATATGAATGCATAAATCCTTTGAATCGTTCCGTTTTCATCAAATGACACCTGATATTTATTTGCAATATAGAGTTCTTCCGGCAGTTGCAATGCTTCATCCAAATCCATCAGAATCCCTTCTACACCATCCTCAAAAAGATTATTATGCTCCAGTTCTACTTCTTTTTTACGCATCCACTCATCAAGTTTCCAAGACAGTGCCCCGTGATACGGAACTGCAGAATAAACGATACGTCCACCAAAGAATAAAGTTGCTGCTATAAGGAGTATCATTTCCGTATAGAAAAGTTTCTTATTTCCATTATCTCCTGAATTAACTTCTTGATTATGCCTTTTCGAAATCAGCCAGAGAACCACTGTGCCAACCAATCCTATTATACCTAACGCCAACATCGGTATATGCCTTCTCAAGCCACCATATTGACATAGATGCCAGAATTGATACAACATAAATATATATAGTATTAAACTTACTTTTCCCGTGATTTTATAAATATATTTCATGTAAGTCTCCTTTCTTCATATCTGTAAAAATACCATAAAACACCAGTATTATCAAATCATTCTTTAATACGGTATTGGTAATCTGGTATATGCATAATTCCATCATCAAGGATTTCATTCCCCAAATATTGAAAGCTACCATCATCAGCAAACTTTACCGTAAGTTCATGGGTTATGACCGCATCTTCACAAATGACCATATCACACACCGCATCCACCGTTAATGTCACTGTTCCATCCTCATTTTCTTTGATATCAATAACCTCCGGCAACGAAGTTCCAAAAAAAGTTGGTGCATAGTTAAGGCAGCCTAGTCGTACCCATACATAAGTCTGATTTTTTTCATCAAATACCGCATATTCCTGAATTTGCTCTGCTGTTACCGGAAGATATTCCATGATCAAACTCTCAAATTCTTCTTTTGGTATTCCATTTGAATAATCCTCGGCATCAAACGCTTTCTGATGTTTCATGGCATACAGATATTCATATATTCCGTTATAGTCCAGTTTTTCCATATGGTCAGTATCCCAATTCGAGCATAAAAGATTATTTCCCTGATACCCCAGACCTTGTACGCATCTTTCTGACATTTCCCGTTGTTCCTTAGATAATGGCTTTATTCTTACCAGACAGCTTCCGTCAACAATCTCTGTAACCTCCGGTGGTTCCGGAACACATAATTCATAACAAAACCATCCTTTATCCGTATATTTCCACTCCTTTATCCTTGCATAAGAAATATAGGACAATCCATATGTATCATTGGTGTTCCATGTAGCACACGCACTTATTAAATACATGTCCTTTCCATCAAAAATAAATTTATCTCTGCCAATGCCACCATCTGACTGCAACTCGTAAAGCACTATAAAACCAGCTTTCTCTTCCTGACAGTTTTTAAGAAAATCTTCGACTTTTTTATAATTTTCCATTGCTGCATATGCTTTCATCGTTATAACCGGATACCCTTTTTTTTTATCCGATCCTGCATTTTATAGATTGTCTTATCATCCAGAACCGTATTAACTGCCTCCCCTTTATCTGCCTGAGTATAAATATCAGAAATAAGCTCCAGAATCATTTTACACTCATCCTCTGCTTCTTTTCTTTCCGGCTCATCTATTGGAAGGTCATAACCTTTTTCCCACTGTTCTGCAACATCTTCTTTTGCATTCTCGTTTTCTTCCGTAGAATCAACATCTCTACTATCCATCAACTGACTATCTGATGGCATATCTTTCCTTATGCATCCACATAACAGGCAATTGATCAGTACAATGAACCAAATACGCTTTTTCATAAATATTGTCCTTTCCATTCAGTCACATCAGGGATTCATCACTGTCCTCCGTATATATCATTCCATTCATCTTCAGTTAAACGCGGTGTATGCCATGTAATGTTGTTTTTTTCTTCCTCTGAAACAATGTAATTTGATACATACTGGAATCCCCCGTCAGATAATGGTCTGACCGTAACATCATGCATATATACATTTGAATCGCCTGCATACGGATATATCACATGAACGTTGAGCGTTATCGTCCCATCCGAATGTTCTTTATACCCAACCACCTCGGAATACGGATATTCTGGATACTCTATCTCATAAAATCCTCTTGGTTTATATTCGTATGTTTGAGTTTGATAATCGTAAATAGTTTTTTTCTGCAATTTATCACTGTCGATATTAAAATATTCCATAATTACATTTTCAAACTCTGTTTTAGGAATATGATAAACTGCACCTATGCCTAAGTTATCATCTGCTACATATGGAAATTTTTCATTATGCACCTTTGGATACAACAAATCAAACATGTCATAGAAATTCAGTTCTCCAAAATCATCCTCATTCCAATCCACTAAAAACATATTATTTAACTCATATCCTATTGGCAAAAGATATTTTTCATTTAATTCCCGACACTTTGCATCCAATGGCAGTATACGAAATGCTACATGCTCTTCTGCAGAACTTAATGTTAATACATACAATTCTTCTGAAAAATAAGTTCCAGAAAACATCAGATATCCATCATCGGTATATCTCCAATAATCGGTTTGATATTCACCTTCATCCTCACTTTTCATAATCCCATCTTTGTATCCGTAATAGCATCTTTTCACATGAACCACTCCTTTTTCTGTCTGTAAATGGTAGACCGAAAATCCTCCCAGACTGCTCACTTGGAGTATTGTCACTTCTGCTTTTTCTTGTTTTTCCACCGAATCACAAAAATCTATCACATTTTGTATTTGTGTCATATCAACTCTATTTTCACAATCAACTGCCGCATATCCACATTCCCCAAATCTTTCTACAACTTTACGTACTGTTTCCATATCCTTCAGCTTATTTTTTGTTGTGGCTTCCGCATAAATATCTATCGGAATATTTATAAAATTGTCATCCATTCCTTTCTCACTGACAATTTCAATAGGTTCAGAAGATACTGGTTCTTCTGTATTCCCTTTACATCCCGAAATCCCCATCGAAAAACCTATACTAATTACCAGAAAACCACTTTTCAAGAACCTGACTATCTTTTTTGACAACATAACCGCTTCCACCTCTTCCTTTTACGTCTTCTACCATGCTGACGATCATAATAGGACGCTCCATATTCTTGTCCGTTGTAAAAACAGAAAACCATCCCAATTCAGTCCCCGTTGTATCATCTTTTGATGCTTTGATTTCTGCAGTTCCCGTTTTTCCGGCTAATATAATATCCGTTCTATGTGCTGCATAGCCAGTTCCATGAGAATTGTTTATGACTTCTTTCGTATCCTCCAAAACAGTTTGCGCCACATCCTTTGTAAATGCTTCTTTAATCCAGACATCAGGCATTGCATCTTCCTTATATGTAAGATATGGTTTTATCATATTTCCTTCATTGCAAAATGCAGAATACATACAAGCCATATGCAAAGGATTCACAAGAATCTGACCTTGTCCATAGCCACTATCAGCCAACTGTACCTCTTTTTCAATTTTTTCTGTATTGGAAAACTGCGATTTTGCCATCTTAATATCAAATGGAAGTACATCATTGAATCCCAGTTTTGTTAATGAACTTTCCATATCGTTTTCCCCAATTTTTAATGCCGCCTTTGCAAAATAAATATTATCCGAATAAATTAAAGCATTTTTTAGAATAACCGGCTCATAAGCATGAAGCGTCGTTACATAATAAGATCCCCATGAGGAATCTTTCTGCCAGCTCAATCCTTCATTCCCATAATCCTCATCTGGATCAATCGCCCCTGTTGTTAATCCAATAGCAGCTATAATAGGTTTAAACGTAGATCCCGGACACCAGACCTGTCGAAAACGATTATACATAGGTTTGTTCTCATCTTCATTCAGCGCATTCCACTTTTCACTTGACATGCCCCTAATAAAATCGTTGTTATCATATGAAGGTGTACTGACTAAAGCCAATACTTCTCCCGTATACTGATTCATAGCAACTGAACAGCTCTTATCATCTTTAAATTGTTCATATAATTCTTTTTGCAAATTCGAATCTATCGTTAGTTTTATATCTTTTCCATTTTCCACAATCGTGCTTACTATGATTTTTTTCTTATTGCCATTTGAATCAACAATAGTAATAGAACACCCATTCTGTCCCTTTAATTCTTTTTCAAATAATCCTTCCATTCCACTTTTTCCAATCACACTGTTCGATGTATATCCCTCTCCGGCGTGTTCTTCTAAATCTTCTGCCGTAACGTTTTGAACATATCCCACTAAATGTGCAGCAGCCTCCCCCAGTGGGTATTCCCTTACAGTGATATCTGAAATTTTCACACCTGGAATCTCTAATAATTTCTCCTGTCTGTCTTTCTCTGCCAATGTTTCCTGATCTGGCTCAATCGACATCAGTTTTAATTCATTCACCTTTGGAACTGTTTTTAATGGTACAAATGAATCATCTTTTACCCATTTTGCTGCTAATTTTTTTTCTATATCTTCTGTTTTCATTTCCAATAATTCTGCCAACTGGCTGATAGCATCATTCTTATTCTCTAATTTTCCGGGAACTATGCCTATAGAAGAAGCCACTCCCTCGCCTGCAAGCAAGTGACCATTTCGGTCTATAATCTGCCCTCTTTTAGCACTTGTTGTAGACACTTTTACTTTATCTGTGGAATCCAGTTCTGGAAATATCAAAGAATCATTCCATATCAGCTTATATTTGCCTTTTTCCAGTATAAATGATGCCTTATTTTCAAAAGTTACTTTTCCTGCAACAGTATCCATAGATGTTTCATAACAGATCTCTTTTTGTTCTTTATCATAAGATGTGATATGAACTTTCATATTATCTACATCAATTCCCTCATAAATAGCAGAATTACGTTTTACAAAATCTTCCTGACTGATATTCCCAGATATTCCTGCATCAATCATCTCATACATTTGTTCATATTCTCGATTTGAAACATGATCCATATATGTTTTAAGAACCTTCTCCGGTGATACATCAGGTACACTTTCATACCATACAAAAAAGGCAACCACAGTTGTAATCAAGCATAAATTCATGAGCCATATAATGTATATCCTGCTTTTTTTCTTTTTTTTCGTCATAGCATCTCCTTTTTCTTACAGTTGTAAGATTTTATTTTAAAAAAAATTGTTCTTTCCATTTCAAAAGTTATGTCAAAGCAATCATGATTTCTTTTTTCTGTATATAATATTCCCTTATATCTTACATCTGTAAGATTTAAACGTCAAGTCTTTATTTACTTTTTCTAAACTAATAAGCCTACCATCTGATACAGGCTTTTGCTCCGGGCGAGGTCGGTTATGAGGAAGCACACCGCATTGGAAAAGAGCTTGCAGGCAAGGTTTTAGAGGGGGAATATTCGTATGTTGTCACCACGCATATTGATAAGGGGCATATACACAATCATATCATCTTTTGTGCGGCTGACAACATTGAATATAACAAATACCATGACTGCACACAGACCTACCACCGCATCCGCCACTTGAGTGATGAACTGTGCAAAGAACACAATCTTTCCGTCATCATTCCAGGCGGTGAACGTGGCAAAAAATACAAGGAATGGCAGTCTGATCAGAATGGTTCGACTTGGAAAACACAGCTTCGACGGGACATCAATTTTTTCATCAAGTCGGCTTCCACCTATGAAGAATTTCTGCTTCTTATGTGGGCAAAAGGTTACGAAATCAAAGGGAAAACTTTTGGAGAAGATGCTGCAAAATATATCTCTTTCCGCTCTCTGGACAAGGAGCATTTTGTCCGTGGTAGTGCAAGGTCTTTAGGGAAAGAATACACAAAGGAACGTATCCGGGAACGCATCGAAAAGAAACGGGAACGAAAGGCAGTTATTCCGAAAAAAGACTACTCTGCACGCAGGCTCATTGACACCTCGGACGAGAAATTCCAGAACAGTCCCGGACTGCAACAGTGGGCAGCAATCGAGAATCTGAAAATCGCCGCATAAAGCTATAATGAAGCTGGTTCTCTCTCCGATCTGGAGCATAAAATTACTGTAAAAACCGAAGCGGGAAAGTCCGCCAAACAGAGCGTTGTGGAACTGGAACACCGCATGAAAAACCTTGCGGAAATCATCAAATATGCCGAGCAGTACAAGGACAACCGCTCTTACCATATCGCCTACAAAAAAGCCAAGAACCCGGACGCATATTTCCGCAGATACGAGAGCCAGATTATCCTTTATGGCGGTGCAAGGCGTATGCTTGAACAGGCAGGCATCAAGCTAAAAGGATTGAATGTGGATAAGCTGCGAGCCGAGTATCAGGCATTGGAAACGCAGAAAAAAGAACTGACCGCAACCTACAAGAGCTGCGAAATAGAGGTTCGAAATTTAAAGCGGAAACAGGAAAATCTGAATCAATATCTCGGACGGACACAAACCGATCCGGTGCAGGAACAATTTAAGAAAAAGAATAATCCTATCTTGTAGCTTGTTAATAATGACACCATGTATTATACTTAATTTATTACCACAAACACTTAGGAGATACTATGGCGAAAACAGACTATAAATCAACTGATGCCTTAATGCGGCATCTTAGAAATAACGGAATTTCCATCTCAGGGACTTCTCAAAAGCAGCAACTGATCAATACAGGATATTTTCATGGTTATAAGGGATACCGCTTTTTTGTATCATCCTCAAACCGCCTTCCATTTACCTCATACAATGAGATCAACGCAACCATACAATATGACACAAAACTAAAGTCTCTTTTATATGGAAAAATGATGTTTATTGAAACTGCCCTTAAAAATATTGCATTAAACACAATTATGACAGAAATAGATTCAAGCAGTGTCTATGATATGTATGATAAAGCAATCAGCAGTTACAAAAATGCTCCGGCTGGAACTCGCGAAGATATAAAAAAGAAATACCAAAATAACAAACTGAATCTCCAAGGTTCCATACAAAATGCCATAGCCGCTGCATACCGCAAAGAAAACCCTAAAATCACCCATTTTTATAATAATGTCAACTATAATGAGGTTCCAATTTGGGCAATTTTCGAAATTCTTACTATGGGCGATTTTGGTTATCTACTTTCCTGTCTGACTATTGACATGCGTGAAAAAGTATCCCGTTCAATCGGCATAAATCTATCCAGTGATACCTATCGGGAATTGCTTTATAAATATGTATATGCCTTAAAGGATCTGAGAAATGCTATTGCCCATAATGATGTAGTATACGATACCCGTTTCAAAAAAATGGATCCATCCAGACCAATGAAACAGTGTCTGATTTTAGAAATGGGAATGCCTTACATAAATTTCAAAACTATTGGTGACTATATTATTCTCATTTGTTATTACTT
>ERZ773115.3742-NODE-3742-length-10201-cov-3.921743_pt1 | contig 10201 bp, 9 predicted proteins | sample MGYA00511116_ERZ773115 | MGnify/ENA primary metagenome ERZ773115 (study PRJEB29015, sample SAMEA2737869) | human gut metagenome | biome: human gut; feature: human-associated habitat; material: faeces | place: China | collected 2012 ... | reverse complement strand
GAAGAAGTGGCTCTGGAACGCCTTTCTTACTTGACCATTGCTTGTCCCGACACCGACAAGGCTTGCACCATTGCCCGCAAACTGGCCAGTTCATTCATCAAGACCTCTGTCAGTAATGACGTTGCCGGCATTGAATACAGTTCGGTGCTGAAAAATGTATATGCCATTGCAGCCGGTATTTGCAGCGGTCTGAAATATGGCGACAACTTTCAGGCTGTGCTTATGTCCAATGCCATACAGGAAATGAACAGATTCCTGCAAACGGTACATCCACTGAACAGAAACGTAAATGATTCCGTTTATTTAGGTGACCTGCTGGTGACGGGATATTCCAATTTCAGCCGTAACCGCACATTCGGCACGATGATTGGCAAGGGATACTCCGTGAAAAGCGCGCAGATTGAGATGGAAATGATTGCTGAAGGATATTACGGTACAAAATGTATCAAGGAAATCAACAAGCATTATCATGTCAACATGCCTATTGTAGATGCAGTATACAACATTCTGTATGAGCGTATCTCGCCGACGATTGAAATCAAGCTGCTTACCGATTCATTCCGGTAAGCGCGAAAAAAGATAAAACGAAATACTGAATTTAAAACCTAGAATATTATGATTAGTTTGAACATTGAAAAGACTCTTGGATTCATCTCCAAAGAAAACGTTTTCGCCTATGAAGCCCAAGTAAAGGCTGCACAGGAAGCATTAGAGAATGGTACCGGTAAGGGCAACGACTTCTTAGGCTGGCTGCACCTCCCCTCTTCCATCACTAAAGAGCACCTGGCTGACCTAAAGGCTACCGCACAGACGTTGCGTGACAACTGCGAAGTAGTAGTAGTTGCCGGTATTGGCGGAAGTTATCTCGGTGCACGTGCGGTGATAGAGGCTTTGTCAAACAGCTTCACCTGGTTGCAAGACAAGAAAACGGCTCCGGTCATTCTGTATGCAGGACACAATATCGGTGAAGATTATCTATATGAGCTTACCGAATACTTGAAAGACAAGAAATTCGGTGTTATCAACATCTCCAAATCCGGTACTACTACTGAAACAGCCCTGGCGTTCCGTCTGCTGAAAAAGCAATGCGAAGACCAACGCGGCAAGGATATGGCAAAGAAGGTTATCGTTGCCATCACCGATGCCAAGAAAGGCGCTGCCCGCGTAACGGCCGACAAGGAAGGATACAAGTCCTTTATCATCCCCGATAACGTAGGCGGACGTTTCTCTGTATTGACTCCGGTAGGCTTGCTGCCCATCGCAATAGCAGGTTTCGACATTGAGAAACTGGTTGCAGGTGCAGTTGCCATGGAAAAGGCTTGTGGAAAAGATGTTCCGTTTGCAGAAAATCCCGCTGCCATCTATGCAGCTACACGTAACGAGCTCTACAAGAACGGCAAGAAGATTGAAATCCTCGTAAACTACAATCCCAAACTGCACTACGTAAGCGAATGGTGGAAACAGCTTTATGGTGAATCCGAAGGTAAGGAAAACAAGGGTATCTTCCCTGCTGCCGTAGATTTCTCCACCGACCTGCACTCCATGGGACAATGGATTCAGGAAGGCGAACGTACCATCTACGAAACTGTCATCTCCGTGGAAAAGACACAGCACTCCCTGCAGGTACCTTCGGACGAAGCGAATCTCGACGGACTGAACTTCCTGGCAGGCAAGCACGTGGACGAAGTGAACAAGATGGCCGAATTGGGAACACAGCTTGCCCACGTTGACGGCGGCGTACCCAACATGCGCATCGTTATCCCTGCACTGAATGAAGAAAGCATCGGAGGTCTGCTCTACTTCTTTGAAATAGCTTGCGGCATCAGCGGTTACATTCTGGGAGTCAATCCATTCAACCAACCGGGTGTGGAAGCATACAAGAAGAATATGTTTGCACTGCTGAACAAGCCGGGCTACGAAGAAGAGTCCAAAGCCATCCAGGCAAGACTTTGATAAATCAGGAATTGAGAGTTGAGAATTGAGAAATGACTGTGCAATAAGCGCAATGAAAAGCCGTTTCCCGATTTTCAACTCTCAATTTATTTACCCTGCATTTCTTAATTTTTAATCCTCAATCTACCAAGTGTTCGAAAACTCTATCGCCCGTTATCTGGAAAAGCACGGGCATTCCAACATCCAATTGAAAGCAGTTCTTTTTGACATGGACGGCGTACTGTTCAACTCCATGCCCTACCATGCCGATGCCTGGCATAAAGTAATGAAACGCCATGGCCTGCACTTGAGCCGTGAAGAGGCATACATGCACGAGGGACGTACCGGAGCCTCCACCATCAATATCGTTTATCAACGCCAGTATGGCAAGGATGCCACTCCCGAGATGATAGAAAGCATCTATGCAGAGAAAAGTGCCGAATTCAGTACCCACCCGGAACCGGAACGTATGCCGGGTGCTTGGGAAGTACTGCAAAAGGTAAAAGCGGCAGGACTTACTCCGGTACTTGTCACCGGTTCGGGCCAACACTCCCTGCTGAACCGCCTTGCCCATAACTTCCCCGGTATGTTTCAGCGCGACCACATGGTGACCGCCTTTGATGTGAAATACGGGAAGCCCCATCCTGAGCCTTATTTGATGGGACTGGAAAAAGCCGGAGTACAAGCCAATGAAGCTATAGTTGTAGAAAATGCACCTATCGGAGTACAAGCCGGAACAGCAGCAGGCATATTCACTGTAGCAGTCAATACTGGTCCACTGGACAAGCAGGTATTACTGGATGCCGGAGCTGATTTATTGTTTCCTTCCATGCAGGCGCTTTGTGAGGACTGGGAAAGGTTGCAAACCGCATTAGATGCCAGTAATAGCCTTCGCCACAAAGATTGACGGCGACCCAAACAATAACAGTTGATTCGAGTTTATATAACAAAGTACTACTGCATACTTTATCGGTATACAGTAGTACTTTACTGATTTTTATAGTTTAATCAATATCTAACATTCTGCCGTATCGCTCTAAATGTCATTACTTGATGTACAGAAGGCATCTATTGTCTTTCTTCTTAAAACGCTCCAATCTACTCATTTTCTCCTTCTCGGTTTCTTTAATAGGGAACGTTATCCTACGAGTATCTTTATCATAATCGTACAATTCTCTGGCAGGAACTACATAAACAGATTCCGGACCGTCACCACACCATCCAAAGCCAAAAACATAAAACAAGTTTTTTATCGGACGGTTCAACAGATTAGAGTTCATATACCTTTCGTACTTTTCAATGTCTTTTATATCGAGATAAAAACCTATCTTACTTCGCCATTTACATTCTACAGCTATAATATCTCCAACTTCATGAATGGTACTCGTAGTGGTAACACACTCCATCAACAAATCCGGAGATGATGAAGACAGAGGTCTATAACCCTCAACGTATTTATCACCTCTCCAATCTAAAAGCCGCCAAAATATTTTCTTGTCACAAAGGTCCGGATAACCCTCTTTACTAATATTAGAGTTCTTCACAACCCATTCCTCAAATCTATCTCCCAAATATTTACTTTTCTTCCTTTCTTTAAAATATTGAAAGGTATCCATAAACCGATATTGGAAAACACCTACAAAATCATCGATAAACTGATTTAATATTTTCATAGCCATAATAGTCTATTGTGTCTTTAAATAATATTCATTGCAAACAAAAATTCATAGGTGAAGAGCCACAACACCCATTTTCAAAATAGATTTTTTTTTCATTTCCAAAAATAGAGTTTTTTCCCAATTCTTTCCAGATTTCCTTCTCATCTTTGCAATACAAAAAACAAATAAAGTATTAATTATTAAAAAATAGAGAAGTATGAAAAAATTAGTTATGATGTTGGTTTGTATGTTTGCAGTGCATACAATGGTAATGGCGGATAATGATAAGCCGATAGAGGTGAGCCAGTTGCCCGCGAAGGCGCAGACATTTATCAAGACTTACTTTAAAGACCATAAGGTGGCAATGGCTAAATTGGAGTCGGGAATGTTTTATAAAAGCTATGATGTGGTGTTCACGAATGGGGAGAAGGTAGAATTTGATAAATCGGGAGAATGGAAGGAGGTACGATGCAGACAAAGTGAAGTTCCTGCACAGATTGTACCGGAAGCGATACGTAACTATGTAAAGACCAATTATCCGGATGCAAGAATTCTTCAGATTGAGTACGATGACAATGAGTATGAGATAAAGTTGTCTAATCGTTGGGAAATTACATTTGACTCTAAAATGAGGGTGATTGACATTGACGATTGATGACAAGAAAGATTTTTATAAAGTATCAAGAAGCTGAAAAGAGTTGCTTGGAGAGGGTTTCTCCAGGCAACTGTTTTTTTATGCACTTCCGTACGGTAGCAGGGCATATGGTGCTGCGCTCATTGTACAACAGTGGTTGTACTACTATTCCAATTGCCCGGAGTCAACGAAGCCCCGGCTGCACTTTTGCAGTTTTTTAATCAGTGTGTCCGGAGAAGGACACTCAACCTTCTCCGGAGCTGAAAATACTGATTTATAAGGAAACGGCGCTTCTCGGCGCTTTCTGCCGGAAGGCAACTCAGGCTATGACGCTTTCAGGATTTTGGCAGACCTCACCATGGTATAGGTAGTCCCCTTAGTACAATGGCCATATCATTCAGCTTACTGAAAAATAGAGTTTTTTTCAGAGAGGTTTGTTCGGCAGAGAAATTCCAACCACAGAACGGAAGAACAACGTTTTCAGTCCGTCATAAAATCCTGGAAGAGCAACCGTTCCATGCGTCTCTTCCGGGAATTTTTTTAATACCACCCGCAAATGCCGCTTCTCCATACGAGGAACTGCACTCCCTATAAAATCATCTGTCAGGGGAAAGTGGATCAGCTTCCTATCAGGACGCGGCTGAGTGGCAAACGCAACATACAGTTGCTTTCCTGAAAAGTCAACCTTATCTACCTGCCGTTCTACCTGTTTCTGAAAATATCCTTTATCCCACCATAAACTGGGGTCTATGGCGATGTATGTATCAAATGCACCGGGATAATTCAGCAAAACATGCAGCGTGAACAACCCGGCATAAGAATGTCCGGCCAACAAGTGTTGTCCATTCACCGGCAAGTCTTGTTCTACTGCGGGGCGTAGCTCCTCCGTCAGAAAACGGCAAAATTGTCCTGCCCCACCCCCTTCCGGTTTATCGCCCGGACGGACAGTTCCGTCACGCCGGGCAGCGGAACAGGTTGGCGTAAAGTCTCTGGTCCTGTCTGTATTCAGGACAGCCACAACGATACAGGGCGGTAAGGAAGAAACTTTGGAGGTGGAAAACAAGCGAGTAAAACCTACCACCGAATGAAAAAAAGAATCACCGTCCAGCAAATAAAGAACCGGATAACTTTCCTCTTTTTCACCAGGGCGGATTGCAGGTACATACACCCAATACTCCCTAACCTCATTCAAGACATGCGAAAACAAAGTGTGGCGAGTCCCGATAGAAATAGCTTCTTGCGCTCTCAGCGGAAAACCGAGCCAAGTGACAACTACCAATATGAACAGAATATGCAGGCTTCTCATTTCAATTCTTTTTTCAGTCTGCAAAGTTCGCAGAAAATAAGTTGACTACCTATCCCTATTTTTAGGTATTCTCACGGTTGAAAGCTTTCCGCAGAAATCAAAGGCTGATTAAGAAGGTTTGATGGGCAACTGAATTTCCGTCATCCATTCATCCACCGTTTCTTTGTTCCAAATGCCGTCAATATGGCAAAACCGGGGACGGTCAATAACCTCGTATCCATTTGCCTCGGCATACGCAAAAAGCTCGGCGAAAGTTTCGGGCATATGCTCATAAGCACCGTAATGGTTGACACAGAGCGCAACCGGTACTTCCGGAAGTTCCTTGAATTTAATCAGCTCCGAATCTTCCTTGCGTTCAGCCACCGCTTCAAAAAACTCGATATCAATATCAACCCCATATTCCTCATTATATTCCACCGTGAAACAATATTCCGGGGCAGGACATTCACAACCCAAACGGTACATTTCAGGCCCGATGATATTCGGACAAAGATTGAACAGCTCCTGATAAGAGTCTATTTTACGGCGATGGGTAGCAAAAATTCTTGAAGGGAGGGATTTCTTAAACACTTTTTCCATAACATTCTCTTGTTTATGGAGTAAATTTTCCAATTTGGCAAGTTCGGTCTGCCGCCATATCAAGTGTTCAATCTCGTTTTTGCAACGTTCTATTTTAACCTTCAACAATTCAGCATCCGGAAATTCCTTGCCATCGGCAAACAACTCGGATATCTCTTCGAGGCTGAACCCTAATTGCTTAAGGTAAACAATACGGCTCATACACCGGAGCTGGCTGATGTCGTAATAGCGATACCCCGTCCACTCATCCACTTCAACGGGTATCATCAATCCTATCTCTTCATAATGACGAAGCGTCTTAACGGTCACTTGGCAAAGTTTGGAAAACTCTCCGATTTTAAACTTCATTTTATTCTTCATAAACTCATGCGCATTTTGTTTATGATGCAAAGATAGGTCCTGCCCTTAGGTACGAGTCAAGAGATTGCTTCAAAAAAAAACACATATTTCACTATTCGCAACGGCAATAGGTATTTGCACCGCACGTACAACGAGGCAACAGCTGCTCGCTCAGTTCATTACGGTAAAATTCATACAGCTGCCGGTACATGATTTCATAGAGTGCGGCAACTTGTTGCTCCTGCTCACTTTCATTTTGAAAACGATTTTTAAAGGGATCTTCAAAATCAAAATGCGCCTGCTGCTTGGCATCCAGAGTGATAAATTTCAGTTCTTCTCCGGCTTCTTTACATAGGGTAATCACGTAGTCCCACGACCGGTGCGTATAGGTCCCGACACCAGACGGTTTCTTGCGAGACACGCTGAAACCATTCTGTTCCATCACATTGCACACGGCATCGGGAACGCAGTTCCCCTCCATAATTCCTGCCGTAGAGATATTCATTCCCCTGCCAAATGCATGCAGGAGTTCCTGCGCGATACGGCTGCGGCACGTATCTTCATTACTTATTAACAGTATATCCATTGTCCGTTACTTTTCCAGGTTTAAATACTCGCCATCTCCTTCTTTCTTCATCTTCGCTTTACGCGCCAAGTCGAACAAGGCGGGGTTAATGTGGCAATATCCACCCGGATTTTTGTCCAGATAGTCTTGATGATAATCTTCGGCAGGATAGAAGTTCTTCAAAGGCTCTATCTCTACCACCAACGGACGGGAGTAGTTGGCAGCCAGCCGGTCAACAGTTTCACGAATAACGGGCAGGTCGGCGGTATCCGTATAATAGATACCCGTGCGATATTGTATACCTCTATCACCTCCTTGCTTATTGAGGCTGGTAGGGTCAATCGTTTTGAAATAAAGGTCGATAAGGAAAGGCAAGTCCACCTCATCGGGATCATACTGTACTTTTACGGTTTCGGCAAAGTCCGTGGTACCGGTACATACCTGCTGATAGGTAGGATTGGCTATATTTCCATTGGCATATCCCACCTGGGTAGCCTCCACACCTTCTATTTGTTTCAGGAAATGTTCGGTACCCCAAAAACATCCTCCTGCCAGATAAATCTCTTTCATTGGTTTCATGTCTGTTCTCCTTTCTGACCGTCCTTCCGGCTTACCGGCATAGGACAGACCAATCATTAACATTGCAAAAATAAATATTATTTGTTTCATACCTCTGCCTCTATGGAAATTATAACAAGAAAGAGAACCGTATGGTTGACTTTTCTGGATGTATTGTATAAAAAGAAAAAGAATGCGTGTGTGTACAGTACGTTTGCTTTGGGTGGCATCACGAATTGAGCTGACGGGTGATGCATAATTGTATTTTACAAACGGATAGATAGAGGTCAATATGGGTAATATTACCCAAATCCCGGCAGAAAGCCAAAAGTCGAAAGATGTATAAGTGAAAGGATATTCCAACAAACGGCTGACAGGGATTATCGTTATCTCTATCAGTAACCAAGCCAGTAATAAAGCACAACCAACTAAAAGTCCGTTTTCTGTTAATATCTGCAGGAAAAGTGTCGTTCCTTTTATACCGAACATTTTTTTAAGCCCGTACTCTTTTCCCCTCCGTTGTGTGCCTATCAAATAAAGATTGATGAAGTTTATAATGCCGGTAAGCAATAACAATAAGCATACACAAGATAAAATGTAAATATGAGAACGTTTTCCATAAGTGAGCATGGCAGGGCAACCGGCATCTTGCACATAAGCTGGTTCCCAATAAATATCTGCTATAGGCATGAACGAAAATGTATATTGTCGTGCATCTATATTTTTCCAATTCGGATTTACCCAACGTGCTTGTTTCCCAAGTTCGTTCATTTTCTTGATGCTTGTACCCGGCGTGAAACGAACAAATTCAATAGGCATACGTTCCCAAAATGAGGAAAGCGTATTTGATACCACAATGTCAAATTGTATCATTGTCTTGCAAGTCGGTTCGGCTATAATGCCACTTACGGTAATATCTTTCCCATTTGAATAATGTAACACTTTACCTATAGGATTGTCATGGCCAAAAATACGACGTGCACATACTTCCGTCAGTAGTGCAGATTCAGGAGATTTTATAGGAGTTCCTTGCACTATGCGGTAAGGAAAAAGCTGAAAATAACAACTGTCTGCTACGAGTGTCCGCACTGTGTAACGGGATGCTTCGTCGCTCACAAAATCCTGTTCCATCAGAATTAAAGAAGTGCGTTTCTCTATGTAACGGTGGTCAATGTATATACTGTCTTTATTCGTGTTTTGCCATCCATGTCCTGAATGACTCCATAGACATGTTCCCGGTCTATGCAATGTGTATCTACCGTCAGTTCTCTATGTATATATCGCATCAGCATGATGCAGCAGGCAAGGCTGAAGGCGAGACCCAGCAAGTTTATAACCGTGTATGATTTTGAGCGTATCAGGAAACGCCAAGCGTATTTCAGTGTTTTCATTATATGTCAAATTTATAATTTTTATGTCTTTTATTCGTTTTTCATAATGCTTGCCGGATTGATGTTGGCAGCCTTGCTGATTTGCCCAATAATAGTCAACAAGGAGATGGCAGTTGTTATGGCTACTGCTACGGCAAACAAGTCGAATGTCAAAGGGGCTTTGTGGGCAAAATCCTGCAAATAGAGGGTAATGGCAATCCATGACAAGGGTATGGATAGCAAAGTGGCGACTCCCATGACCGAGAGATACTTTTTAATGAGTAAGGGATAAATATCCTTTGCTTGCGCACCGTTCACTTTGCGTAAACCTATCTCACGGTAACGTTGCCGAATATCGAACAAGGATATTGACAATAATCCCAATGAAGAGATGAAAATGGCTATTCCGGCAAAGAGCGTATAAATGTTCACCACTTGACGGTCTTCACGATACATCTTTTGGAGTTCATCTTCTATCAGCGTATATTCAAAGTCGGTTCTTCCCGTAGATTCTTCGTATAAGCGGCGCAGGAAATCAATGACTTTGGCTTTATTCTCGTGCTTATACGAGGCTGTAACAGTATAAATTCCGCCTATGCTTGCATCGTGATAATAGATGACAACCGGTTGGATGGATTGTGAAAGGTGCCGAACATTGAAATCCTTTATGACCCCTACTATCTCGCAAGGTGGATTGTAGAAATCCGGTAAGCTGCTTGAGGCGTAGTGTGGTTCTTCAGGTTGCAGCTTGTCTTTGGTGATGTCTTTTATTCCATAGACTCTTTTAGCGGTTTCGTTGATAATTACCTTGAAACTGTTTTTGGTGAACGCTTCATCTATGGAGTCGTTCCATAGGCGCCCCTCTACAAGTTGAAAATCGTATATTGCCATGGAGTGGGTCGTTAAATGTGCAGATAATGCCGGATGGAAACCGTTTTCGGCTCTGTTGAGCGCAAAACTGTCAAAACGGAAGTCGGTGAACAGCAAGTCGTTTCCTCTGCTCCAATGCTCAAACAGAGTGCTTTCACTCATTCGTTTATTGACCAAAGCATTACTTATATATTGTCTTTTTCCTTCATCCAATCCCTCCTCTTTAGTTGTTTTATATAAGCCCAATTTATCGACATACATCCGGCAAGTTATCACATCGTGCGAGCGGAAACCGAGGTCGGCGCAGAGCATATACTCCAACTGCCGTACAAAGAATAGAGAAACGGTTATTATAAAGATGGTTACGACATATTGAAAACACAGTAATAT
>ERZ773115.3735-NODE-3735-length-10229-cov-2.782681_pt1 | contig 10229 bp, 7 predicted proteins | sample MGYA00511116_ERZ773115 | MGnify/ENA primary metagenome ERZ773115 (study PRJEB29015, sample SAMEA2737869) | human gut metagenome | biome: human gut; feature: human-associated habitat; material: faeces | place: China | collected 2012 ... | reverse complement strand
CTGTTTTTATCATATACTTATAGCAAATTATAAGTATTTTAAATTTATATGTCAAATTTTTAACAGAAGCAGTCATTAAGAAAAATCAGTCGTCAAAACCTCTGACCATTGTTCCCACGTTGCATACAATGTATCCAGTTCTGCTTGCACTTTACTCTGTTTTTCAGAAAGTTCGTTTAACTTTGCAGAATTCGTTGCCACATCATCTTTTGCAAATTCCTCGTCTATTTTAGCAAGGGTATCTTCACACTCTGAAATCTGTTCTTCTATTTCAGCAATACGGTTTTCCACCTTCCTTTTTTCACTCTGAAGCTTCTTCTGCTGCTTCCAATCTATTTTTCCTTCGGGTTCCACCTGCTCGGCTTCCGATGACGTCGTTGTCTGGGAAACTATATTTTGTGTTTCCTGAGACTGCGCCTTCTTTTCAACAAAATAATCATAGTTACCAAGATATACACTAAACTGCTGATTGGTAAGTTCTAATATTTTATCTGCTGTCTGATTCACAAAATAACGGTCATGTGATACATATAATACCGTTCCTTCATAAGCATTGATGGCATTTTCTAAGATTTCTTTCGATTCCATGTCCAAATGGCTTGTCGGCTCATCCAAAATCAGAAAATTTGCTCCGGATAACATCAGTTTTGCCAAAGAAATTCGTCCACGTTCTCCACCGCTCAAATCGCGAATACGCTTATAGCAGTCATCTCCAAGAAACATAAAAGCTGCTAATACATTTCGGATTTTTGTATTATTCAAATTGGGATAGGTATCACTCATTTCTTCAAACAACGTCTTTTCATCATCTAAGACCTGTTGTTCCTGATCATAATAGCCAATCGTCACATTCGCTCCTAATCGAAAAATGCCGGCATCTGCGGGAACAATTTCATTGATAATTTTAAGCAATGTCGTTTTTCCCGTTCCGTTATCGCCAAGGATTGCCACATGCTCACCTCGTTGTAAAAGCAAATTCACATTGGTAAAAAGAGGTATGCCATCGTATGATTTTGTCAGTCCTATAAGTTCAAGCACATCATTTCCACTCACCGTATCCGGCTGTAATGACAGCTGCATATGATTTTCGGCATCTACCGGTTTTTCCAGGACTTCCATCTTATCAAGTGCTTTTTGCCTGCTTTCTGCACGTTTGATCGACTTCTCCCGATTAAACTGTTTTAGTTTATCAATAACTTCCTGCTGGTGTGCAATGGATGCCTGCTGCTTTTCATATTCTCGCAGCATGGTTTTACGGATTTCCTCCTTTTGCATCGCAAAAGCGGAATAATTTCCTTTATACACGTGTGCTGTGTGCATACTTAAATCGATTACTTTCGTCACAATGCGATCCAAAAAATAACGGTCATGTGCAACAATGACAACCGTCCCTTTATAATTCATCAAAAAGGTTTCCAGCCACTCAATAGATGTCAAATCCAGATGGTTGATTGGTTCATCCAAAAGCAGAATATCTGGCTTCATGACCAGTAATTTTCCAAGAGAAACGCGCGTCTTTTGTCCTCCGGAAAGCATATCCATTGTTTTATTAAAATCTTCCTCCGAAAATCCAAGGCCTCGCAAAACGCCCTGCACTTCTGATTCATAGGCGTAACCATTCTGGTGTTCAAACAGATCATGTAACTGATGATATTTTACAAGAAGATCTTCCAGTGCTTCCCCCTGTAATTCCGTCATCTGTTGTTCCATCCTCTGCAAACGTCCCTGCATATTTAAAATATCCTGACGCGAAGAATAGACGGTCTGATAGACCGTCTCCTCTCCTTCTATATTTTGATACTGTGCTAAATAACCCAGTGTAGCATCTTTTGCAAGTGTTATACTTCCTGCATCAGACTCTAACTCTCCTGTAATCATCTTTAGCAGTGTCGATTTTCCTGCACCATTGTTTCCAACAATAGCTACCTTGTCTCCTTCGTTGATTTGAAAAGAGACATTCTTTATGATGTCATCACTTCCGAATGCTTTCGAAAGATTCTGGCATGATAAGATCATGACTTCCTCCTATAACATAGCCTCAAGTGTTGTTCTGATTTCCTTGATAAATCCCTCACTATTCAATACCGTAGGGTTTGGAATTGTTGTAATCAATGCAAGATCCTTTGTCATCTTGCCATCTTCGATTGTTTTAATACAAGCCTGTTCCAATTTATCTGCAAAATCACAAAGTTCCGTGATTCCATCCAACTCGCCTCTTTTTCTAAGAGCACCTGTCCATGCAAAGATGGTAGCTACCGAGTTTGTTGAAGTTTCTTCTCCCTTTAAATGCTTGTAGTAATGTCTTTGTACGGTACCATGCGCAGCTTCGTATTCATAAACACCCTGTGGTGATACCAAAACAGAAGTCATCATCGCAAGAGAACCAAACGCAGATGAAACCATATCACTCATAACATCGCCATCGTAATTCTTGCATGCCCAGATATAACCACCTTCTGATTTCATAACACGTGCAACCGCATCATCAATCAGCGTATAGAAGTACGTAATACCTGCTTCTTCAAACTTATCCTTGTAAGATGCCTCATAAATCTCCTGGAAAATATCCTTAAATGTATGATCGTATTTCTTTGAAATGGTATCTTTTGTAGCAAACCACAAATCCTGTTTTGTATCTAATGCATAGTTAAAACATGCCTTTGCAAAACTTTCAATGGAATCATTTAAGTTATGCTGTCCCTGCACAACGCCCGCTCCAGTAAAGTTATGTACTACTTCGCTCATCTGGCTTCCGTCTTCTGCCGTATAGACAAGTTCTACCTTTCCAGGACCAGGAATTACCATCTCTGTATTCTTATAAACATCACCATATGCATGACGTGCAATCGTAATTGGCTTTTTCCAATTCTTTACACATGGTTCAATCCCTTTCACAATAATCGGTGCACGGAATACGGTTCCATCCAGGATTGCGCGGATTGTTCCATTTGGACTTTTCCACATCTCTTTCAAATCATATTCACTCATACGTGCAGCATTCGGTGTAATCGTTGCACATTTTACAGCGACTCCATATTTCTTTGTTGCTTCTGCAGAATCAACGGTCACCTGATCGTCTGTTTCATTTCGATATTCCAAACCCAAATCATAATATTCTGTCTTTAAATCTATAAATGGAAGTAACAATTCATCCTTAATCATCTTCCAAAGGATTCTTGTCATTTCATCTCCGTCCATCTCAACAAGTGGTGTTTTCATCATTATCTTGCTCATGTTTCTGCCTCCTTTTCCATTACACTACTGCATTTTAGTATAACAAAACTTTTTCTTTCGGTAAAGTCACGAATATTTGTAACCTCTTTTTTTTAAACGCATAAGATACAGTGTAAATATTTAGGAGGTTTTCTTATGAGTGACCTTGTAGCAACAAATTGTGGATGTGGAAATGATACGAATTGTGGATGTAGTTCTTTGATCTGGATTATCCTGATTCTCGCTTTATGCGGTAATGGATCATCTTTCTCAAATGACGGATGTGGATGTGGAAACAGCATCTGGATTATCCTTTTACTTCTCTGCTGCTGTAATGATGGTGGCGGATGTGGTGGTTTCTTCTAAAATCATTCTTCTCTGCAAACAAAAAGGAGGCGTCCTCTTATAGGGCGCCTCCTTTTATCATCTTTTTTTGTTTTGTTGTTGTATCTTGTTTTTTCCATCCCTTTTGCGTTGATACGGGCTTTCGTTCTTTGCTCTATTTTCCTTTTTTCGCATACAATCCTCATCAACTTCGTAACATTCATTGTTTCTCAAAATCAATCGTTTCATATTTGCATCTTTTCTTTTCTGTTTTCCTAATTATTTTATTCTAACTTTTATATTTCGTCATATAGTAAATAAAAAACGCTTATGGAAAATGAAACGCTTTCGCTTTATGACAACCGCTTACAAAACAAAGAGATCAATATCCTAAAAACCATACTTCCTTACTTAGGATCCACAGCACAAAAAAACATTTCCATGATGATTTCTTTTCTACAGATGCAAAAAACAATGGAATATTTTGAGAATCCGGAAAATACGATGCAAATACATGCCATGGAAAAAAAGAATACTACTTCGGACATTTTAAATGCAGTAAAAGTCTACTGTAATGAAAATGAAAAACGTCAGATTGATCAGATTTTAAACGCTCTACAAATGCTATCCACCTATGAAATTCTATTTAGCGGAGGAAACAATTAATGGATACATCATTTTTAAACAATCCCATGTTTCAGTCTCTTCCAAGAGAAAAACAACAGTTCTTACAGGCCTTTGCCGCGCAACCTCACAATGGTAATGCAAATGAACTGGCAAGTCAGCTCTCTAATGCAGCCATGCAGGCCAAAACACAAGGTCTTAGCTTTACCGATGCAGAAACAACACTTCTCATCGGCATGTTAAAACAGAATATGTCTTTGGAAGAACAAAAAAAGGCGGATCGTATCATACAACTGGTACATACGTTCCGCCCACATTAGACGCAGGGATGCATTCTCTGCGTCCCTTTCTTTTATTTTGCTACGATATTGATGATTCTGCCTGGTACATAAATTTCTTTTATTATGTTACCGCTCAGCTTGTCGCCAAGTGCTGCCTTACCGGCTGCAATCGCATCCTCTTTTGCAATATCTTTTGCAATAGAAATAACTGTTTTTGTCTTGCCATTTATCTGTACAGCAATTTCTATCTCATCATCTTCCATTGCTTTTTCATCAAATTCTGGCCACTTTGCTGTAAATACAGACTCTGTATGGCCTAATTCCTGGTACAATTCCTCACTGATGTGTGGTGCAAATGGTGCAAGTAAGATAACAAGTGTTTCTAATGTCTCCTTATCCACCTGACCCTTCTTTGCCATCTCATTTAATTTGTTGTTATGTTCCATAAATGCAGAGACAACCGTATTCAGGCTGAAGTTTTCCAAACGTGTTGTCACATCATATACCAGACGATGACGTTCTTTCAGTACCTCTGGTGATGCTGTTGCATTGTCATCTTTATGATTCATAACAAGATTCCATACCTTTGTCAGGAAACGATAAATACCTTCGAGACCTCTGTCATCCCACATAGAATCCAATTCTGGTGGTCCGATAAAGAGTTCATACATACGAAGTGTATCACAGCCATAGTCTCTTACGATATCATCTGGTGAAACAATGTTGCCAAGAGACTTGCTCATCTTTGTCATAGCTCCTGTCTCTTTATCACGACCGCAAACCATACCCTGATTAAAGAGTTTCTTAAATGGCTCATCAAAATCAACCACACCGATATCATGTAAAAACTTCGTGTAAAATCTGGAATATAACAGGTGAAGTACTGCATGTTCTACACCACCAATATACATATCTACCGGCAAATATTTATCTGCTTTTTCTTTTGATACCAGCTCTTTGTCGTTCTTGCTATCTACATAGCGAAGGAAATACCATGAGGAACCTGCCCACTGTGGCATGGTATTTGTCTCGCGTTTTGCAGGCTTGCCACAACATGGGCAAGTCGTATTTACCCAATCAGAAATAGCAGCAAGTGGTGATTCTCCTGTACCGGTAGGCTCATAAGAGTCTACATCTGGAAGTAATAATGGCAACTGCTCTTCTGGCACTGGGACTGCTCCACAATCCGGACAATGTACGATTGGAATTGGCTCTCCCCAATATCTCTGACGAGAGAATACCCAGTCACGCAATTTATAGTTTACTTTACGGTTACCGATCTTATTCTCTGTCAGGAAATCTTTTACCTTTTCCTTCGCTTCTTCTACGCTTAATCCGGTCAGAAATCCTGAATTTACCATCTGTCCGGTTGCTACATCCGTAAATGCTGCTTCATTGATATCAACAGGACCTTCTTTGCCCTCTACTACCTGAATCATTGGAAGTCCGAACTTCTTCGCAAACTCCCAGTCACGGTCATCGTGTGCAGGCACTGCCATGATCGCACCGGTACCATAAGTCATCAATACATAATCAGAAATCCAGATAGGAATTTCCGTATCATTTATAGGATTTATAGCTGTAAGTCCATCAAGAACAACACCGGTCTTGTCTTTTGCAAGTTCTGTACGCTCAAAGTCAGACTTTCTTGATGCCATCTCTCTGTATTCCACAATGGCATCCCAGTTTTTAATCTTATCCTTATACTTGTCAATGATAGGATGCTCAGGTGAAACGACCATGTAAGTCGCACCAAAAAGTGTGTCAGGTCTTGTAGTATAAACACGAAGTTTATCCTCTTTATCTTTAATTCTGAAATCAACCTCCGCACCCTCTGAACGGCCAATCCAGTTTCTCTGTGAAGTCTTTACTCGCTCGATATAATCTACATCGTTAAGTCCCTCTAAGAGTTTGTCAGCATAATTTGTAATCTTAAGCATCCACTCACTCTTAACCTTGCGGACTACCGGAGAACCACATCTCTCGCATACACCGTTTACAACTTCCTCATTTGCAAGTCCTACCTTACATGATGTACACCAGTTGATAGGCATTTCTTTTTTATATGCAAGTCCTGCATTAAAGAGTTTGAGAAAAATCCACTGTGTCCATTTGTAATAATCAGGGTCAGTCGTGTTTATCTCTCTGTCCCAGTCAAAAGAATAACCGAGTGAATGAAGCTGCTCTTTAAATCTTGCAACATTCTTCTTAGTAACCTCTTTTGGATGAACTTTATTCTTGATAGCATAGTTTTCAGTAGGAAGACCAAATGCATCCCATCCCATAGGATATAATACATTGTATCCCTGCATTCTGCGTTTTCTTGCTACTATATCAAGAGCCGTATATGGACGAGGATGTCCTACATGAAGTCCCTGTCCTGACGGATAAGGGAACTCAACAAGTGCATAAAACTTTGGCTTTGTATAATCATTTTCTGTCTTAAAAGCCTTTTCGTCGTCCCATATCTTCTGCCATTTTTTCTCCACCGTATGGTGGTTATACATATCTGCCATTTTATCCTCCATTTCTATTTCATGTACTCCCGGAATCATACTACAAAAGTAAAAATATAAACATAGCCATACTGCACACACAACCAATGACTGCACCTGCGATAACATCTTTAGGAAAATGTACTCCCATGATAACCCTGATAATTGCAAGAAACAGTCCCATTATAAGAATTATTGTTCCTAATATCTTATTTATAACCCATATCGAACCGCCTATGACAAATATCGAGAATACATGGCGGCTCGGAAAAGAAAGACCATTTGTATCTTTCTTTATAAGAGGTTTAAAGCCGTACAGTTCATATGGTCTTTTAGCATTTATCTTTTCCCTTAACTTGCTCAGCAAAACAAAGAACAGTGCCGGAACTATGATAAGTCCTGCGACAAGTTTATATTCCCTGCTCACAACAAGCCAGCCTATCTCGACAAAATATAAAAATGCAGTAAGAACCGTAAGTATCTTTCCAAATATATCTATAACTATCGGGACTGCTTTTTTTCTGCCAAGCAGTCCTATTATCTTTTCATATGTCTCTTTTTTCAAAACATCCTCCGGACTCATACTCATATAACAATCTTAATCATTATTGCTGCTCACACACTGCGATGTGACGTTAGCCATATAACATTTAACTGCCATTACTGTTCACACACTGCGATACGACTATCATCATTATAACAACTGCAAATTGTTACCAGAGTAATATCATGCTTACTGTTCCTGCTCCGATTTTGCAATTTCAAGACTGAGTTCCTCAAGCTGCTTGTCATCGACAACATTAGGGGCATCTGTCATAAGACATGACGCATCCTTAATCTTAGGGAATGCAATAACATCTCTGATGCTGTCCTCGTGTGCCATTATCATGACAAGTCTGTCAAGACCATAGGCCAGTCCTGCGTGTGGCGGTACTCCATACTTAAACGCATCGAGAAGGAAACCGAACTGCTCGTGTGCTTTCTCATCAGTAAATCCAAGTGCACGAAGCATCTTCTCCTGAACATCATCCTGATGGATACGAATAGAACCTCCACCAATCTCTGTTCCGTTAAGAACAATGTCATATGCTCTCGCACGAACTTTTTCAGGATTTGACTCAAGGTACTGAATATCATCCTCGAACGGCATAGTGAACGGATGGTGCATTGCAAGGTATCTTCCCTGTTCTTCTGAATACTCAAACTCAGGGAACTCTGTAACCCAGAGGAATTTGTAAACATTCTTGTCAAGAAGGTCAAGATTTTTTGCAATCTCAAGTCTTAAGTTTCCAAGTACATCCCATACTATCTTATTCTTGTCGGCTGCAAATAAGAGAAGGTCACCTGGTTCACCCTCCATCGCATCAACAAGAGCCTTAAGCTCATCATCAGTCATAAATTTAGCAAATGATGACTTGTATGTTCCATCCTCATTTATTGCAAGGTATGCAAGACCTTTTGCACCGAAGTCCTTTGCAAACTTAACAAGTGCGTCAATCTTCTTACGAGGCATACCGCCCTGTCCCTTTGCATTGATACCACGGACTGAACCTCCGTTTTCAAGTGCTCCGGTAAATACGCCAAAACCACATCCCTTAACTACTTCTGAGACATCCTTTAACTCCATTCCGAAGCGGAGGTCAGGCTTGTCTGAACCAAATCTGTCCATTGCCTCCTGCCATGTCATTCTCTGAATAGGAAGCTCTATATCAACATCAAGAATTTCCTTGAAAAGTTTCTGTAAAAGTCTTTCATTTACATCCATAACATCATCTTCATCTACAAATGAAAGCTCCATGTCAACCTGTGTAAACTCAGGCTGTCTGTCTGCTCTAAGGTCCTCATCCCTGAAACATCTTGCAAGCTGGAAATATCTGTCATAGCCAGAACACATAAGAAGCTGCTTAAAAAGCTGTGGTGACTGTGGCAGTGCATAAAATGTTCCCGGATGCACACGGCTTGGCACAAGATAATCTCTTGCACCCTCAGGTGTAGACTTTGTGAGCATAGGTGTCTCTATCTCTAAAAATCCCTCATCGGCAAGAAACTGACGAATCAATGTTGCAACCTTACTTCTCATAATGAGATTTCTCTGAAGATCAGGTCTTCTAAGGTCGAGATAACGGTATTTTAATCTGAGTTCCTCTTTTGTCTTGCTGTCCGCTTCGATAGGGAACGGTGGTGTATCTGACTCAGAAAGAACACGCAGTTCTTCTGCACGAAGCTCGATGGCACCTGTGGCAAGATTTTCATTAACCGCACCTGAACGTGCCGTAACCTTACCTTTAACAGCTATGACAAACTCACTTCTAAGCTTCTCTGCCTTTGCGAAATCAGCTTCATTTATCTCTCCATCTTCAAAGATAACCTGTAATATTCCTGAACGGTCACGCATATCAACAAAGATGATACCACCTTTATTTCTCTGCTTCTGAACCCATCCCATCATAGTGACTTCTTCACCAATATTTTTTTCACTTAACTCGGCACATCTGCAAGTACGCTTCATGCCTCTCATTGATTCAGCCATTTTGTCTTGTCCTCCAATATCTGTAACTCTTAATTGTCTAATAAAACTCTCTAATCTAGCAGTATAACAGATTTTTTACTGTTTGTGAAGTGGCGAGAAATGGATTTTTTAATACAAAAGACTTCTCGTAAATCCTACAAGTTCCTCCCTATATCCGTTTACATAAGCTTCCCACATTGGTGTATCGTACTAATCAACGAACTACTTCACGAGCATTTTTCTATACATTCAAAAAGCCCATTCGATTTACAAATGAGCAAAAACTTTTTAAAATAATAACACTTCTTTCTCAAACATACCCAGTGTTTCCATTTGCAATCCATCTGACATCTCCTGAAGTCTTTTTGTCTCCGGAAAATCATCGGCATGGAATACACGCTGAAACGCAAGAAATACTTCCATATCATAGTCCTCTACTTCATCTATCATTATCGCCATTGCCGTTTTAGGATCAAATGCCTTTCTATAACTTCTGTCTGTTATAAGAGCCGAAAATACATCACAGGTTCTAAGTATCCTAGACATTTCAGGGATATTTTTTCCCTTAAGACCATCTGGATACCCGGAGCCATCATAATTCTCATGGTGATGATATACTGCTTCTATTATATTTTCAGGGTAATCTTCACCTTTTAATATATCTCTGCTGTATGTCGAGTGCATCCTCACATACTTCATTTTCTCAATAACAAGTGTATCATCCTTTTCATCAGAATACACATATCTGTTTACCCTTAACTTCCCTATATCATGCAAGACTCC
>ERZ773115.3718-NODE-3718-length-10287-cov-2.817045_pt1 | contig 10287 bp, 8 predicted proteins | sample MGYA00511116_ERZ773115 | MGnify/ENA primary metagenome ERZ773115 (study PRJEB29015, sample SAMEA2737869) | human gut metagenome | biome: human gut; feature: human-associated habitat; material: faeces | place: China | collected 2012 ... | reverse complement strand
CCATATGATCGGTTTCCGTTTCCACGCGGTGGTCTGTCTCCACCTGCCTGTCGGTCACCTCGCGGTGCGCCGGAACGATCGGATTTCTGGAATCTTGTTCCTCCACCTGGTCGTTTCTCCCGATCAAAATATTTTCCTTGTCCTCTGTTCATGCTGGAACCACCTTCTCTTGTTCCTTCCGTTGCCACGTCTTTATCTCCTTTCGTAACTTTCGCATGGATTTTATTTTTTAGCTTGCATGCATTTTATACTCAATCCTCAGCTTGTCCGCGATCAGGGCAATAAACTCGGAATTCGTCGGCTTTCCTTTTCCTGCACTCACCGTATAGCCAAACATATCCTCGATGACTTCGATCTTGCCTCTTCCCCATGCCACTTCAATCGCATGACGGATGGCACGCTCCACACTGCTGGACGTCGTCTTGTATTTTTTCGCTATACTTGGATACAACAGCTTCGTTATATAATTGAGCATATTCATATCATTGACTGCCATCATGATGCCCTCACGTATGTACTGATATCCTTTGATATGCGCCGGAATACCGATCTCACGGATGATCTCCGTTACGTCGTTCTCCATCGTATGCATACCATAGTCATACACATTGTTGGCTGGCAGTTTGGTATCCTCATCTTCGCATCCTTCCATCGGCTCCCCAACCTTTGCAAAGTCTGCAATCTGTATAATTCGTTTTGCCAGTACCTTCGGATTACAAGGCTTCATCATATAATAATCGGCACCCAGATTAAATGCCATATTGATGATCCGGCTCGATCCCACGGTCGACAGAAAAATAATCTTCAGCTCCGTCAATGACGGATTCTCCCGCAGCTGCTCTAATACTTCCAGTCCGTCTACGTTGGTAATGAACACATCCATCAGCAACACATCCGGCTGTGCCTGCAGCACCTGATCATACACCTCATTTCCATCCGCTGTACAGCAAACGATATCGAATCTCTCCCCATTATAGGCTTCTAACTGCCGGCCAAGCATCTCATACCCGGCGTCCGCAATCATCACCCTGATTCTCTCCGTATTCATATTATCCTCCCCTTCTTGGAACCAACCTCCTATCAATCAAAATTAACCATAGGAAGATGATATAATTTCAAAATACCATTGTCAAGCGCATTTCCACAGAAATTTTCTTTTTGTGGATAATTTTGTCTACGCGCTTTTCATCTTCGATTCGAGTCGTATTTTGTCGGCGATAAGTGCTATAAATTCCGAGTTCGTCGGCTTCAGCTTTCCCTGCTGCAATGTATATCCAAATAGCTCATGCATCGTGTCGGAATTGCCTCTGCTCCATGCCACCTCAATGGCATGCCGGATGGCACGTTCCACACGGGATGGTGTCGTTGCGTATGCCTTTGCAATCGAAGGATAGAGCTGCTTCGTGATGGAATCGAGGATATCCATATCCTGTACTGCCATCAGGATAGAGCTGCGCAGATACTGGTATCCCTTGATATGTGCTGGCACGCCTACCTCATGAATGATTTCCGTAACCTTTACTTCGAGCTTTGTCTGCAGTTCTTCTCCTGCATCCTCCGGCTGGCAGACACTCATCCCCGTCTGTTTGCCACGCGCTAAGGTCAGGATTTCCTTTTCCAGATCAAGATCATTATATTCTTCATCGATAAAACGGACGAAAATATGATCAACATTTCCCCGGCATGTATTTTGTGCAAATCGAATCTGGCTGGCATTCCCCTGCAACAGGAAGCGGTATCCACGGGTTCCCCATCCGTTGACCTCTTCCATCACTGCCAGTCCATCCAGATTCGGCAACAGGAAATCCAGCAAAATGACATTTGGATTTTGTGCGCGAATTGCCGAAACTGCGTTTCCGCCGTCTGAAATAATATCGCACACGCAAATATCCTTATTCTTTGCAAGCTGCTGTCTTAATTCCGTCGCTGCCTTTGTATCATGTTTTATGATAAGCACTTTTGTCTTCATAAAACTATCCCCCTCTAATCTTGATATCAAAGACATTATAGTTTCATTATTTTGCGAGGGCAATACATAATAAAACGCAAGTTGCGACAGTAAATATTGACAGCATTTTCGGTCAATTTTTCCCATTTTTTACTGCATCATTTCTTCGATGAAAATGCCGTAGCCTCGTGTCGAATCGCTGACAAATACATGTGTCACTGCCCCGATCAGCCTGCCATCCTGCAGGATTGGTGTGCCGCTCATTCCCTGCACAATTCCGCCGGTCAGAGAAAGCAATGTCGAATCGGTTACCTTAAATTCCATACACCGTCCGTTCTCATTGTCAGAATCGACTGACACAATCTCGATTTCGTATTGTTTCGACTCCCCGGATACCGACGAAAGCAGATACGCGGTTCCGACATGCACCTCTGATTTTCGTCCAACTGCCACCTGGATGTCCTGCGTATGTGTCTTTTGCTGTCGTTTTGTCAAGTATCCGTGAATACCAAAGGCACTATTTTCCTCCACGCGCCCGATCACATACCGTCCGGTATAATTGATGATGCCCTCCAGTCGTCCCGGCTTATCCGCTTCCGGCTTTTTGATGCGCACGATCGTCGTCTCATACACCGCGCCATCGGACACGCGGAACATAATTCCTGTGTCGTTGTCGTTGATGCTGTGTCCAAGTGCGGCAAACCGTTCTCCATCTGTATAGGTGATTGTTCCGATTCCGGAAATATCATCCTTTACCCAGAGTCCAAGCGCATAGCTGCCATCCTTTTTCTTTACCGGTGTTACACGCACCGTCCGGTACTCATTTTCCCGGCAGACACGAAGCAGCAATTCGTGTCCTTCGCTTTGCTGTACCAGTTCCAGCATTGATTTTTTATCGTCCACACTCTGTCCATTGATACGCATTACATAATCGCCCGGCGACAACAGATTCTCACATGGATTGCATGTGATTCCCTGTTCGTCCACAACCGAATTGACGCCGATCACCATTACACCTTTTGTTTTCACATAGATTCCAACTGGTTCTCCTGACGGACAGACCATGCATTCGGTCTCCCCTTCACTTGATACAACCGGCAGTGAATCCGCCTGCGTCTCCACATCTGTATCTCCTCCCTTTGCGAACAGGAACTCCCGGTTATGATACCCTAAGATGCCAAGCACTATCAGCAACAGTACAACTAAAAAGATTCGATACTTTCTCACATCGTTTCCTCCTCTCCTGATTTCATTTCTTTATTTCAAATCGCTTTATTTCATATAATTTGTGCTATAAAAAAGAGTACATAGATTCCTCCATGTACTCTTAGTATCGAATATTTCATTCTATGTAATTCAGTTTATTTTTGCCTGTTCTGCCAATCCTTTCATCTCGGTCACAGTGTGAATCGTCGTCTCCGTGATCTTTGCACCACCGATGAGTCTTGCCAGTTCTTCAATTTCCTCTTCCTTTGAAAGTAACCGGATGCTGGAAATTGTTTTCTCATTTTCCACATTTTTTTCAATCAGATAATGTGCATCTGCCATCGCTGCGATCTGGGAAAGATGCGTGATACAGATAACCTGATGCTGCCGTGACAGGATCGACATCTTCTCTGCCACCTTCTGTGCGGTTCTGCCACTGATACCGACATCGATCTCATCAAAGACAAGTGTCGGTGTGTCGTCCTGATTTGCAAGACAGGATTTCATTGCCAGCATGATTCGCGACAGTTCACCACCGGATGCAACCTCATGCAGCGGACGCATCGCTTCACCTACATTCGTCGAGATATAGAAGCACGCATCATCGTAGCCATTTGCAGAATAATTCGGGGATGTCTCAAACCGCATCTCAAACCGGACCATATTAAAGTTCATATCCTCCAAGGACTCCCGGATCTTCTTACAAAGCTTTTCCGAAAGTGCCCGTCTGTGCTCGGATAATACCCGGCAGCTCTCTTCAAGCTTCGCCGTCTGTTTCTTCCATTGTGCCTCAATCTCCTGCATATGCTCCTCATAGCCAGAAAGAGCATCATATTCTTTCTCGAAAGCTGCAAGGCTTTCCAAAATCTGGGAAATGGAATTTCCGTATTTTGCCTTTAAGGAATTGATCTGATCCAGACGACTTTCCATCTCACGAAATTGTCCTTCATCAAACTCCATATCCTTCATATACTCACTGATCTCACGATTAAAGTCTGACAGCAGACCATCGGCATCCTCTAAGATACCAGCCGCATCGGCAAGCTCCTCGTCCAGTTCCGTGAGTCTGCGCATATCCTTGATCGCACGTCCTAGCTGTTCTCCCGCAGAAGTAGCTCCATATCCGGTCAGTGCATAGATGTCGTTTGCATATTGCAGGATTTCCTTTGCATTGACCGCCTTCTTGTACTGCCGTTCCAACTGGACATCCTCGCCATCGACCAGCTTCGCATCTTTGATTTCCTTAATCTGATACTGCAGAAAATCCATGCGTTTGTTTTTCTCTGCCTCGTCCATGCTGCCTTTTTTCTTTTCTTCTTCAAGTTCCCGGTAGATATGATAATCTTCCTGCACCTGTTTTTTCAACTTCTGGATATCCTCCCCGCCAAAACGATCGAGTATCTCTAGATGCTTTGCTGGCTTTAACAGTGTCTGCTGCTCATGCTGTGCATGCAGATCGATCAGAAGCGATGCGATTTCTTTTAACCGCGTAATCGTCACCGTCGTATCATTTACCCGGTTGACGGTTCTGCCATTCGGCGATAACCGCCGGGATATCAGCAAAGTACCGTCCTCATCCGGTGTCACCTCCAGCTTCTCAAGCGCTTCCACAATTGCTGGCTGGTCAACCGAAAATACAAGCTCGACCAGTCCATCCTTTGTGTCATCCCGCAACAGTTCTTTCGGGAATTTACCGCCCAGACAGATTCCCAGAGATCCAATGATAATAGATTTACCAGCACCCGTCTCTCCGGTCAGAATATTCAGCTGCTCGTGAAAATCAATGTCAATCTCCTCGATCAGCGCTATATTTTTTATGTGCATTGTCAACAACATTTTTTTATCTCTCCAATTATATGTTCTGCCTGCTGCCCATCTTTGATCGCCAGAAACAGCGTATCATCGCCTGCAATACATCCCATAATGCCTTCCACCGACAGATTGTCGATTGCAGCACCAACCGCCATCGCCATACCGGATACAGTTTTGACTACAATAATATTCTGTGCGGCTTCAATCGAAAGAATACACGATGCCATCACATGCTGATAGGATGCATGTGTTCCGGTATCAGGTTCCAGACTTGCAGCATAACGATGCTTCCCACTTCCGTAGGAAACTTTTTCCAGTTTCAATTCCCGTATATCTCTCGATACAGTTGCCTGTGTTGTCTCAAATCCAAGTGCCTGTAAACGTCTGGTAAGCTCTTCCTGCGTGTCTATCTCATATTCCGATATCAATTCCAGCAATGCCTGCTGGCGTCTCTGCTTACTCATGTTAAGCGCCTCCTATTTTTTCCCGAAGTACACTATAAAAGCTGACATCATACATTTTTATCAATCGGATCTCACGCTTCGAGCAGGTCACTTCCACGCTCTCACCCGCAGATAATTCGATATTGTCTGCTCCGTCAAAGGAAACGATTGCTTCTGTCTCCTGTGTTCTCCGTTTCTTGACAACCTCGATTCGTATACGGTCTGCACTGTCAAACACGACGCTCTTGGAGGTAAGCGAATGCGGAGAAATCGGTGTCACAACGACTGCCTTGGATTTCGGGCTGATGATCGGTCCACCGGCGGACAAATTATATCCGGTCGAACCAGTCGGCGTCGCCACAATCACACCATCTGCCTCATACGTGTCTAACAACTGCTCATTTACATAGATATTCAGACCAATGATCCGGGAAAATCCTGCACGTGTGATCACCACATCGTTCAGGCAGGAAAAGGATGTCTCTCCCTTGCGTCCCTCAATCATCATCCGTTTTTCTATGCTGTAATCGTCCGCCAGCAGACGGTCGATTGCTTTATATGCGTTTGACTCTTCCACCTCAGTTAAAAAACCAAGCGTTCCGAGATTGACGCCCATAAGTGGAACATCATAGGTTCCAATGCTGTGTGCTGCACGGAGCATCGTTCCATCCCCGCCAAGCACGATCACAGCCTCTACGCCTCCCATGTATTCGGGCTTGATCGTCGTGCCATTGTAGTGCTGCTCATCGCTCACCACAACCGCCTGCGCACCTTTTTCCCTGATGTACGCAACGATATCCTGCGAAAGTTTTAAATTGATGTCTTTGTCAGTATTTGCGACGATTAAAAACTTATTCATTGCCCGGTTCCTTATCTAACGTATCATGTGAAGCTGTAACAACTGCTTTTATATCAATGGATGAAGCATCCACGATTTCCTGATCTTGTTTATTCTTGGATAAGAATAATAAATACTCAATATTTCCCTCTGGTCCCTTCACCGGAGAAAAATCCAGTGCCAGCGGATAAAAATCAATCGAAGAGGCATAGTCCATCACCATGCGGATCACCTCTTCATGGACAGCGCGGTCACGCACAACGCCCTTTTTTCCTACCTTTTCCCGTCCGGCTTCAAACTGCGGCTTGATCAGACAGACCACCTGTCCATCCTCCGTCAGAAGATTCTTCACCGGAAGCAAAACCTTCGTCAACGAGATAAACGATACATCAATCGAAGAAAATGCTGCCAGCTCGTCAATATCCTCCGGCACAACATAACGGATATTCGTCTTTTCCATGCAGACTACCCGCTCGTCATTGCGAAGCTTCCACGCAAGCTGTCCATGTCCGACATCGATTGCGTAGACTTTTGTCGCTCCGTTTTGCAACATACAATCTGTAAATCCGCCGGTCGAAGAACCGACATCCATGCAGACTTTGCCAGACAGTGTGATCGGGAATTTCTGCATTGCCTTTTCCAGCTTCAGACCGCCGCGGCTCACATAACGCAGCGAGCTTCCCTTTACCGTGATCGTCACCTTCGATTCATCGAACATGGCTCCCGCCTTGTCCTCTCTCTGTCCCTGGACAAAGACCTCTCCCGCCATAATCACAGCCTTGGCTTTTTCTCTTGATTCTGCAAGACCTCTGTTTACCAGTAAGACGTCCAATCTTTCCTTGCTCATACTTCTCTCCATTTCTGTGCAATTTGATTATGCTGTATTCTAACTTATCATTTTTTACTTTTCACTGTAATTCTGTATATATTTATCATTAATCCGCCTGATTATAGTTTCTTCATCAATACCTGTTTCATGTCTTAATATATCAACACTTCCATGTTCAATATAGTCATCAGGGAGTGATATACTAAGAACAGGGTTTTCATATTCTGAATTACTTATATACTGACAGACTGTTCTGCCAAATCCACCAGATGATACATTTTCCTCCAACGTAACTATAAGCCTGTGATTATGGCATACATAATCCAGCATATCCTTATCAACTGGCTTTACAAAACGTGCATTTACAAGAGTAACTGTATATCCCTGTTCTATAAGGCTTTTTCTTACATTATCAGCCGTTATGACCATGCTTCCAAGTGCAAGAAGTGCGATATCATACTTTACAGTATGCAGGCTTTCTTTTAAACTTTCTCCCTGATACATGTCATTTCCAACATACATTATCTCAGAATGTCCATATACAACAGGTGCCTTGAACTCATGAAATAAAAGACAGGCACTTCCTCTTGGATATCTTATTGCAATAGGGCCATCAAAATCCTCTACTGCAAACTTAAGCATTTCTTTTAACTCAATATCATTCTTAGGTGCGCATATCGTCATGTTAGGAATCGAAGAAAGAAAAGATATATCAAATATTCCCTGATGAGTTTCACCATCACTTCCTACCAGTCCTGCTCTGTCAATTGCGAACACAACATGAAGCTGTTGTATACATACATCATGAAGTATCTGGTCATATGCCCTTTGTAAAAATGATGAATAGACCGCAAATACTGGTTTTAACCCACCTGCTGCAAGGCCGGCTGCAAAAGTAACAGCATGTGCCTCTGCAATTCCAACATCAAAAAATCTGTCAGGAAACCATTTTGAAAACTTAGTAAGGCCAACACCATCAGGCATGGCTGCTGTTATAGCTGCAACCATACGATCATTCTTTGCCATCTCACATATTGCTTCCGAAAAGACTTTTGAATATGTTGGCACATCCAGCTGGTTAATTTCACAGCCTGTCTTTATGTCAAAAGGACCTATACCATGAAACTTGCTTGGATTACGTTCTGCCGGTTTATATCCGCGCCCTTTCTGTGTAACTACATGGACAAGCACTGGTCCTTTTATTCTTTTAGCGACATTAAGTATCTTTATAAGCTTATCCATATCATGTCCGTCTACCGGACCCAGATAATATATGCCCATACTTTCAAACATAGAATCATGTAATATAACCTGTTTCAGATTGGATTTTGTCTTTTTAATAGCCCCGACAATCTTATCACCCTTTGGTAATTTATATAGTACATTTCCTATATTTTCCTTAAGGTCATAATAAGAATCTGACGAACGTATTTCGCTGAGCATATTAGAAACGCCGCCAACATTCTTTGATATCGACATCGTATTATCGTTAAGTATTATAACAAAATTCCCTTTAACATGTGATGCATTATTTAATGCTTCATATGCCATGCCGCCTGTAAGTGCACCATCACCTATAACAGAGACAACACTATAATTGCCATGTTTTATATCTCTTGCCTCAGCCAATCCTAATCCAGCTGAAATAGATGTTGAACTGTGACCAGTGTCAAATGCATCATAGTCACTTTCATTTCTTTTAGGAAAACCACTCATACCACCGAACTTTCTAAGCTCATCAAACTGGTTCTTACGTCCTGTAAGTATCTTATGGGTATAAGACTGATGGCCAACATCCCATATAAGCTTATCCTGCGGCAGATTAAATACGACATGCAAGGCCATAGTAAGTTCAACAACCCCCAGATTAGATGCAAGATGCCCACCTGTTACACTTATCTTCTGTATAAGGAACTCTCTTATCTCAGTTGCGAGCTGATTATATTCAATTGGAGAAAGCTTTTTAATATCATTAGGCTTATTGATCTTCTCTAGTATCATAGCTATCCTCTCACCATTTCTACTTGTTTCTATGTATAAGCATATTTATAAGTTCCTCAAGATACTCGTTATGTCCTATTGACTTTATTATACCCATCGCCTCTTTTGACATGTCATAAGTATCTTTTTCTGCTTTTTCTAATCCATACAATGTTACATAAGTCGTTTTATTATTCCGCTCATCACTTAAAACCGGCTTTCCTAACACTTCCTGTGTGCTTGTAACATCAAGGATGTCATCCTTGATCTGAAAAGCAAACCCGACATTATATCCTGCTTTACATAATAATCCCTGTGTTTTTTCGTCACATCCGGCAAGAATCCCACCTGCCATAAATGCTGCTTCAATAAGTGCGCCTGTTTTTAACCTGAATATATAATCAAGCTGTTCTTTATCCATAGGCTTATCTGTAAGATATACATCAAGCGACTGGCCTCCAACCATTCCATCAACACCTGCCTTAGATGCTATAACCGCTGCTGCCTGTGAATATAGTGCCATCTTTTTTGCATTTTCTATATCAGCATAATCTGACGAAATATTCTTTATAGCGTTAAACATAGTTTCATATGCAAGATTTAAAAGACCATCTCCTGCAAGTATCCCGAAATCCTCACCATATTTTTTATGTGTTGTAAGCTTGCCTCTTCTGTAATCATCGTTATCCATAGCTGGAAGATCATCATGGACAAGCGAATATGTATGTATCATTTCAAGTGCTGCCATAAAAGGATATACACACTTTTCATCTGTTCCACCACATAATCTGTATGTTTCAAGCATTATCATCGGGCGGATTCTTTTACCACCTGCCTGTACACTATAATCCATGGCTGATTTAATATATTCTGCTCTGCCACTTATCTCTGGAAGATATGAATTAACAATCTTATCTATGCGTGCTGTTCTTTCTAAAAGTTCTTTCTTAAAATCAATCATTTTCTATCATCTCCGAATCGTTATCATCATTTAGAATAACCATTTCCTTTTCCACCTTATCAAGCATGGAATTACATTTTTTTACAAGCTCTATACCTTCCTTGTACTTCTTAAATGATTCATTCATAGTAAGTTCTCCACTTTCCATCTCACTAAGAATATTATCAAGCTTTTCAAATGTATCTTCAATTGATGGTGACTTAGCCATATTAATACTCCATTCTTGCGCTGCTTCTTTGCGCATCTCAAGTTTGTGCGAAGCACAAATCT
>ERZ773115.3702-NODE-3702-length-10316-cov-3.793490_pt1 | contig 10316 bp, 10 predicted proteins | sample MGYA00511116_ERZ773115 | MGnify/ENA primary metagenome ERZ773115 (study PRJEB29015, sample SAMEA2737869) | human gut metagenome | biome: human gut; feature: human-associated habitat; material: faeces | place: China | collected 2012 ... | reverse complement strand
TTCATGTCCATGATCTCGTGGATTTTGTATCTGAGGAGGCGGCGATCGCCGGAAAGAACGCGGCGGCCTATGTGAAACAGGGCGAGAACCGTCCGTCCGGCGGACATGAGATCGTCTTAAATCCGATCGAAGGCGTGCGCTACACAGTTCCGGGAACCATCGATCCGGCGAGAATGGACGAGGAGCTGACCGTCCGTTTCCGCGTGGGCGGTGTTTATAAGAACTGCTATGTGAGCGCGTATTTCGGTGACGAGCGTGTGATCCACAGAAAACGTCCGGTCGTGGCACCGGGGGAGATGGAGGAACTGAAATTCAAAAAGGCAGATCTTTTGAAATATCCGGATCTTGAGATGATCACGGTCAAAATCGAGGAGGCATAGACGATGGAGGAAAGAAGATTAACATGTATCGGCTGTCCGATGGGCTGTCCTCTTGTCGTAACGATGGACGGCGGTGATGTCGTAAGCGTGACGGGAAATACCTGCAAGCGCGGCGAGATCTATGGACGGAAAGAAGTGACAAACCCGACAAGGATCGTGACTTCCACAGTGCGGGTATCCGGAGGAAGCATCGATATGGTTTCGGTGAAGACGAAGGAAGATATCCCGAAGGGAAAGATCTTTGACTGTGTGAAAGCGTTAAAGACGGTTGAGGTCGCAGCTCCGGTCCACATCGGGGATGTGATATTGAAGGATGTTGCCGGAACGGGAGTGGACGTTGTGGCGACAAAGAATGTGGAATAGGGTTTATTGCGATCAGTAAATGCAGATGGTATGGGTTATGAACAAGGTGCTGTCCGGCTGGTTTTCATGGAAAATGGACAGTATTTTGGGGAAAGGACCTCGCGGATCCATGATTCAGGATTTTGCGAGGTCCTTTTTTGTCAGAAATTGTCTCACCATTGTGAAGGTGAGACAATTTCTGATATTTTAGTTAAATTTAAAGATCGCAGCCCCATACGCCGGCAGCGGATATGCGAAGGAGTATGGCTGACCATCGCACTCGCTCTTTTTGGAGCGGACGGAGAACGCGTGCTCTCCGCGTTTATAAAGTCCGTGTTCGGAATCCAGGATCAGCGAGTAGGTTCCGGATTTCGGAACACCTACACGGTAATCGTCACGGGCAACCGGAGTGAAGTTGATGATGAATAAGAGATTCTTCTTTCCGGTCTCATCGCGGCGGATAAAACTGAAGATGCTGCGGTCGCCGTCATTTGCGTTGATCCACTGGAAGCCGTTCCAGTCGGAATCGAGCTGCCATAATGCCGGATATTTCTGGTATACATGCAGCAGGTCGCTGTAATATTTCTGCAGGTCTTTGTGAAGCGGCTCGTCGGCGAGATACCAGTCGAGGGAAACTTTCTCATCCCACTCATGATACTGACCGAAATCCTGGCCCATAAAGAGCAGCTTCTTGCCCGGATGTCCCATCATAAACGTATATCCGGCCTTTAGGTTCGCAAACTTGTCACCGTTTAAGCCAGGCATCTTGTTGATCATTGAGCATTTCAGATGGACAACTTCATCGTGAGACAGGGTTAAAATATAATTCTCACTGGTGGCGTATGTGATACCGAAGGTCATCTTGTTGTGGTTGAATTTCCGGAAATACGGATCGAGTTTCATATACTCCAGGAAATCGTGCATCCAGCCCATGTTCCACTTGAAGGTAAAGCCGAGGCCGCCTTCCTCCGGTGCCTTTGTGACGCCCGGCCACGCGGTGGACTCTTCGGCAATCATCATGGCGCCGGTGAGATGTCCGGTCAGGACGCTGTTTAAGTGGCGGAAGAACTCGATCGCTTCGAGGTTTTTGTTCTCGCCGTATTTATTCGGAACCCAGTTTCCATCGCTGCGGCCGTAATCCAGGTACAGCATCGATGCAACGGCATCCACGCGAAGCCCGTCGACGTGGAAGTTTTCCACCCAGTAGAGGGCATTCGCGATCAGGAAGTTTTTAACCTCATTTTTACTGTAGTCAAAGACCTTTGTGCCCCAGTCCGGATGTTCTCCCTTTCGCGGGTCCGCGTACTCGTAGAGCGGCTGTCCGTCAAAGTCGGCAAGTCCATGGGCGTCTTTCGGGAAGTGAGCCGGAACCCAGTCCAGGATCACGCCGATGCCCTTTTTATGAAGATAGTTTACGAAGTACATGAACTCCTTCGGAGTGCCGTAACGGGAGGTCGGTGCGTAGTATCCGGTGACCTGGTAGCCCCAGGAACCGTCATAAGGATGTTCTGCAATTCCCATGAGCTCTACATGGGTGTAGCCCATCTTCTTCACATAGTCGGCCAGCTCGTGGGCTGCCTCCATATATGTATAATAACCTTCCTTCTGCGGGCGGTCTTTCTTTCTCCAGGAGCCGAGATGAACTTCGTAGATCGCCATCGGGGATTTTACAGGATCAGCTTTTTTTCTCGCGTCCATCCAGCCTGCATCTTCCCATTTAAAACCGCTGATGTCTTCCGTGATGGAAGCGGTTCCCGGACGGAATTCTGCGTGGACTGCATACGGGTCAGCTTTGAACAGGATCTTTCCATCCTGTGTGGTGATCGCAAATTTGTAGAGTTCTCCAAGGCCGACGCCCGGAATAAATGTCTCATAGATCCCCGAGTCGGCTAACGGTGACATTGGTGCGGCATCCGGATCCCAGCCGTTAAAATCGCCTACAACGCCGACCGCTTTTGCGTGCGGAGCCCAGACGGCAAAATACATGCCGCTTTTTCCTTTATATGTTTTCTGATGAGCACCGAGTTTTTCAAAGATTTTATAATGAGTCCCCTGACCGAAGAGGTAACGGTCCAGTTCGGTGATGAAACCGAGACCGATTTCTTTTGTTTTGGCAGGAGCCTTGGTTTTCTTTGTTCTTGTCATCACTTAAACCTCCTGAAGTTTAAAGATCGCGCCGCCGTTTGCCGGGAGCGTGACGGAAAGTCTGCCGTTTTCAAGGGAGAATGGGATTTCCCCGGGCAGCAGGGATACGGCATCTGAAGCCGCGCATGGCAGCGGGATCGAGATGGATGCCGGCTGCTCATCATTATTGACGGCGGAGATGAGAGTGCCGTGTTCTCCGGACCGGCTGAATGCATACTGTCGGTTGGTGAGAAGAAGTTCTTTATAAGAGCCACTGTGGAACGCGTCATGTTCCGCATGGATCTTTCCGAGCGCCGCGATGTGGGAAATAAGTTCCGGAGCTTTTCCGTCCATGCCGGATAAAGTGAGCGCCGGGCGCAGGACTTCATCGGATGTTCTGGAGCGCTTTCCCTCGATCCCCCACTCGCTTCCATAGTAGATAGAAGGGATTCCCGGAAGTGTAAAGAGAAGCTGGTACACCGGAAAGAGGTTCGCCGGATGATTTAACTTGCTTGCGATCCGGTCCTCATCGTGGTTGTCCACGAAGGTGTAAAGCGATTTCCCGACTGCCTCCAGGCGCCGCACATTGTGGGCAATCTCAAAGTAGTTGTGGTCGTTGTGACCAGAGTAGAGAGCTTTGTGGAGCTCGTAATTTGTGACGGAATGCAGCATTTCCGGATTGACCCAGCGGCTGTATTCGCCGTGGATCACCTCGCCCATGAGCCAGAAGTCCGGTTTCATGGCGGAAGTTTTTTCACGAAGCTCTTTCATGAACCCGAAATCCAGGACATTCGCGCAGTCCAGACGGATCCCGTCGATATCAAAATTGTCGACCCAGAAGCGGATCGAGTCGAACAGATACTGGCGGACATCCGGATTCCATAAATTTAAACACGGAAGTTCGAAATGCCCCTGCCAGGCTTCGTAGCCGAACGGATCGCCAAGAGGACTTCCCCAACCGAAATTGACGCCGCGATACCAGTCTTTATAAGGGGAAGCTTCGCGTTTTTCCCGGATATCCTGAAAGGCGAAAAATTCGCGTCCGGTATGGTTGAAGACACCGTCCACCACAACGCGGATCCCGTTTTCGTGGCAGAGCTGCACAAAATGGGCGAAATCCTCGTTTGTGCCCAGGCGCCTGTCGACAAGGCGGAAATCTCTTGTGTCGTAGCCGTGTGTGGATGACTCGAAGAGCGGACCGATATAGATCGCGGAGCCGTTTAAGGCGCGGATATGCGGGATCCAGTCCTCAAGATCACGGAGTCGGTGGGCGGTTTCTATAAGTGTATTCGTTTTCTCAGCCCCCAGAAGTCCGAGGGGATAAATATGGTAAAAGACAGCCTGTTCGTACCAGGTATGCATGGTTATCAGACCTCCTGAAGCTCCCGTTTTTTCAGGCGGCGGAGAAGAAACTGATACCGGAGCTGCGCAGCGTTTAGCTCATAGATGTAACAGTCGACCAGAGTCGGGTCAACGACCTGTTCGAACTGGTTCTGGGCGGATAGGATCGCCGTTTTGCTGAGTTCGATCTGGCGCTTCAGTTCATTTGTCTCCCGGCTGAATGCCTGTTGGGAAGCTGATTTTTTAGAGAAAAACATCGTATCATACTCCAATTCCTTTATTTCCGGCGCGTATCGCTGCCAGATCCGGGCAGCTGCGCCCCTGTTTTGTCAGATCCTGTCTGCAGACCGGTTTGCCGCACGGCGTGTCTGTCCGCGGAAAGATCTGTGGTTCCTGTAATTGGTAGTATGAGATCCATTCATCCGGAATATTCAGGATTCAGGATATTTTTCAAGCTCTTCCTTTAAGCGGCCGAGCTTATCGATGGCGCTTTTGTTTGTAAGATAATAGTAATTGCAGACGCCTTTTTTTAAAACATCGATCAGGCCGGTATCTTTTAAGATCTTTAAATGATGAGAGACAGCCGGCCGGGAGAGACTTGTCCGGTCTGTGATCTCATTGACGTTCAAACCGGGGATCCGGCTTTCGCCGGTGGTCTGCGTCTCAAAGAGACACTGCAGGATCGTGAGTCTTGTCCGGTCTCCGAGCGCGATGAATAAAGGAATGCACTCTTCGAAGATACCGCCCAGAAGATTGTCTGAGGTCATGAATTCTCTCCTTTCCTGAAGGGTTTGGTTTAAAAATTTAAACTTAATTGCATTTTACCATTTTTAATGAATCACGTCAATGAATTGTTCAACATTTCTGGAAAATGAAAGGTGACATAATAATTTTTGGTAAAAATTGACGAAAAACGTCACCTTGATTTTACGAAAACGAAATTGACTTTCGCTCAAAATTCAGAGATAATAGTGGCACATTCAGAGATGAGTTCTTCATTTCTAAATAGCAGATGTATGACCGGTAGCTTCGCCGGATGCCCGTTTTCAGGGCATGAAATCCTTTTTATGTTACGAAGACCAGTACCGCCAGTCTGGCATCAGTGAAGATATTTTCACAAAGGATCTATATGGAAAAAGTACTGGGAATTCTTCACCTTTTTGAGAAAGGAGATGATCCTGTCATGATATTATTTACGATTTTACTGTCTGCGGCCGTGACGGACTGAAGGTATGGAAAGATCTTTCACATCCAGATCTTTTTGGGGATCGCAGCCGGGATCGTGTCGGCCTGCATGGGCAACAGAGTGGACGGACAGACACAGATAAACTCTGTGCTCATTCCCGCGGGAGTCTTTGTTCTGCGGTTTGCCGGGACATGCGCTGTGTTTTATCTTTTTTTTCTCTGCCGGATGACCGGCGCGGGAGATATCAAGCTTATGGGGCTGATCGTCGGATTTTCAGGGCTCTGGGACGGGATCTTTATCTTAGGTCTTGGATTTGTGATCGCGGCTGTATCTGCAGCCTGCAGGATGACAAGACAGGGAACCGTCTGGCTGCGGTTAGAGAGGATCGCGCGGTTTGCGGTGGAGTCCGGGATCAATGGAAAGATCACGGAATATCCGGGATATTTTGAAAAGGAAAGTCTTATGCGGCTGGGGCCGTATCTGTTCGCGGGCTACTGTCTGTTTCTGCTGATCCGATAGCAGGCAGGACCGCGAGTCTTGAAGGCTGGGAAACCAGTCCTGTCGATCATATGCCGGGTCTGCTCCGGCAGGGGAAAGGAAAAAGTATGAAAAAGATGATGGCGGTTTATGACGCGGATACGAGATACGCGGAACGATTGTCGGATTATGTTAACAGAAAAGAGCGGGGAGTATTCACTGCACAGGCGTTTACCTCGAAAGAAAAGCTGGCGGAATATGCCGCGAAACATGAGATCGATGTCCTGCTTTCCGGGGAGCGGACGGATTCCGGGGATATCTCCGAAATTCCGTCCGGACAGAAGATCTATATGTCGGAGGAAACAGAACGGCAGATGGAATCAGGGAAAGAAATCTATAAGTTCCAGTCCGGGGACGATATTATCCGGGAGGTGATGGCGGTCTACAGTGAGATCCCGGGGATCCGCCCGAATACCGCAGGAAGCGTGGATCAGTCCAGACGGATCATAGGCGTCTATTCGCCGGTCGGAAGATGCGGAAAGACCTGTCTGGCGCTGGCGATCGGTCAGATCCTGGCAAAAGAGGAAAAGGTGCTGTTTGTGACGCTGGATACTTTTACCGGTTTTACCGGTCTGTTAAATGAGCGCTGGAAGCGGGATCTCTCGGACCTTATCTACTACTATAAGCAGGAACGGTTTCATATAGTACGGCTGAACTCACTTGTCTACTATCTGGGAGATATGGCATGGATCCCGCCGATCCGGATCCCTCAGGATTATGCACAGCTTACCGCGCAGGAGATGGCGGATCTCATGGAACGGATCCTCCGGGAAGGAAATTATACGACACTTGTCCTCGACATTGGGGATTACGGGCGGGACGCCCTGCCGCTGATGGAAAAATGTCAGGTTGTTTACGCACCGATCAGAGAAGATCCGTTTTCTGCGGAAAAAATGCGTGAATTTGAGGAGTATCTGGAAACAACGGGAAATAACGCTGTCGCAGAAAAGATCCAGAAGATCCATGTGCCGATGGTGACCGGAGGGAGAAGGATGGAACATTTTCCACAGGAGCTTCTGTGGGGAGATATGGGAGATTTTGTCAGGAGTCTGCTGAAAGGACAGAGGAACTTATGGGACAATTAAAGAAGATCCTGCGGGAACAGATCCTGGCGGAGATGACATATGAGCGGCAGATGTCGGATGAAGAGATCGCGGACCTCATCGACCGGAAGATGGATGCCTGTCTGGAGGAGCAGCTGGGAGAATTCCCGCTGACTCTGGGGGAACGGCTGAAACTCCACAGGGAGTTATTTGACTCTTTCCGGCGTCTTGATATTCTGCAGGAGCTGGTGGATGATCCGCGGGTGACAGAGATCATGGTAAATGGTCCGGACCAGGTATTCGTAGAGACAGGGGGAAAGATCGGGCGGTGGGAAAAGTCTTTCGAATCCAGGGAACAGCTGGAAGATCTGATCCAGCAGATCGTCAGCAGTGTGAACAGGATCGTCAATACATCAACGCCGCTTGCAAATGCCAGATTGTCAGACGGATCGAGAGTCCATGTGGTCCTCGAACCGATCGCATTAAACGGACCGATCTTGACGATCCGGAAATTTCCGGAGCCGGTGACGATGGAACGGCTCATGGAATACGGAAGCATCTCAAAAGAGGCAACGGATCTCTTGAAGACGCTTGTTGCGGCGCGCTACAACATCTTTGTCAGCGGCGGCACCGGAGCGGGAAAAACGACACTCTTAAATGCACTCTCAGAGTTTATCCCATCCGGTGAGCGGGTGATCACGATCGAGGACGCGGCGGAACTGCAGTTAAGCCATATCGAGAACCTGGTAAGGTTAGAGACGAGGGACGCGAATGCGGAAGGAGCCGGGGCCATCGGGATCGGGGAGCTGATCCGGGCGGCGCTCCGCATGCGGCCGGACAGGATTATCGTTGGCGAGGTGCGTGGAAAAGAGGCGCTGGACCTTTTGCAGAGTCTCAACACTGGCCATGACGGCGGCTTTTCCAGCGGTCATGCGAACAGTGTAAAAGACATGCTCGCACGCCTGGAAACGATGGTGCTGATGGCGGCAGATCTGCCGCTTCCGGCGATCCGGAGTCAGATCGCGTCGGCGGTGGATGTCATGGTGCATGTGGCGAGAATGCGGGATAAGACGAGAAAGATAACAGCGATCGAGGAGGTGGACCGGTTTGAAAACGGCGAGATCATCCTCAATCCCCTTTTCGCTTTCAGGGAGACAAAGTGCCCGGAGAGCCGGATCGGGGACAGGAGGAAAGTGGAAGGAAGCCTTGAACGGGTCGGAGCACTCAAACACAGGGAAAAGCTCCGACTTGCAGGGTATGATGTATGAGACGTATGAGTTGAGCAGAAAAGAATGGGGGATCTACGGGGCAGAAGGGATTCTTGGCATTGCGGTGATGGACTATGTTTTTTACCGGAATGCAGGGCTTTTTCTGGTGTTGCTGCCGGTTGGAATGCTGTTTCCTCTTATGTTGAGAAAGCAGTTGAAGAAAAGGCGGCTGGAGACCCTGCGGGGGCAGTTTAAGGATGCGATCCTGGCGGTGGCCTCGGGACTGAATGCCGGATATTCGGTGGAAAATGCGTTTGCGGTGAGCTTAAAGGAGATGGAGGAGATCCATGGGAGTGATTCCATGATCGCGCAGGAAATCCGTCTGATCCTGCGGAAAGTGCGCCTGAATCTGACGTTCGAGGAGGCATTGGGGGATTTTGCGAAGCGGAGCGGCCTGGACGATGTAAAAAATTTTTCAGATGTTTTTCTTGCAGCGAGAAAAAGCGGCGGGGAACTGATGAAGATCATCGCCAGGACCGCGGAGATCATCGGAGAAAAAATCCGGATCCAGGAGGAGATCCTGACGGCAACCGCATCGAGGCGGATGGAGCAGAAGATCATGAGCGCGATTCCGATCCTGATCGTGGTGTACATTGAACTTACGTCACCGGGATTTTTTGAGATTTTGTATTCGACCATGGGAGGACGGATCCTGATGACGATCTGTCTCGGGATCTATCTGGTATCCTGTCAGCTGGCAAAAAGTTTCCTGGAGATCGAGATATGAGTGAGAAGGTGGAAAAAGGCAGGTTAAAAAAGTACGGGAAAGAGTATGGAAAGTATGCGGCATGTGTTGTGACCGGATTTGCGCTCTATGGAGCGGCGGAAGTGAACAGAAAGCTGGGGGATCCGGCGCGAAATGCGATTCTGGAGCGAAAACGATACGGCGAAGGAGACCGTCAGTATGATCTTCTGGTGGATGGACTGGGAGAAAGGGAGGAGGAAATCTCAGTCACGATCCCGGAGCGAAAAATGTCGGCAGATGAAATGCAGGAAAAGTTTCCGGAGATCATGGAATGCCTGATCGGAGAGATATTGGGGGAGAATGAGTCTCTCTCCGAGGTGCGCCATGATCTGGAGCTGACAGGCAGGCTGGAACCGTATGGATTGTCGGTACAGTGGGAATCCGAAAAACCGGAGCTTTTGAGCGATATGGGGCTGATCGGCTCTGAAGTGCCGGAATCGGGGGAGGAGGTGGTCCTTGATGCCGGGATATCCAATGGAACCACAGTCCTGCGGGCAGAGATAAAGGCTACAGTTTTTCCTGAAGAAAAGACGGTCGGGGAGAAATTTGAAGCGTTTCTGGAGAAACTCGCGGGGGAGAACCTGGAGAAGACTACGGTCAGTCTTCCTGAAAGCTTTGAGGGACAGCCACTCCATTACCGTCTGGCATCCGGCGGCGGAAATGGAGGTCTGATCTTTCTTGGGATCGCGGCAGCTTTATGTTTATTCTTAAAGGAAAAAAGTGATGAAAAAGAAAAGCGGAAACAGTGGGAAGAGCACATGATCCTGGACTATCCGGAACTGCTGTCCAGTTTCCTTGTATTAACGGGAGCCGGATATCCGGTGAGACAGGCCTGGAAGAAACAGGTCATGGATGGAATGAAGAAAAAACAGCAGGAGCGTCATCCTGTGTACCGGGAAATGCAGACGACATTAAACCAGATGGAGACGGGAACGCCGGAGATTCGGGCCTATGCGGAATTCGGGCGTCGGATCGGGATCGGCAGTTATATGAAATTTGCGTCTCTGCTCGGCAACAGTGTGAGCACAGGGGGAAAGGATCTGAGGAGGCTTCTTGAGGAGGAGATGGAGGCGGCATTCCGTCAGAGAAAAGATCTTGCGCTCAGAAAAGGCGAAGAAGCGTCCACAAAACTTCTGATCCCGATGTTTCTCATGCTGGGAGTTGTGATGGTCATGGTAGTCGCACCGGCGTTTTTGTCACTGTAAAAAATGTTTGGAGGTAAGTGTATGCAGTTGAAAAGATTTCTTATGGAAGAAGATGGCGTCGGAGTCATAGAAGTTGTGCTGATCCTTGTAGGAATATTTACCCCCTAATTCACGCTATATATTATGTAGATACAGTGGAAATAGT
>ERZ773115.3688-NODE-3688-length-10346-cov-3.064231_pt1 | contig 10346 bp, 10 predicted proteins | sample MGYA00511116_ERZ773115 | MGnify/ENA primary metagenome ERZ773115 (study PRJEB29015, sample SAMEA2737869) | human gut metagenome | biome: human gut; feature: human-associated habitat; material: faeces | place: China | collected 2012 ... | reverse complement strand
CATCTGCAGATCTGGTACGCGATCTTGATCATCTTCTCATCCTTATAATGCTCCAGCTTATCCAGCATAGAAGCACCAATCAGCGTATGCTCTTTCATAGTCTCAAATTCTTCTTTAGTCAGCTTTCCAGGCTTATTCAGAATCGACTCATCAATTCCAACCTTACCGATATCATGAAACGCGGATGCTGTTGAAATCAGATAGCAGTCATCCGGCGTCAAATTATATGCATCCGTATTCTCAACAAGTCTTTCCAGAAAAAGTCTCGTCAATGTATTGATGTGGACAACATGAAGGCCGCTCTCTCCATTACGAAATTCCATAATCTGGCTTAGAACTTCTACCATCATCTGATTGTTCTTTTCCTTTTCATGCATCTGATCGGATACCATGGAAATCAGCCTTCTCTGTTTTGCATACAGCTTGATCGTATTAAATACACGCTGGTATACAACCTTGCTGTCAAAAGGTCTGCTGATGTAATCGGATACTCCAAACTTGAACGCTTTCCGGATATAGTTCTCAGATTCCTCGCTGGATATCATAATTACCGGCACATCTTCAATCCAGTGATTCCGGTTCATATACATCAGAATTTCAAAACCGTCCATAACCGGCATCACGATATCAAGCAGTACCACATCCGGCTCTTTCTCCTTGATCATCTGATACGCTTCTTCCCCATCTTTTGCTGTTCCAACTACTGAAAGTTCTTCATCCGACTGTACGATGGTGTCTAGCAATTGTCTCATCAGATCATTGTCATCCGCAATTGCCACGTTCAATTTTTCCATACCATCCTCCTACTTTCTTCAAAATCTACGTTCCTCATTATTCAGCATATTTTGTATGTATGCTGTCGAAAGTAGTCGCGAAAAAAGGGATTTAGAAAAGCTATAGCATTTCCTCTATAAAAATGCCGTATCCTTTTGTTGGATCATTGATAAAAACGTGTGTTACTGCGCCTATTAATTTCCCATCCTGAATGATTGGGGATCCACTCATGCCCTGCACAATTCCACCCATGGTATCATGTAATTTGGGGTCTGTCACATGAAACACAAACGATTTGTTTTTTTCCTTTGGTTCATAATGAATCTGATCTATCACAATCTGATATGCCGTCACCGCCTCTTCCTCTCCAAATAAAATAGTTGCATCCTCCCGTTTAATCTCCTGTTTATAGGCAATCGGATATGTTTTTCCTTGAAGATCAGAGGTCTGTGTCCCTGTCATCGTTCCAAAAATACCAACGGGAGAATTTTTTGTAATTTCCCCCAGACGTGTCGCATCTCCATAACGTATCACTCCCGAAATTTCACCTGGAGAACCTATACTGCTTGGTGTGATCTGCGTTATGCATGTCTCGTACAAATAACCATCCTTTAAAGCGAGCACATCACTGCCTGATGCCGCACTAATACCATGCCCCAACGCTCCAAAACTCCCGTCTTCTTTGATATAGGTTAACGTTCCCACGCCGGCAACATCATCTTTTACCCAGATACCAAGTTTATAACTACCATCTTCCGTTTCCTTCGGTACCACACGAAGTTCCATCGACTCCTTATTACGCACCACCGACAGCACCATTGCATTTTCTTCTGCCTGTTGTACCTGTTCCTGCAATTGTTCTTTATTTTCTAATGCCATGCCATTCACTGCTGTGATATAGTCGCCCTCCTGTAAAACATACGCACATGGGGAACTTTTTTCGCCCGCGCTTGTGACAAGTTCTTTGATTCCCGCCACGTAAACACCTTTTGTTTTCATATAAATTCCGACCGGTTGTCCCACTGCGTTTACCATCTGTTCTTCTGCTACCGTTGCATGTACCGATGCAATCGGAATGACACCAAACAGTTTGCAGACATAGTCTTTCGTTCCACCTTTCGCAGCGGATGCGTGTTCTGCCGCCACACTCTGTTTATCGTATGCCTGTGTAACTGTAACAGGTGCTGCAATGCAGATTTCATCATCTGCATGTGCAACCGTAACCTCTTTTGGAATGTAAGACAGCAGAATTACATAACAGGAAATTACATAAACAATACCATACACAACCGCTGTCTTTTTTCTATTTTTCTGATACCATGCCAACATGATTCAAGACCTCCATACTAAAAAAGAAGGGACTTTCGTCCCTCCTTTAGTATGTTTGTTTCTATTTATTTTAAACATCCTTTTTTTGCTGTGCCAATTCTTTCATTTCCTTGGCATTGTCAAGCACCGTCTGCGTAATGGTCGTACCACCAAGCATACGCGCCAGTTCTTTGATACTGTCATGATAAGACAATGCCTCTATGGAAGAAATTGTCTCATTTCCGATTACATCTTTTTGAATCAGATAATGATGGTCTGCCATTGCTGCAATCTGTGGCAAATGCGTAATACAAATAACCTGATGTTTTTTAGCCACCAGATGCAATTTCTCTGATACTGCCTGTGCGGTACGTCCACTGATTCCCGCATCAATCTCATCGAAAATTAATGTATCAATATCATCATGTTCTGCCAACACGGTCTTAATTGCAAGCATAATTCTAGACATTTCACCACCAGACGCAATATCCTTGAGTGGTCGTATTGGTTCTCCCGGATTGGTACGAATCATAAATTGTGCATCATCATACCCATCCATTCCGATTTTTTCTGCCTGTAAAAATTCCATAGAAAAATGTACATCCAAAAAATTCAAATCAAGCAATGCATCTTCCACCTTTTTTGAAAGTTCTTTTGCATAATGTTGACGCATGGAAGAAAGAGCAAAAGCTGCATCTTCTGCCTCTTTTTTTGCCTGTTTACATTCTTCACTCAGCTTTGCAAGATATGCCTCATAATGTTGTAACTTTTGCAGACGTTCTTCTTTTTCTTCTTTTGCCGCCAAAATTTGTTCTATGGTACTGCCATATTTGTCTTTCAAACGGTTGATTTCATTGAGTCTGCCATCAATCTGCGCAAACAGTTCTTCGTCAAATTCCGCCTCAGACATATACTGTGATAAATCCCGGTTAAAATCTGAAAGCAGACTATCAATATCACTCAGGCTATCGAGCATCGGCGACAGTGCCTCATCATAGACAACAACCTGATGTAACCTTTGGATGGCTCTTCCAATCTGGTCGGATGCTCCATCCGCCCCGGCACTCATCTGCTGCGCTTCGCCCAAAGCTTCCATGATACGTTTGCTGTTGGACAGGCGTCTGTACTGGCTCTCAAAACGCTCATCTTCTCCCACTTGCAAATTAGCATCTGCAATTTCATGGATTTCATACTCCAGAAAAGATATTTCACGTTCCCGGTCGCCATCCATTCGGTCTGCGTCCTGCCATTCCTGCTGTTTTTGGGCATACTTTTTATATGCTGTGTGCATACGCTCCTTGAGTGGTTGCACCTCACTCTTTGCGTACTCATCCAGCATTTCCAAATGCTTCTTCTTGTGTAGTAAGGACTGGTGATCATTTTGGCCATGAATGTCCAAAAAGATATCTCCGACCTGCTTCATCTTAACTGCCGGCACCATCTCACCATTGATTTTTGCCACACTTCGACTTTCTGTAATCTTACGACTAAGAATGATCTGATCGTCGTAAGGCTCCACATCCAGTGCAGCCAACTGTTTACGTTGCGACTCTCTTGTCACACGGAAAACAGCTTCCACCAGGGCTTCCTTATCTCCATCCCTGAGCATTTCCTTTGACACCTTTCCACCAAGTGCTAATCCAAGCGCCCCTAAAATAATAGACTTACCAGCTCCGGTTTCTCCGGACAGAATGTGTAGTCCGTCCAAGAAGGTGATGTCTTCCTCCTCAATGAGTGCAAGGTTTTTGACGTGTAAATTTTCAAGCATACTTGCTCCTTTCACTCTTCTTAAGCATTTCTATTCTCTACAAGTTTCCTTAATCTTCCCATAATTGTAAGTGTATCATCAACACTGCGAACAGCACACATTATGGTATCATCCCCGGCAATACTTCCTACAATTTCCGGCAATTCCATGTGATCAAGTGCTGCTGCTACTGCCATTGCCATACCAGAGACGGTCTTTATCACCAAAATATTTTGTGCATTATCCATGGATACAAAACCATCACAGAAAATACGATTGTATTTCTCTGTCATATTTTCTTCCGTCTTTCGATATGCCACATAGCGAAGTTTTCCGTTAGACATCGCCACTTTTGTCAGTTTCATCTCGCGAATATCTCTGGATACCGTGGCTTGTGTCGCTACAAAGCCGGCACGTTCCAATTCTGTTGTTAATTCCTCTTGTGTTCCAATTTCCTTTTTTACAATCAAATCCAGAATCTTCGCCTGACGTTCTGCCTTCATGCTATTTACCCCTAAAATCAAATTCATCCTTCTATTTTAATCATTTGCCTGCATCTTGGTTCGAATGCGATCCAAAAAGCTGACATCGCGCAAATGTATCATTTTTGTTGTCTCTTTCGCCCGATGCACTACTAATTTTTCTCCCGGATGCAACAGACGTTTGTGATTTCCATCAAAACTAATCTCTGCCTCATCATCTCCATCTTCCCGTCTGGCTTCAATTTCTAACACCAGTTCATCATACGGATCTAACACGATACTTCTTGCATTGAGCGTATGTGGATTGATCGGTGTCAGGAGAATGATATTTGTTGTCGGATTCACAATCGGACCATTTGCCGAAAGATTGTATGCAGTAGACCCCGTCGGTGTGGAAAAAATCATACCATCACAGTTATATGCATACAAATACTGCCCATTTACATAGACAACCACACGCATAACGCGAAGTCCGGCACTGGAACAAAGTACGATATCATTCAGTGCCTGAATATCCTTTCCTACCTTGCCGGTTGCATCAATGATATGACCTGACAACATCATGCGCTCTTCGATTGCATAATCATCTGCCATCAATGCATCAATAGCATCATAAACAGATTCATCATCCAAATCACAAAGATACCCTAAATGCCCGCGATTGATACCGATCATCGGAATATTTTTCCCAAAGATGTTCTGTGCTGCACGAATAACAGTTCCATCTCCGCCAATGACAAGGATTCCCTGCGTTTCTGATGGCACTTCCAATTCTGCTTCTAATGCATCATCCGGATTAATCCCATAAGAACAACTGCCACCCCGCATTTCAATATAATCACTCAGCTTCCGTATAAATTGGAGTGTTTCTTCTTTGTCTTCTCTTGCTACAATAAAAAAATGTTTCATGCCTATTTATCAAGTTCTCCATGTGCTGCCGCCACAACAGCATGCACGTCAATTGTTTCCTCATTTTCTGTCTGTGCATTCTTTTTGATATGCACAAGATACTCAATATTACCCTCTGGACCTTTGATTGGCGAATAGTCCAGATGCAGCACACCAAAACCTATCGACTGTGCGAATAAGATCACGCGTTCGATTACCTCTATGTGTACTGCTGGATCTCGAACAACACCTTTTTTTCCTACCTTTTCCTTGCCTGCTTCAAACTGTGGTTTGATCAGACATACCATCTCGGCACCATCCTTCAATAGTTCCTTTGCAGGCTCTAATACTTTTGTCAAAGAAATAAATGACACATCCACGGATGCAAAATCAAGTGCATCTGCAATATCCTCAGGTGTCACATAACGAATATTCGTCTTTTCCATACAGACAACACGCGGATCCTGGCGTAATTTCCATGCAAATTGACCATATCCTACATCTACCGCATACACCTTACTTGCACCATTTTGCAGCATGCAATCGGTAAATCCACCGGTAGATGCTCCAATATCCATACATACTTTATCATCAAGTACAATGCCAAATTGTGCCATTGCCTTTTCGAGTTTCAAGCCGCCTCTGCTGACATAGCGCAATGTATTTCCATGAATTTCAATATTTACAGATGGATCAAAAAAAGTCCCTGCTTTATCTTCTCTTTGATGATCTACAAAAACATTTCCTTCCATAATCATGGTCTTTGCCTTTTCCCTGGAAGGAGCAAGACCTTTTTGTACTAATAATACATCCAAACGTTCTTTCATCGTAATTATTCCTATAATTTTTCTAAAATCTGACGTACTACGCCATCTTCATCAATACCAAGTTCCTTTTGCAGTATCGAAACGTTGCCGTGTTCCACAAAAGTATCTGCAATTGCAATGGAAAGTACCTCGCCTTTGTATCCTTCCTTTTGCAAGAAACATGCAACATGTTCGCCAAATCCGCCCAATGCTACATTTTCTTCCATTGTTACAATCAAAGAGTAGGTTTCCATATGCTCCTTTAAATATACTTCATCAAAAGGCTTTGCAAACCTTGCATTGACAAGTGTCGCATGAATCCCTTGTTTTTCTAATTGTTCACACACACCTACTGCTGTTTTTACCATGCTTCCAAGTGCAAATAACAACACTTTTTCGCCTGCGATAATTTCTTCGCATTTGCCATAGACGATTGGCTCTCTTTTTTGTGCCAATCCATCATAAGCTTCTCCTCTCGGATAACGCAAAGCAATTGGCGCATCGTAAGCAATCGCATATTTCAACATATCTGATAATTCCCATTTGTTTTTCGGTGCCATCACCGTCATATTTGGCATTTCTGTCAGATAAGAAAGATCAAATACACCCTGATGTGTTTCGCCATCACTACCTACAAGACCAGCACGGTCAATTGCTAATACCACCGGTAAATTTTGCATACAAACATCATGCAAAATCTGATCATATCCTCTTTGCAGGAAAGATGAATACACTGCAAAAACAGGATGCATACCACCTGCTGCTAATGCTGCTGCAAATGTTACTGCATGTTCCTCTGCAATTCCTACATCAAAGAAACGTTCCGGGAACATATTATGAAAACGCTTCAGACCACAACCATCGGCCATGGCAGCTGTAATGGCAACCAATTTATCATCCCGGTCTCCCATCTTACGCATAACGGTAGAAAATACATCCGTATAGGATGCTTTTCCATGAGAAAGCGGGATGCCTGTTTCAATATCAAATGGTGTTGTTCCGTGGAAACGGGACGGATGTCTCTCTGCAGGACGATATCCATATCCCTTTTTGGTCAACACATGTACAAGTACAGGACCGGGAACATGTGATGCTTCCTGAAATACCTTTAACATAGCATCGATATCATGACCATCCACAGGACCCAGATACATAATTCCCATATCTTCAAAAATCATGCCTGGTATCACCATCTGCTTGATACTGCTTTTTGTCTTACGGATTCCCGATACAATACGTTCTCCGTAAACAGGAATTTTCTCCAAAGAAGTCTGAACGCCTTCTTTTAATTCCGCATAATTTGTACTGGTACGAAGCTTTGACAGATGTCTGGACATACCACCTACATTTTCGGAAATAGACATATTGTTGTCATTCAATATAATGATGAAATTCTTTTTTAAGGCAGCTGCATTGTTCATTGCCTCATACGCCATGCCCCCTGTCAATGCGCCATCGCCAATGACAGAGACCACTTTGTAATCTTCACCTTGCAGCTCTCTTGCCCAGGCAAGACCTAACCCCGCAGAGATCGATGTCGAACTGTGACCCGTATCAAATGCATCACAATCACTTTCCATACGCTTTGGGAAGCCACTCATCCCCCCATATTGGCGTAAATGATCAAACGCATCTTTACGTCCCGTTAAAATCTTATGGGTATAGGATTGATGACCTACATCCCAAATAATTTTATCCTGCGGGAAGTCCAAAAACAAATGTAGTGCCATCGTCAACTCAACCGTCCCCAGATTTGACGCCAGATGTCCTCCAAGTTCTGATATCTTTTCAATCAGAAACTCCCGGATTTCCCGACGTAACGCATCAATCTCTTTCGGTGTCAAATTCTTAATATCATTTTCTTTTTGTATTTTATCTAACACCATTGTTCTATCCTCTAATTATTTCTCGCGAAGAACCATCCATCGCAATAATTCTGTTAAAAATGGGTTTTCATAAGGAAGCTCCTGCAAAATAGCAACTGCTTCACTGGTAAGATTAACCACTTCCTGCTTTGCCTTTTCCAACCCTTCAAAAATAACATAGGTTACTTTTTGATTTTTTTCATCACTACCTACCGTTTTCCCGAGCGTCTCTGTCTCGCCAATCACATCAAGCACATCATCTTGAATTTGAAAAGCAAGTCCAATCTTGCTTGCAACTTCTTCTATCTTTTTCTCTTCTTCTTCGGTTGCTCCGCCAAGAATCGCACCAATCATCATAGAGGCTTCAATCAAAGCACCTGTCTTTAACTGGTAAATAAAATCAAGACGATTCTTTGAAATACCATATTGTTTTTCAGATTCTACATCGACAACCTGACCACCGATCATACCATAAACACCTGCTTTTTGTGCCAATACCTTTAAAGCACGAATCACAGCACGATTGTCTGCACCTTCTGTCCAGACTGCTTAGTGCCACTTCAAAAGCATAGTTCAAAAGACCATCGCCTGCTAAAATACCCATAGCTTCTCCGTATTTTGCATGCGTCGTCAATTTACCACGACGTAACTCATCGTTGTCCATTGCCGGAAGATCATCATGTACCAATGAATACGTATGAATCAGTTCAATTGCAGCAACAAAAGACTCAATTGCCTTTGTTGAGCCACCGAATAATTTATAGGTTTCCAGCATCAGAATCGGGCGGATGCGTTTCCCTCCCGCCAAAACACTGTAATTCATAGCCTGAAAAACAGTCTTCTGGTATCCCTTTTCTGTTGGTAATACGCGATAGATCATTCTATCTGCATCGCTTGCCTTATAGGCGATTTCCTTATTGATATCCATAACTACACCTCTTCAAATGTTTCTAACTCACCGTTACTATTCAACATCCGTACCTTTTGTTCCACGGCATTCATCAAATCATTGCAATGCTTAATCTGTTTCATACCGGATTGATATAACAAAAAAGAATCCTCCAAAGTCACTTCATTGGATTCCAACTTGTTCAAAATGGTTTCAATTTCTGCAAAACTCTCTTCTATGGTCAATTCTTTTTCTTCCATGCCACATCCTCATTTATTTCTTTGATTTCTGTTAAAAACATACCATCGCGTACATACACCTGCATCAAATCACCCGGTCCATGTTCCTCGATCGACGAAACACATCGACCTGTCATATCCGAAGCATACGCATATCCCTGCGCCAGCTTTTTCAAAGGAGACATACCATCTAGCCGTTCCGACAAAATCGACAGATTACTCTGATATCGTTGCAAAATTCTTTGCATGTCCTGCTGCATACGCTCTTCTAAATGCATACTGTACTGCCGTTTTTCCTGTAAACGTCCCAGTGGACTTAAAAGGGTTAATTGTTTTTCCAATGCCTGCAGACGTTGTCTGTTTGACTGTACATGCATCTGCATATACTGTTGTAACCGGCGTGTTTTATGATTTAACATTTCCTGTGTCTCCATATAGGAAAACACAGCTTGTTCCGCAGCTGCCGACGGTGTCGGTGCGCGCAAATCTGCCACATAATCACAGATGGTTGTATCTGTTTCATGACCTACTGCAGAAATCACCGGTGTTTCACAGGAAAAGACTGCCCTTGCAACCATTTCTTCGTTGAACGCCCATAAATCCTCAATGGAGCCTCCGCCACGTCCAACAATCATCACATCCAGATGCATGGCATCCAGTGCTAAAATACCGGATACAATACTCTCTGCTGCCCCTTCTCCCTGCACAAGCGCCGGATATAAAATCAATTGTACATGTGGGTTTCGCCTCTTTGAAATCTGGATAATGTCGCGCACTGCAGCGCCCGTTGGTGCTGTCACAATACCAATGCGTTGTGCAAAACGTGGTATCGGTTTTTTATAGACAGCGTCAAACATCCCCATCTCTTCCAGTTCTTTTTTTAATTGTTCAAACCGTACATACAAATCACCTGCACCATCTAAAGTGATTTCCTTTGCATAAATCTGATAGGTTCCCCCCTTGTCATAAACAGTAATGGAACCCTGCACAACAACCTGATCTCCGTCTTTCATTGGAAAGCGAAGACCTTTGACGCGACTTCCCCGAAACATAATAGCAGAAATCGCACCCTCCGCATCTTTGAGCGTAAAATAAATATGACCGCTCGAATGATATTTGCAATTGGAAACTTCCCCTTTGATCCGGATGTCACGAAGCATAAAATCTTCATCAAACATCCGATGGATATAGGCATTTACCTGACCTACGCCATAAATATTTTTATTCATCAATCTTAGCTAACACACCATTCACAAAACCTGCAGACTGGTCTGCTCCATATTTTTTTGCCAGTTCTACTGCTTCATTGATGGCAATACCCTTCGGAATTTTTTCGTAGCGAATTTCA
>ERZ773115.3671-NODE-3671-length-10383-cov-3.967370_pt1 | contig 10383 bp, 7 predicted proteins | sample MGYA00511116_ERZ773115 | MGnify/ENA primary metagenome ERZ773115 (study PRJEB29015, sample SAMEA2737869) | human gut metagenome | biome: human gut; feature: human-associated habitat; material: faeces | place: China | collected 2012 ... | reverse complement strand
ACCAGACCGAAGCCCTTGTATCCATGATAGGCGACAATCAAGTGGATTACCGTTTCTTTCTGGGATTCAAGCTCATGGTCACAGAGGACGAAGTCAATCTGAAGAACATCAAAAAATCGGTATTTCTGACATTCCGTGAGTTTTTGAATGAGGTAAGGCATACGCTGATGAACGACTTTGTTTCTATGAGCAATGATGAAATCAACCGTTATGTGAAGATGGAGAAATTACTGGAAAACAAAATCTCCCGTAGGTTCAAAATCCGCCGACTGGAAGCCAAAGATTTTGCCTATCTGATGGAACACCTCTACGGCAGGGACGGGATAGCTTATGAAGATTATGTGTATCCTCTGCCAAAAAGAAAATTAAAGAGAGAAACACTGATTAAGTATTATGACCTTATCCGTCCTACCCGTTGTGTGGTGGAAGAAAGCCAGCGATATTTGCGTCTGGAACATGAGGACAGCGAAAGCTATGTATCCTACTTTACAGTCAATGCCATTGTCGGAGAGCTGGACTTCCCATCATCGGAAATCTTTTATTTCCAGCAACAGCAGTTCACATTCCCCGTGGATACGTCCATGAATGTTGAGATTGTCGGGAATAAGAAAGCCTTAACCACTGTACGCAACAAGAAAAAGGAATTAAAGGACTTGGACAATCACGCCTATCAAGCCGGAAATGAAACAAGTTCAAATGTGGTGGAAGCCTTAGACAGTGTCGATGAACTGGAAACAGATTTAGACCAGAGCAAGGAAAGTATGTATAAGTTAAGTTACGTCATACGGGTGTCTGCACCCGATCTTGACGAACTGAAACGCCGTTGTGATGAAGTCAAGGATTTTTACGATGATTTGAACGTGAAGCTGGTTCGCCCTGCCGGAGATATGATGGGACTGCATGGAGAATTTCTTCCAGCCAGCAAACGTTATATCAATGATTATATCCAGTATGTGAAATCCGACTTTTTAGCCGGACTTGGCTTTGGTGCTACCCAGATGTTGGGAGAAAATACAGGAATCTATATCGGCTATTCCGTGGATACGGGAAGAAATGTCTACCTGCAACCGTCCCTTGCCAGTCAAGGGGTAAAAGGTACGGTCACAAATGCGTTGGCTTCTGCTTTTGTAGGTTCGCTTGGTGGTGGAAAATCGTTCTGTAATAACCTGCTGGTGTATTATTCCGTTCTGTTCGGTGGACAGGCAGTTATCCTAGACCCGAAAAGTGAGCGTGGGAACTGGAAAGAAACACTGCCGGAGATTGCAGAGGAAATCAACATTGTAAACATTACCAGTGATTCCAGCAATCAAGGGCTGTTAGACCCGTATGTGATTATGAAAGATGTCAAGGACGCTGAAAGTCTTGCCATTGATATTCTGACGTTCCTTACAGGTATCAGCAGTCGTGATGGCGAAAAGTTTCCTGTCCTTAGAAAAGCTGTCCGCACGGTATCCCAGAATCAGAACCACGGGCTGTTGCAGGTCATTGAGGAACTGCGAAAAGAGGATACCGCCGTATCCCGTAACATTGCAGACCATATCGAAAGTTTTACGGACTATGATTTTGCACAGCTTTTGTTCTCGGACGGTTCGGTGGAAAATGCAATCAGTCTGGATAACCAGCTCAACATCATACAGATTGCAGATTTGGTTCTGCCGGATAAGGATACTACCTTTGAGGAATACACGACCATTGAACTGTTGTCGGTATCCATCTTAATTGTTATCAGTACCTTTGCCCTTGATTTCATTCACAGTGACCGAAGTATTTTCAAAATCGTGGACTTGGACGAAGCATGGGCGTTTCTAAATGTGGCACAGGGCGAAACCTTATCAAATAAACTGGTGCGTGCTGGTAGAGCCATGAACGCCGGAGTATATTTTGTCACACAGTCCTCTGGGGACGTATCAAAAGAAAGTCTGAAAAATAACATCGGCTTAAAATTTGCGTTCCGTTCCACAGATACCAATGAAATCAAGCAGACCTTAGAGTTTTTCGGGCTGGACAGTGAGGACGAAAATAACCAGAAGCGGTTGAGGGATTTGGAGAACGGACAATGCTTAATGCAGGATTTATACGGGCGTGTCGGTGTGGTACAGATACACCCTGTCTTTGTAGAACTGCTCCATGCCTTTGATACCAGACCGCCGATAAAAAGTGAGGTGGATTTGGAATGATGAAATCTGTCACAAAAGAAAAGGTATTCCATGTACTGAAACTGGTTCTGCTTTCCGTGACCGTCACACTGGTACTGCTGTCCCTGCTTGGGACGGTAGCTCATGCGTCTGGACTGGTCGATGATACGGTCAATGCAGACAACCTGTATTCAAAGTATCCGCTTTCCAACTATCAGCTTGATTTCTATGTGGACAATAGCTGGTCATGGCTTCCGTGGAACTGGCTGGACGGCATTGGAAAATCGGTACAGTACGGGCTTTACTGTATCACAAATTTTGTCTGGACAATCAGCCTGTATCTTAGCAATGCCACAGGATATGTGGTGCAACAGGCGTATAAGCTGGACTTCATCAATGACATGGCAGACAGTATCGGGGAAAGTATCCAGACACTTGCTGGAGTGACCGAACATGGATTTTCCAGCAGTGGATTCTATGTGGGATTCCTGCTCATTATCATTCTGATTGTAGGTGTTTATACCGCCTATACAGGGCTTCTCAAACGGGAAACAAGCACGGCACTTCACGCTGTTATTAACTTTGTGGTGGTGTTCATTGTGTCTGCGTCCTTTATTGCTTATGCTCCCAACTATATCCAGAAAATCAATGATTTCAGTTCGGACATCAGCACCGCTTCTCTGGACTTGGGGACAAAAATCATGCTCCCCGATTCACAAAGCAAAGGGAAAGACAGCGTAGACCTTATCCGTGACAGCCTGTTTTCGATACAGGTAGAAAAACCGTGGCTGTTATTGCAGTTCGGGAACAGCGATACCGAAGAAATCGGGATTGACCGTGTAGAAGCTCTGGTATCTGCCAGCCCGTCCGATGAAGATGGGGAAACAAGGGAAAATGTTGTGAAAACAGAGATTGAAGATAACGACAATGACAACCTTACCATTCCACAGGTCGTCAACCGTCTGGGTATGGTGTTCTTCCTGCTCATTTTCAATCTCGGTATTACAATCTTTATCTTCCTGCTTACCGGCATGATGTTATTTTCCCAGATACTTTTTATCATATATGCCATGTTTCTGCCTGTCAGCTTCTTACTGTCCATGATACCAACCTATGAAAATATGGCGAAACAGGCAGTTGTCCGTGTGTTCAATGCCATTATGACAAGAGCCGGAATCACACTGATTGTGACCGTGGCATTTTCAATTTCCAGTATGTTTTACAACATTTCCACAGACTATCCGTTCTTCATGGTGGCATTTTTGCAGATAATCTGTTTTGCCGGAATCTACATGAAGCTCGGAGAACTAATGAGTATGTTCAGCCTGAATGCTAATGACAGTCAGCAGATAGGTCGCCGGATATTCCGTAGACCGATGGTGTTCATGCGACATCGGGCAAGACGTATGGAACACAGGATTGCAAGGGCTGTCGGTGCTGGAAGTGTTGCAGGTGCGGTGGCAGGTGCAAGTGTTGCCAGAGCCAGAAAGCCAGCAACGAACCAACCGCCAAAGAAACGGGAAAATACCTCTGCCAGCATGGGAAGCCGTGTCGGTTCTGCGGTAGGTGCTGTGATGGATACGAAAAATAAAGTCCGTGACAGTGCTTCCTCTCTGAAAGAAAATGTGAAAGACTTGCCGACACAGGCTGGTTATGCTGTCCACTCTGCCAAACAGAAAGCAAAGGATAATGTATCAGACTTTAAGCGTGGCGTTGTGGAAGAACGGGAAAACCGACAGGAACAGCGTACACAGAAACGTAACCTGCACAGGGAAAATATCTCACAGAAAAAGCAGGAATTACAGAAAGCACAGGAAGCAAGGCAGACAGTTCATGCGAATGGATCAGCGACAGCCGGAGCTACCAGAAGCCATGAACGCCCTGTTGCCACACCTGTTCCAAAACCTGCACCGACCGATACAGTTACGAAGCCAGATATGAAACGTCCTGCTACTTCTCCTGTGATAAAAAATGCAGAAGTCAAGGCTGGAAAAGAAACTATCCGAACCAATATCAGACAGGAACAACAGGTCAAAGGTGTTACCAGAACAAACCAGCCGAATGTAACGAAATCCAGAAGTAATCAAAAGAAAACAACCATACAGAAACAGGTCGACCAAAAACAGAATCGTAAGACTGTTACGAAGCAACCAGAGAAAGGACGGAAGAAATGAGATTAAAACGTATCCTTATCATAGGTACGATATTTCCAGTCCTTTTCTCCATCATCCTCTTTTTCGGGATATTGATTTCCGGCGAAGATGACGACAGTTCAAACAGCTATTCGCCTGTCTATTCTGGCATGAACCTGTCAGCCGATGTCCTCAAACATCAGCCGATGGTAGAAAGATACGCCAGAGAAAACGGTATCTCGGAGTATGTGAACGTCCTGCTTGCCATCATACAGGTGGAAAGTGGCGGTACGGCTACCGATGTTATGCAGTCCAGTGAAAGTCTGGGACTACCGCCAAACTCATTAAGTACAGAAGAATCCATTAAGCAGAGGTGTAAATATTTTGCGTCCCTGCTTTCTTCCTGTAAAGCCAAAGGTATGAATGACATTAACGTGGTCATTCAATCTTATAACTATGGTGGTGGCTATGCAGACTATGTGGCGAAGAACGGGAAAAAGCACAGCTTCAACCTTGCAGAGAATTTCGCAAAGAATAAATCCGGCGGTACAAAAGTGACCTATACGAACCCGATAGCGGTCAGTAAAAATGGTGGCTGGCGTTATAACTACGGAAATATGTTCTATGTGGAGCTGGTCAATCAATATCTGACCGTGAAGCAGTTCAGCAACGAAACGGTACAGGCGGTTATGAATGAAGCATTGAAGTATCAAGGCTGGAAATATGTCTATGGTGGCAGTAACCCGAACACCTCTTTTGACTGTTCTGGTCTTACCCAGTGGTGCTACGGAAAAGCCGGAATCAGCCTGCCACGAACCGCACAGGCACAGTATGACGCAACCCAGCATATCCCATTGTCACAGGCACAGGCTGGTGATTTGGTCTTTTTCCATTCCACTTATAATACCAGCGACTATGTAACCCATGTAGGAATCTATGTGGGAAACAATCAGATGTATCATGCCGGAAATCCAATCGGCTATACCGATTTGACCTCTGCCTACTGGCAACAGCACATCATTTGTGCCGGAAGAATCAAACAATAGAAAGGACTTGAAATATGTTTAAGAAGAAAGAAAAAACAGAGAAAGCACCTAAGAATAAGAAAGTGCGTACCATGAAAGTCGGGACACATAAGAAATCTGTCCTGCTGTTGTGGGCGGTGCTTCTGGCAAGCACCAGTTTTGGTGTGTATAAGAACTTTACCGCCATTGACACCCACACGGTACATGAAAAAGAAATCATTCAGCTAAGATTGAACGATACCAACGGTATTGAGAATTTCGTCAAGAACTTTGCGAAAGCCTACTACTCATGGGATACAAGCAAGGAAGCCATTGAAGCAAGGACAACAGAAATCAGTAAATACCTTACCAAAGAATTACAGGACTTGAACGCCGATACCATCAGAACAGATATACCAACCAGTGCGACCGTTACAAATGTGCTGGTCTGGAATGTAGAACAGTCTGGAACGGACGATTTTACCGTTGCCTCCGAAGTAGATCAGCAGGTAAAAGAGGGAGAACAGACACAGGCAGTCACAGAAAACTACACCGTGACCGTTCATGTGGATAAGGACGGTGCAATGGTCATTACCCAGAATCCAACCCTTGCTCCGGCGGTACAGAAATCAAAGTATGAACCGAAAGTACAGGAAGCAGATGTCAGTGTCAGTTCCGACACAGTCAAGGACGCTACCGCTTTCTTGGAAACATTCTTTAAGCTCTATCCGACAGCTACGGAAAAGGAACTTGCCTACTATGTCAAAGACGGTGTGATTGCTCCTGTATCCGGCGACTATGTATTTTCGGAACTGGTAAACCCTGTCTTTACCAAAGACGGCGACAACCTCAAAGTCAGCGTGTCCGTAAAGTATCTGGATAACAAGTCGAAAATGACGCAAATCTCACAGTATGAGCTTGTGCTTCATAAGGACGATAACTGGAAGATTGTAGAATAAAATCAAAAGGCTTGCTTTCGTATAAACTACGCATAGCAAGCCCTTTATATTTTTTGGAGGGATATTACAAATTAAGATGCTCTCTCATTGACATAATCCATGTTTCGATTGCTTGTACAAGAATAGCCTGTTGTTCTAAAACGGCTAATCCAGTTTCGGGGATTTCAGGAATATTCTTTTTAAAATTCCTATTTTCCTCGATATATGATTTAAGCATTTTAATATTATTTTCGATATTATCAAGACATAGTTTTTGATTATCTTTGGATAAACTGTCAAGGTTGACAATTACGGCATTAAAATCTAAAAAAATATGAATTGGTTTACAGGATATATCTAGCATAAGTTTTTCAAATTGAGAATTTCCAGAATCAGTCAATGTGTAAACTGCTTTTTCTGGCATTTTTCCATCTTTAACCTGTGTGCTAGTGATATAGCCTTTTCCCTCTAACTGAATCACTTTTTTGTAGATTGAGGGGGTACTAATTTTTACCCATTTAGAGATGTTTCGATATTCCACCATTTTTTGAATATCGTATGCACTCATGGATTCTTTTTTGAGAATCCCTAATACTATTAAATCAATCGTTGCCATAAATTTTTCCTCCATTTATATTGACAGTTACTATAAATTATAGTAGTATAATTCCTACAGCTAATATGCTGTAATTTATACTATTATATTTTATAATTCATGTCAAGAGAAAGGAGATTTTTGAATGAACAATCGTAACAACAAAATGGAGTTATTAGGAAATGCTCCGATACCAAAAGCCCTTATGGCTATGGGAATCCCTACCATGTTGGGTATGATGGTAAATGCTATCTACAATCTGGTGGATGCCTATTTTGTAGGTAGTTTGGGTACAAGTCAGATGGGAGCAATCTCAGTAGTTTATCCACTTGGTCAAGTAGTAGTGGGATTAGGCTTACTGTTTGGAAATGGTTCAGCATCTTATCTGTCTAGATTATTAGGAAAGGGTGACAAAGAAAAAGCAAATCAAGTAGCAAGTACGGCATTGTATAGTAGTATTACTGTAGGTGCAATTATGATTATTTTATCCATAATTTTTCTTCGTCCTATTCTTAAATTTTTAGGAGCAACAGACAGTATCATGCCTTACGCTATTACCTATGCCAGCATTTATATTATTTCTTGTATTTTCAATGTGTTTAATGTAACGATGAATAATATTGTAACCAGTGAGGGAGCGGCAAAAACAACTATGTGTGCCTTAATGACTGGTGCAATATTGAATATTGGTTTAGACCCTGTATTCATTTATATATTAAATATGGGTGTTGCAGGAGCGGCAATCGCAACTGCTATTTCACAGATTGTTTCTACATTAGTTTATTTAACATTTATTCTTAGAAAAAAAAGTACCTATCATTTTAGAATTAGGAATTTTTCATTTACAAAAGATATTATGTCAGAGATATTTAAAATCGGAATACCAACACTTGTTTTTCAGATATTAACAAGCCTTTCTATTTCTTTTGTAAATACAAAATCTATGGTCTATGGAGATTCTGTAATTGCTGGTATGGGGGCTGTGACAAGAATTGTTTCTATGGGAAGTTTGATGGTATTTGGATTTATTAAAGGTTTTCAGCCGATTGCCGGATATAGTTATGGTGCAAAGAAATTTTACCGTTTACAAGAAGCAATTAAAACATCAATTTTATGGTCTACCATATTTTGTGTTATTTATGGATTGATATTGGCAATATTTTCAAAAGGAATCATATCACAATTCACAAAAATGGATTTAGATATGATTCGTGTAGGAACTCAATCTTTACGGATAAATGGTTTTTCATTTATGTTGTTTGGCTTCTATACTGTATATTCTTCATTATTACTCGCTCTTGGGAAAGGGTTAGCTGGTTTCTTTTTAGGAGCTTGTCGGCAAGGAATTTGTTTCATACCTGTAATTCTGATTCTTCCAGTATTTTGGGGAATCAACGGCATTATGTACGTCCAGCCAATCGCTGATGTACTTTCTGCTGTGATTACTATTTTTATGGCGGTGCATTTACACAAAGAACTTGCTTTATCAAAACAGAAATTTTTATCTGGACAACAAAATACATAAAGGTTAGGAACGCTTTTATATAACAGAGATTAAAAATATGGTAGGATTAAAAAACGACATATTAAAAAAATGTTGAAAACTGGTGCTAAAGCAGATGGAGCATCGCTTGCTGATATTCGGACTGATATAGAAGCTACTATTGATGAAGCAATGACCAGCACCGACCCAGAGGTACAAGCGAATTTCAGAAAGTTGTTTAGAAATAAGCGTCCCACACCAGAGGAATATATTTATACGATTACAAAAAAGACAAAGATTAAATTTTAAAAATCTATTGTCGCAAAGGTGGTGCTTCTATGAGTAATCAATCATGGGTGTTATGTCCTATTTGTAACAACAAGACACGAATCAAAATACGGGACGATACAGAATTGATAAATTTTCCGTTATTCTGTCCGAAGTGCAAACAGGAAACTCTAATCAATATAAAACATGGAAATATAATTATCAGAGAGCCAGACGCTAAGACGCAGAGCCGATAATTTGTAAGTTATTGTAACTTATATATTATCGGCTCTTATTTGTTGCCTGCGGAGCAGATCAACAAATAAATGTTGAAGAATCTGTATAGGAAAACAGAGAAAACAAGAAGCAAATCACTTCTTATTCTCTCTGCTGTTCAAGATACCGTCAATCGTACCTTGAATGATTTTTAATTCATTATCACTCAATAAATCAAGTGACGAATCTATCTGACGGCGGGCTGTGTTTTTCTCAACATTCTTCGCTGGATAGAAATACTCGTCAACAGATATATTGAACATGGTAACTAAATCATGGAATAACTGAAAGCTAGGGTGTTTCCCGATATTTTCAATATCTGCGATATGACGTTCTCCGTAAAAGACTTTATCGCCTAAATCATTTCTGGAAAGCCCTGCTTTCTCTCTGGCTTCTCTGATTGCCAGTCCTAAAGGACGAAAATCAAAGCTATGTGTATCTTTCTTTTTTCTCATTTTTAATCACCTAGCATGAGTTTATACTTCATGTCATGTGATTAGAATGTGTTAAAAACTCATATTATATGCATTGTAAATTCAAACAAAAATATTACCTCGTTCGGTAAATAAAAAAAACCGTTCTGTGGGTAATCTCTTTTATAATGTCCAAAAATATCTCAAAACATTTCAAAACAAAAATCCAAAAAATAATTTTATTCAAATAGAAGATATAGTCCCATTCTCATATGAAAGTATGAGGAGTATTTAATATGCTCTCATCCATGTAGCGAATGGATGAAAAGACAAGTGAAATAATTTAAGTGCTCAAGCACAAGTGAAAAAGCTGAAGGAACAGCTCAAATCTGCTGAAGATGAGTTGTCCGACACAAAACGTGATCATGCAAATGATATGCAGAGCGAAGGCTACGACAAGCTTTCTGATGACCTCCAACAGATGTTAGAGGATACGGAATATGAAATTAGTCATAATGCAGATAAGCAGCTTGAAATAATCGATTCAATGCTTAATAAGGCTGTAGGAAAATATCAAGATGCTTATAATAAGATTAATTCTATTATATCCAATTTTGGATGGGTCGGAAGCACCGATTTTAACAATAATCAAAATCAAATGTCGTCCCAAGAAGGAGCACAGTCTCAAAAAGACAACGCTTCTCAATCTCAATCCGATGCAAATAAAAACCCTTCTTCTTCTGCCAGTGGCACAATTACAGATCCAATTAAAGATAATGCAATTGAAAATGGCAAAATCACAGAAGATATTATGTCTCCAGAGAATACGGAGAATCGTCCGGTAGCCGAACTGAAGATAGACAAAACTTCTGTGACCCTTGAGGAAGGGAAATCTACAGCAATTAAGGCAACGATAAGACCAAATGATGCAAAAAACAAGACTCTTTCTTGGAAATCAAGCAATACTGCTGTTGCTACCGCATCAAACGGTACTATCAAAGCAATTAAGCCTGGATCATGTACTGTAACGGTTTCGACAACCGATGGCAGTGGCATCTCTAAAACGATTGCCGTTACCGTTACAAAGAAACCCGAGCCACCTAAACCGGCTAAGAAACCGTCTGTTAGCACTGGTGGAGA
>ERZ773115.3656-NODE-3656-length-10413-cov-4.748793_pt1 | contig 10413 bp, 9 predicted proteins | sample MGYA00511116_ERZ773115 | MGnify/ENA primary metagenome ERZ773115 (study PRJEB29015, sample SAMEA2737869) | human gut metagenome | biome: human gut; feature: human-associated habitat; material: faeces | place: China | collected 2012 ... | reverse complement strand
TTGATCACGGCACATACGAAGGATGCTACAAGTGCATCAAGGCTGGATTCACATCCATCATGTTCGACGGTTCCCATTATCCGATCGACGAGAACGTTGAGAAGACCAAGGAGCTGGTTCAGGTTGCACATGCAATGGGAATGTCTATCGAGGCTGAGGTTGGTTCCATCGGCGGCGAGGAAGACGGCGTTGTCGGCATGGGCGAGTGCGCAGATCCGGACGAGTGCAAGCGTGTAGCTGATCTCGGTGTAGATATGCTTGCAGCAGGTATCGGTAACATTCACGGAAAATATCCGGCAAACTGGAAGGGCTTAAGCTTTGAGACTCTGGATGCAATCCAGCAGAAGACAGGCGTTATGCCGTTAGTTCTTCACGGTGGTACAGGTATCCCGGCTGACATGATCAAGAAAGCAATCTCTCTCGGTGTTGCAAAGATCAACGTAAACACAGAGTGCCAGTTATCTTTCGCAGATGCTACACGTAAATATATCGAGGCTGGCAAGGATCTGGAAGGCAAGGGCTTTGACCCGCGTAAACTTCTTGCTCCTGGCGCAGAGGCAATCAAGGCAACGGTAAAAGAGAAGATGGAGCTGTTCGGTTCCGTAGGTAAGGCAAACGACTAATTCTTTATGGAATGAAGTTGTTTTGTCGGACAACAGAATTTTTTCACAATAATTTGACTAGAACTTTATTATTTTTGTTAGAAGTGTAAAAATTAAAAATATATAAAGTTTTCGCTTGCATTTCGTTTTAAAAAGTATTATCTTAATACCAACAAAACAATGTGAGCGATGAACAAGGGTGTTCCAATAGACTTGGAATGCCCTTTTTTCTGTATACAGAACTTTACATGAAGTTCTGGTTGAAATCCAACAGGAAATCGCGTACATTAGAATAAGCAAGTCTGGTCTTAGGGGATTGGATTAGTGAGAAGAAAGGATGTAGAAGATGAGCGAAACAGGATACCTTAATGCAGCAGAGATTTTCGGCGAAAACGTATTCAACGATGCAGTGATGCAGGAACGTCTTCCGAAGAAAGTCTACAAGAAGTTAAAGGAAGTAATCAACGAGGGAAAAGAACTGGATCTCGAGACAGCAGATGTTGTCGCGCATGAGATGAAAGAGTGGGCGATTGAAAAAGGCGCTACCCATTACACACACTGGTTCCAGCCGCTGACAGGCGTGACCGCAGAGAAGCACGATGCATTTATCACAGCTCCGATGGAGAACGGTAAAGTGCTGATGAGCTTTTCCGGTAAGGAATTGATCAAGGGCGAGCCGGATGCTTCTTCTTTCCCGTCAGGAGGTCTTAGAGCAACATTTGAAGCCAGAGGCTATACCGCATGGGATTGTACATCACCGGCATTCGTGAGACAGGATGCAGCAGGTGCAACCCTTTGTATTCCAACCGCGTTCTGTTCTTACACAGGTGAGGCGCTTGACCAGAAGACACCGCTTCTCCGCTCTATGGAAGCAATCAATGAGCAGTCACTTCGCTTATTAAAATTATTCGGAAATACTACATCAAAGAAAGTAACACCGTCCGTTGGACCGGAGCAGGAATACTTTATCGTAGACCGCGAGAAGTATTTACAGAGAAAGGATCTCATCTTTACCGGACGTACCTTATTCGGAGCAATGCCGCCGAAGGGACAGGAGATGGACGATCACTATTTCGGATCGATTCGTGAGCGCATCGGTGCGTACATGAAGGACGTCAACGAGGAACTCTGGAAGCTTGGCGTTACGGCAAAGACACAGCACAACGAGGTGGCCCCGGCACAGCATGAGCTTGCTCCGATCTACGCAGAGGCGAACGTGGCAGTCGATCACAACCAGCTCGTTATGGAGACATTGAAGAAAGTTGCCGGCCGTCATGGTTTACAGTGTCTGCTTCATGAGAAGCCATTCGCAGGTGTGAACGGTTCCGGTAAGCACAACAACTGGTCGATCACGACAGACGATGGCATCAACCTCTTAGAGCCGGGCAAGACACCGCATGAGAACATCCAGTTCCTGTTAGTCCTTACCTGCATCTTAAAAGCAGTAGATAGGCATGCAGATCTCTTGAGAGAGGCAGCAGCAGATGTCGGAAACGATCACAGATTAGGAGCAAACGAGGCACCGCCAGCAATCGTATCCATATATCTTGGTGAGCAGCTGCAGGATGTGCTTTCACAGCTGATCAGCACTGGTGAGGCAACACACAGTATCTCCGGCAAGAAGTTAGAAACCGGTGTTAAGACGCTTCCGGATTTCATGAAGGATGCAACCGACCGTAACCGTACATCGCCGTTTGCATTCACAGGCAATAAATTCGAGTTCCGTATGGTAGGTTCCCAGGATTCCATCGCCCAGTCGAACGTGGTACTCAACACGATCGTGGCAGAGGCATTTGCAGAGGCATGCGACGTCTTAGAGAAGGCAGATGACTTTGACATGGCAGTACATGATCTGATCAAGGAGTATGCAACCGAGCATCAGAGAATCGTATTCAACGGCAACGGATATTCAGACGAGTGGGTAGCAGAGGCAGAGAAGCGCGGTCTTCCGAACATCCGCTCCATGGTAGATGCGATCCCGGCACTCAACACAGAGAAGGCAGTGACACTGTTTGAGAAGTTCAAGGTATTTACCAAGGCTGAGCTGGATTCCCGTGTGGAGATCGAGTATGAGACCTACGCAAAAGAGATCAATATCGAGGCAAAGGCAATGATCGACATTGCTGCAAAGCAGATCATTCCGGCAGTTATCAAATATACAACGGTACTGGCACAGTCCATCAATGCCGTAAAGAGTGCATGCGGCGCAGATATCAGCGCGCAGACAGAGATCCTCACAGAGGTATCCGATCTTCTGGCAGACGCCCAGAATGCTCTCGACAAGTTAAAGGATGTGACAGAGAAAGCATCTGCAATGGATGAGGGCAGAGAGCAGGCTGTATACTACAGAGATACGGTAAAGACAGCGATGGATGAACTCAGAGCGCCGGTAGATAAGCTGGAGATGTTAGTTGATAAGTCAATGTGGCCGATGCCGTCCTATGGAGATTTGATTTTCGAGGTATAGTTGCTACCATCAACCTCCTAAATAAAAAATCCCCCCTAAAGGGAGAAAAAACTCCCCGAAAGGGGAGGATTGCCAGGTGACAACCGTCACCTGGCAGATTATGAAAAAGTTTTGTGGGTAGTAACAAATACTGATAACTATCATTTGTATGGTTATAGTATATGGAGCAGAAATGAAAATTTCATGTTTACAGAATGAAAGATTTTTGAATCTTAAATGAATAAACTGTGAACAGCAGAGGGATGGGAGCAGCGCTTTCGCTAAAACTGAATATAAAGGAGGAGCTTGGCATGAAAAAACTGGAAATTATTATTAAGCCGGAAAAACTGGAAGACTTAAAGGGCGTGCTGGATACCGAGGAAGTAAACGGTTTGAATATCGTCAACAGCATGGGCTATGGTAACCAGAAGGGAATTATTAAGAACTACCGCGGTGCAGAGTATTCCGTGAATCTGCTTCCGAAGATCAAAGTCGAGACGGTTGTGGCAGACGAAGTTGCACCGAAGCTGATTGATAAGATCGTAGATGAGATTAACACCGGACATTTCGGAGATGGTAAGATTTTCGTGTATGATGTCGAAGATGCAATCCGTATTCGTACAGGTGAGCATGGCACGAAAGCATTGTAAGCCTGTTTAAGGAGTGCTGTTATAGGAGGAATTGAGGAGCCTGCTATAGGAGCGATGAAGGAGCACTACAGATTATTATGAAAAAATCAAATATTGTAACATATTATCAAAGGGGATAATAGAGAACACAGGAATGTCTGTGCTCGCTGTTATCCTCTTTTTTGCAGGAGGATAAGCTTATGGATATGAGTGTATGGTTCCTTATGGGAGCAGCGTTAGTCTTTTTTATGCAATGTGGATTCGCCATGGTAGAGGCAGGATTTACGAGAGCAAAGAACGTCGGAAATATCACGATGAAGAACCTGATGGATTTCTGTATCGGAACCGTGGCGTTTTATCTGCTCGGTTACAACCTTTTGTGCGGCGATGGAAAATTTGTCGGCTGGGGACTGAACCCGTTTACGAATTTCGGCGAGACCGACTGGTCGGCGTTTGTGTTTAACCTGGTATTTTGTGCAACCGCTGCAACGATTGTATCCGGTGCCATGGCAGAGAGAACAAAGTTCATTACCTACTGTATCTACAGTTTTATCATCAGCTTATGTGTGTACCCGATCGAAGCTCACTGGGTATGGGGCGGTACACCGTGGCTGACAGATATGGGATTTACAGATTTCGCGGGCTCTGCCTGCATTCATATGGTTGGCGGTATCACTGCTTTCATCGGTGCGGCAATGTTGGGACCGCGTATTGGAAAATATGACAAGAACGGCAAGCCGAAGCCTATTCTCGGTCACAACCTGTTGATCGGTGCCCTTGGTGTATTTATTCTCTGGTTCGGCTGGTACGGCTTCAACGGCGCAGCAGCAACCGACACCATGCAGCTGTCACAGATTTTTGCAACCACAACGATTGCACCGGCAGTTGCAACCGTAACCGCAATGCTTTATACCTGGATCAGAAACGGAAAACCGGATGTGTCCATGTCCTTAAACGGTTCGCTGGCAGGCCTTGTGGCAATCACAGCCGGATGCTCGAACGTAGATGCAATCGGAGCTTTTATTATCGGAGCAGTCGCAGGTGTGCTTGTCTGCGTGGCAGTATACTTTATTGAGGATAAACTGAAAGTAGATGATCCGGTCGGTGCAGTGGCAGTACACGGCTGCAACGGTATCTGGGGTACCCTCGCGGTAGGATTCTTTGATTACAAGGACGGACTGTTCTACGGCGGCGGTGTACATCACCTTGCCATCCAGTGCCTGGGAATCCTCTGCATCGCAGGATGGACGATCATCACAATGACAATCGTGTTTACCGTATTAAAGAAAACGATCGGTCTCAGAGTCACCGCAGAGGAGGAGATCGAGGGTCTTGACTCGACAGAGCATGGATTAGAGTCCGGCTATCCGGATTTCGTATCCAGAGAGTTACACTAATATGCACTAATCTAATTTGATTAGATTGGTGAATCTAATCCCCTTAGTTAGTATATACATCAACGCGGGAACGCCCGGCAGATTGCCGGGCGCTTTCGCGTTTTTGACTGTAAAGTCCATAAATTGTGATTGTATAGTAAATACGAAGAAAAAATCTGCGAAGGCAGTTTTGCGGATAGAATATCTGAGAGAGAAAGTGGAGAAGAAGTCTATTGAATAGTTGGGGACATTCCATTATAATTCAAGATAAGAAAATAAACGAAAAGTAGTGTGGGAAATATCAGCAGATATAGGGTTGGAAAAATAATTTGAGACCTGTGGAAGAAGTAAAGGCAACGACATAGGAGGAATGTGATATGGGACAGGACTATACAAAGCATAATCTGCTGTTCATCAGCAAGTATCCCGAGATCATTCATGAATTTACAGATGCGATGAAGGATCGGGATATTGAGATTGAGACGGCGATAAACGGCATAGAGGCGGCGGCAAAGATCAAGAAAAAGAATTACGACGTCGTGATAACGGGACTATCCCTGGAGGGGTACAACGGGGAGCAGATCATAACGTATCTGAACAAGACGGCACCCAGTACCGTTTGTATCATCTATACGACCACAATCAGTTCGGCGCAGCTTCATTTCTTCATCAACGAGCGGAATGTATTCCGTGTATTTTTACGTCCGGTAGACTTCCGTGGAGCATTCTGGGAGGCGCTTGAGGAGGCGTATGAATATCATGCCGTGCAGGTCAAAAATGAGGAGGATACAGGCGCGCGGAGACAGGAGCAGGAAAAGCAGGAGCGCGAGATTGAGATCATGGATCAGCGCATGCGCAGTCAGCGCCAGGCCAGGGAGACGACGAACCGTTATATGAAGCGGCTGGCAGGACTTACGATCAAAGAATACACGCCGGCGGCACTCAGCGCGGAGGCCAGAGGGCATCTGGAGCGTATTGAGGCGAGAACCATCGATTTTTGCAGTGAGCAGGGAGAACACGCAGCAGAATCGCTGGACAAGGCGGAGGAGGTACTGCAGACGGTAAAATCCTTTACAGAGAATTAAAACGTGTCAGATAAGAAAAAAGGATGCGCCCGGGTTTTGAGAGTTTCAACCCCCGGGCGCATCTTTTTATTGACTGCCGTCGGCGTTGTCGCCGGTATTCTCAGCAGAGCCGCCGGTATTGTCACCGGTGGTCTGATCCTCACCCGTCGATGTGCCGCTGTCACCCGGGGAGGTGCTGTTGTCTGTGGTTCCGGTATTGGTATCCTGCGACGGGAGATCCGTCACGCCCGGAACAGGTGTGTACGGCGTCGACTCATACGGTGTGGACGGTGCATTGTGCATCGTACAGGTATTGGCGAGAGCCTCTTCGGTCAGAAGATAAGGAGCATCCTCTGTGTTCGCAGAGCCACCAATCACGTATACGCCGGTTGCGTAGGTGTTCGGACAATTTGCGCCGGCGAGCTGTCCGGAATCCGCACAGATGTTGGCCAGAATATGGTGGTCACAGTAATCGGTCGGTGCTGTGCCGGTTGCAAAATATTCGGTATATGCCATGTTGCCGCGCGGATCGTTCGTACATACGCCGTCGATGGCAAGCTTTCCGGATTCTTTGCAGACGGTAGCAGTGACGATGCCGTCCGGTTTTTCAAAGTCCGCATAAGGAAGATCCTCGTGAATCCGGTTCATGACCGCTTTCCAGATCTTCTTCGGATAGGTGGTCTGTCCGCTGTTCTGAACCGCATTGTCGTCGTAACCGCCCCATACCACGCAGGTGTAATAAGGTGTGAATCCGGCAAACAGGGCATCACGGTTCTTGGTGGTGGTACCGGATTTTCCTGCCTGCGCCATACTGCTTCCGAAGTAGGCCGGCGTACCGGTTCCCTGTGTCATGACGTCCTTCATGGCGTCGGTCAGAAGCCATGCAGTGGTCTCCTTGAGGACGGTGTGCGATTCCGGTGCCGTATTGTCAAGCAGTACATTTCCGTCATGATCTAGAATTCTTGTATAGAATTTTGGCTTGATGTAGGTTCCGCTGTTGGCGATGGTGGCGTAAGCGGCGGTCAGCTCCAGGTTGGTGACACCGTTGGTGAGACCTCCGAGTGCCAGTGTCTCGTTGCCGCTCTCGTCGATGCCGACGGTGGTAAAACCAAAGTTGCGGATGTAATCGTAACCCAGGGAAGGACCGATCTGCGCCAGCGTCTTAACCGCTACGACGTTGATGGAATCAATGATACCTTCGCGCAGTGTGGTGAAACCGCGGTAGCGCTTGTCGTAGTTATTTACCGCTCCGCCCTGTCCGGAACCGTAATTGTACGGCGCATCATCTTGGACATCGGCAAGTGTGAGACCTCCCGCGTCCAGTGCAGGTGCATAGGCAGCGATAATCTTAAAGGTGGAACCCGGCTGTCTTGTGGTGTCCGTTGCACGGTTTAACGTCTTGTTGGCCGTCTTGTCGCCGCGTCCGCCGACGAGCGCTTTGACTTCTCCGGTGGACTGATCCATGACGGTTAAGGCAGCCTGCGGCTGAACGGTAAAGGTAAGCGTCTCGCTGCCGTCCACAACGACGTCGCCGTCCTGCATAAGATCCGTCTTATACTGCTCGATCGCTGCGCGGGCGTCATCCTCGCTGGCAAAGTTGATGCTGTAGTTCTTGTTTGACTTCTGATAATAGGAAAGCATCGTCTGCTGGCTGTAATTTGAGATGGTGCCGTCCGGGGACTGGATCGATACGCGGTAGGAGAAGGATACCTTCGGATCGGTCGGGTAGTTCTCCAGATTGTTGACCTCTTCATCGCAGATATTCTGGATATCCGGGTCCTGCGTGGACTCGATGGTAAGTCCGCCCTGATAGAGAGCTTTGTAAGCCTGCGTCTCCGTGTAGCCCAGACGGTCGATCATATCCTGAACGATCTGATCCGTCATCTCATCTACGAAATAGGAATTGATATTCTCATCCTGTGACTCGACATTGACGACCTGAATCCGGTCGTACACATTGTCCGCAACGGCCTCATCATACTCGCTCTGTGAGATATAGCCCTGGTCAAGCATGTTGTTCAAGACCTTCTGCCGCCGCTCCTTATTGTGATCCGGATGCGTGATCGGATTGTAATAACTCGGGCTCTGGGTGATTGCAGCGAGCACGGCGCACTCGGAGAGTGTCAGCTCCGAGACATCTTTTCCGAAATAGCGCTCCGATGCGACGCCGACGCCCAGCGTATTCTGACCAAGATTGATAGCGTTTAAATAATTTTCCAGAATCCAGTCCTTGTCCACAACCTTTTCCAGCTGGAGAGCCAGGTACTGTTCCTGGAATTTTCGCTCGAACTTGTCCGCCATGGATTGTTCGCTTGTCCACTGGGTAAACACGGTATTTTTGAGCAGCTGCTGTGTGATGGTACTTGCGCCCTCCGAAAAATGAAAACCGGATGCGACGCCTTTTAATCCCGCACGCAGAATACCCTGCAGATCGATACCGTTGTGATCGTAAAAACGCTCATCCTCGATCGCAACAAAAGCATGCTGCAGATTGATCGGAATCTCGTCGATCGTCACGTATTTACGGTTGGAACCGGACGCAACGAGCGTTGCGGTCTGGTTGCCCTGGTTGTCTAACACGGTCGTAAGGTATCCGGTCGGGGTTGCATCAATATCTTCGATTGATGGAGCGGAAGCAATAATTCCGGAGATCACTCCGAACGCGGAGCATCCGCCGACAATCACGACTGCAAAAAAGCATATAAGCAATGCCTTACAAAAAATTACGTTGAATTTTTTGCGAATCATGGTACCCTTGGAAGCAAGTTCATGCTCGCGCTTCCGAGTACGTTTCTTTCCATAATTCATAGTAGGCCTCCTTTTCTGATTCACCATCAATGTATTATACCAAAGAACTGTGTCAGAATAAAGAAAAAACTGAAAATACGGACATTCTTCACAGTTTCTTAAGGATTCGTATTGCAAAAAAGAAAGCTGCCGTGTTACTATTTGAAAAGAGTGGAAAGCGAAGGGAAAGGACCCGGGTGGCGGGATTGTGGATCATATGAAGACAGTGTATATCGGCGGCGAGGGTGAGATTGTAGAAAAGAAGTCCAGATTTATAGCGACGGTCCGGCCGGTTGCCTCGGAGGAGGAGGCGGTGGCATTCATCGCGGAGATGAAGAAGAAATACTGGGACGCCAGACACAACTGTTCCGCATTTGTGATCGGAGACCGGCAGGAGTTAAGCCGCTGTTCGGATGACGGTGAGCCGGCGCAGACGGCGGGCAGACCGATGCTTGATGTGCTGCTGCGGGAGGAGATTCACAACGTGGCGGTCGTGGTTACACGGTATTTCGGTGGCGTGCTGCTCGGCACCGGCGGTCTGGTGCGGGCGTATCAGGGAGCCGTGCAGGCGGGGCTTGCGTCGAGTACCATTATAGATAAGAAGGAAGGCATACAGCTTACGGTAGGCACGGACTATACCGGGCTTGGAAAGCTGCAGTATCTGATCGCGCAGCAGAACCTCACGCTGATCGACACCGTGTATACAGAAAAAGTGGAACTTCAGCTTATGGTTCCGGCAGAACAGCAGCAGGAAGTGGAAAAAGAAATTGTGGAGGCAACGAACGGAAGTGCCCGGATTTCCTGGGGTGAGAAGGTGTTGTACGCACTCGTAGACAAAAAAATCGAAATTTTTGAAAAAAACACTTGATTTTTTCTGCCGTATATGTATCTAAAAACCACTGACAGATTTCTTCAAACTGCTGTTCCTCACGGTCAGCGGCGTTTGAAAGAGATTTTAATTCCATAAATGAATGTATGCCGACAAAAAGAAAAATAGCAAACATCACACCCATAACAATAAGGATCATTGTTTTAGAGTAAGCAGCACTTTGAAAAGGAAGCAGATCGAGTCCGAATAAGATCAGAAGAATAAATCCAACGACACTTACGATCGTAAATGTATATGCAGTGGATGTGACATCTTCTTTTTTTGTTTTCTTTGATACATATGCGTGAGACGGTGCTAAGTTGCTCTCGGCTGCATTGTTGCTGATATCAAATGGTTCCTGTGACATAATTTTCCTCATTTCCAGATGAATGAACATCTATTGTTTTTCAAGTAGTTTTAGTATAAATTATAATGTAGATGCATGCAAGCGGATTTGCTAGAATAAGGATAAATGAGTTCGCAGCATAATTCCGTGGAGAGCATAAATAAAACTATGTGAGGAACTATGAAAGTTACAATTTTATGTGTAGGAAAGATCAAAGAAAAGTTTTACAGGGATGCAATTGCAGAATACAGCAAACGATTAAGCCGTTACTGTAAATTAGACATCATAGAAGTCA
>ERZ773115.3648-NODE-3648-length-10436-cov-3.632405_pt1 | contig 10436 bp, 8 predicted proteins | sample MGYA00511116_ERZ773115 | MGnify/ENA primary metagenome ERZ773115 (study PRJEB29015, sample SAMEA2737869) | human gut metagenome | biome: human gut; feature: human-associated habitat; material: faeces | place: China | collected 2012 ... | reverse complement strand
AAAAGTTATAGCTGACTGATTGAGGGATCTATTCAAAATAGATTATCTTTGTATCCTATATTATATAAATGGATAAATATGAGCATCGAATTAGGAAAATTCAATCAGCTTGAAGTTGTAAAGGAAGTCGATTTCGGGGTGTATCTCGACGGAGGAGAGGAGGGGGAGATTTTGTTGCCCACCCGTTATGTGCCCGAAGACTGTAAAATAGGAGACTTTTTGAATGTCTTTCTTTATCTGGATATGGATGAGAGATTGATTGCCACTACGCTGACTCCGTTGGTGCAGGTAGGGCAGTTTGCCTGTCTGGAAGTGGCATGGGTGAATCAGTTTGGAGCTTTCTTGAACTGGGGGTTGATGAAGGACCTGTTTGTGCCGTTCAGTGAGCAGAAGATGAAGATGCAGGTTGGACGGAAGTACGTGATTCATGCACATTTGGATGATGAAAGTTATCGCATTGTGGCTTCGGCAAAGGTGGAACGCTATCTGTCGAAAGACAGGCCGGAGTATGCTTCGGGGGATGAAGTGAATATTCTCATTTGGCAGAAAACGGATTTGGGCTTCAAGGCAATCATAGACAATAAGTATAGCGGTTTGCTTTACGAAAACGAGATATTTTCTACATTGCAGACAGGTATGGAGATGAAGGCTTTTGTGAAACAGGTGCGCGAAGACGGCAAGGTGGATTTGATCCTTCAGAAACCAGGCTTTGAGAAGATAGATGATTTCTCGAAAACCTTGCTGAATTATATCAGGGAGAATGACGGAAGGATCAGACTGAATGATAAAAGTCCTGCGGAAGATATTTATGCTACATTTGGTGTCAGCAAGAAGACCTTTAAGAAAGGAGTGGGTGACTTATATAAGAAACACCTGATAACCTTGCACGAAGATGGCATCACTTTGGCAGACTCCTAATCAGAATAGGGAAATCCCTATGTATGAATAGAGAGAATCACTGGGGTGGGGAGTTTCCTCGCCCTATTTTTGTAGTATCAGATTAAATAAAGAAGTAATAATAAAAACTAGATAAGTTATGCGTAAGATAATAATAAGTTTCTGCATCCTGTTATCCGCTCTCTCTTTACAAGCGCAGTCCGTCAGCGGAATCCGTATTGACGGTGGTAATACCCCTATTCTTGTTTACTTTGGTGGAAACCAGATGTGCTTGCCGACTACCACTTGCTTTGTAGCTAACCTGGATCGGGGATATTACACGGTTGAGGTTTATGCTACCCGTTTCACCCGTCCGGGAGAGCGTGTTTGGAAAGGGGAGAGGTTGTACAACGAACGTATTTACTTCGACGGAAGAGGTGTGAAAGATATTTTTGTAGATGACCGTCATGCCAATGTCCGTCCGGGCAGACCGGGACAAGGAGAACACCGTCCGAATTATGACCGTCACGACAGGGTGATGAACGATCAGCTTTTTAAAACGTTCTATAATAATCTGAAAAAAGAACCGTTTGAGGATGATCGCATGGCATTGCTTAATACTGCATTGGCAAATTCAGATTTTACGTCTGCCCAATGTCTCCAAGTGACAAAGCTCTATACTTTTGATGATGACCGAATGGCAATCATGAAAAAGATGTATCCCCGGATTGTTGACAAGGAGGCTTTCTTTACGGTGATTGCTACACTGACGTTTTCTTCCAATAAGGATGAAATGAATAAGTTTGTGCAGAACTATGGCAGACGCTGATACTAACTATTAAAACTATATGGCTATGAAAAAGATACATATCATCCTACTGTTGGCATTGGGACTGGGAGTCAGCAGCTGTTTTACCAGCTATATTTCTAACAAGCAGGTTATGGGTGTACAGCAAGGGATGACTCAAAGAGATGTTGAAAGTATTTTGGGAAAACCGGATTACCGACGTTTCGACGGTGATATGGAAGAATGGGAATTTCATCGTGATAACGGGACGCCTGTTTTGACTTCGGAGCCCATGACAATCATTGTTCAGTTTGCCAATAAAAAGGTGATCAGTATGGATACATTCAAAGGCTATGGCAGACCTTCGCCGCATCCGGTCGTAGTACCTCCTCCTACTGTCACTACTGTTGAAGTTGTTCCCGGTCACCAGCCGGAAGAAATTCGTCTGATGACGGATACTGAGTTTAATAACTTCATCGAGAAGTTGAAATTCACAATTATGAGTGATGACCAGAAGAGGTTGATCGGACAGATGTTGGACAAGCATGATGTTACTTCAAGCCAATGTGTGAGAATTGTAAAAGAGATTTCTTATACGCCCGATCAGGTTGAGATGATGAAGAAACTTTATCCTTATGTAAGGGATAAGCAGAATTTTAATAAGGTGATTGATAGCTTGTTTTCCACTGTGTATAAAGATGAAATGTACAAGTTTATCAAAGAATATCATCAAACAAATAAATGATAGGAGATTAAATTATGAAGCGAATATTATTTTTACTCTTTGCTATCGGGCTGACTGTCGGTACGACAGCGATGGCTGGAATGAGCACTAGCAAAGTGCGTAAGGAAACACGCTTTCTTACTGATAAAATGGCATACGAATTGAGTTTGAGCACTCAGCAATATAATGATGCGTATGAGATTAATTACGACTTTATTTATTCTGTTCGTAATATCATGGATTATGTGGCCCGTGGCTATGAATGGGCATTAGATGATTATTATGAAGCTTTGGATATTCGTAATGATGACCTCCGGTGGGTATTGAGTGACGCACAGTATCGTCGGTTTCTGGGAACTGATTATTTCTACCGCCCGATTTATATTACCGGCGGAAGATGGAGTTTCCGGGTTTATGTGAATTATCCGAATCGTAGTTTGTTCTACTTCGGTCTGCCTTATCATTATCGGACTTACTGTGGAGCACATTATCGCCCGCACCTTCATCACGTAAGTTTCTATCGGGACAGATATAATTTCAGACATTATCCTACTCCGTATCGGGTAAGAGAGCAGAGATCTTTCCATTCTTATCGTCGTTCGGATTTTGGTTCGGTTCATTTCCGCCCGAATTCTTCCGTCCGTCCGCACAATGCACCGACTCGTCCGGGGGTAACGGGACGTCCAAGTCCATCACAGCGTCCGAGTCATAATTCACGACCGGGAACATCAACTCGTCCCGGAACGGCAACGCGACCCGGAACGACAACGCGGCCCGGCAGTTCTTCACGGCCCTCAACATCAGTTCGTCCTGAATCAGATCGTAGACCGACGGGAGGTAGCAGTACGACAGCAAGCCGTCCTAATCGTGAGAGTAGTAGCTCGAGTACAAGTAGAAGAAATGATAGTCGTCCGTCCGGTAGCGGCAGTAGCTCTTCGTCCGGTAGAAATAATCGTTCCGATAGAAGTAACACTTCCACTAGCTGGGGCAGCAGTTCCGGTCGCAGTAGCAGTACTTCCGGTCCGAGCCGTAGCAGTAGTTCTAACCGGAGCAATGTTTCCGGTGGAAAAACGGAAAGACGTTCCTCTTCCGAAAGTACGAGAAGCAGCAGTCGAAGTTCTTCTTCCCGTTCTTCAGAGCGAGACACCAATTCAAGAAGATAACCTATTCCTTTAATTATTTATATCATTGCTCCTCAGCGGTAGGAGAGCTAGACTCCGGTGTTTTGCCGGCTAGACTATTCAGGGCATCGCCCGTAACTTGGATTTCGGGGCGGATAGTATCCGCCTCGATTTCACTTATCAAACCTTTTTGGGCAAGACGTCCGGCAATGAGTTTATAATATCCTTCCATGCTCTCTTTCAGTTTTCCGTTTTCTGCGAAAGAACTGCGGAAATGTTTGGGCTTCGGGATGATAGAAGCCAGGAAGATACTTTCTTCCGTAGTCAGTTGGGAAGGACGTTTGTTGAAGTAGTAGGCGGAAGCCTCCTGGATGCCGTAGATTAGCGGGCCCCATTCCGCAATATTCAGATATACCTCATACATCCGTTCTTTCGAAGTCAGTCTCTTTGTTTCTATGATCCATACAATCAATGCTTCTTCCAGTTTGCGGGCAAAGTTTTTATTTTTGTTCAGAAATACATTCTTCACTAATTGCATTGTGATAGTGCTTCCGCCACGTGCAAAACGTTTGACTTGCAAATCGTAAATCAACGCTTCGCGGAGTGCATCGGGCAGGAAACCATGATGATAATAAAACGCCCCGTCTTCACTTTGCATCACAGACATTTGCAGGATCGGTGAAATGCTGTCAAGTGGGGTGAAATGTTCCCAGGAAGGGCCGACGGGGAAAGTGCGTACTGGCATTCCATTTTCATATGCTGTGTAGACAAACTCGCCTGACATCTTGGACAGTTGGGTATCGTCATATTCTACAATCTCGAAATTCCTCTCTTTCAACTCTGATTCTAATTTGAGACTATCCAATTGTGCAAAATCAATATCCAACAGGAAATGATAAGCTAACTCACCACTTGTTTTGATACTTTCCAGGTTGTTGAACAGGCCTTTGGGCAGAGAACTGAACAGCTCGTCTGCCGGAAACCATGATTTGTCAACGGCTGCAGTGAAATGCCATAAATCTTTTTTCTTTTCGGCTCGTAGATAAGGATGAACCTGAATTTTATTGAATATAACCGTAGTGGTGCTATCCAATTCAAAAGAATAGTCGCTAATGTTCATTTGATATCCTAAATGTCCGCGGTCGAGATGAATCACTTCGGGAGACAGTACTTTGTGGAATATATCAAGTCCGTTTACTTTCGCTTTTCCGTTGAGATATAGCTGGTTTTTTCCATTACTTTCTTTGGTCATGCTATAAGATAAGGTGTCAAAAGTGACTTTCGCACCAAAACGGCGGGTAATATAAGGTATAGAAACTTTTGTGGAATCGGCAGAGTATAGCTTTGCCATTAATGTATTGGCAGATTGTTTCAGTTCGCCATCAGCTATCCAATGCCGGGTTAGTGTATCTTCGTGTATCTCAATGGTTGACCGGAACTTGTTCTCTTTGATGATAAAAGAAGGGAATACCATAGAAACGAAGTTGCTGTCTTTTCGTTCAGTGATATAAATCTGTTTTAATTGTCCGTTTTCAGGTAGAAAACCGTAGCATAAATTGAGTAGCTTGTTTATTCTTTCCGCATAATTGATTTCCGTTACGGTTTGACCGGATGTTTGTGATGGAACTTTCCGGTCTTTTTTAAAGAGAAAATCATAATTGGCGATGGAGTCTTGCTTTGTAAATGTGAGTCTGATATCTTCTGCTGCTATGTAGCTTACTTCTATTTTCTTGGTGAGTAATTTCCAAAAATTCAGCTTGATGCGGGTTGATGCTAATGTGAATAGTGTATCCCGTTGTTCGGGGATAACCGAAAGGCCTTGGAGATATATTTCATTTAAACCATTCATCTCCAGTTTGTCGTAATGAATGCATAACCCGTGTGTCTGCTCGATACGGGATGTGTGTCGGTTGACTATGCTCCGTAGAAGAACGCTGCGACCTGAGTAGATACAAATGAGGCAGATGAGTATTCCTCCACTGAGAGCTAGCGGAAGAATACGCTTTTGGCTATTTGTTTTCATCATTTACCTTTTAATTATCGGATGCAAAGGTAGGTAAAAAAATGCATTAAACGCGATGGACAGCCTTTGAAGGACAGTCCGCCGTTCTTTTTTTATTTGATAAGCGGTAAGTATTCTCCGTAGCCTTCCTCTTTCATTTTTTCTTTCGGAATAAAACGAAGAGAAGCACTATTGATACAGTAACGTAATCCTCCTTTTTCTTTCGGACCATCCGTAAATACATGTCCTAGGTGGGCGTTTCCGGTTTTACTGCGTACTTCGGTACGTGTCATTCCATAAGAAGTATCTTTCTTCTCTGTAATCAAGTCCTTTTGAATCGGTTGGGAGAAACTAGGCCAGCCACAACCGGAATCGAACTTGTCGGTCGAAACAAATAGGGGTTCTCCGGTGGTGATATCTACGTAGATACCGGGACGGTACTCGTCCCAGTATTCATTCCGGAAAGCAGGTTCCGTAGCATTTTTCTGGGTGACGGCATATTGCTCTGCCGATAATTGTTGGCGAAGGACTGTGTCATCCGGTTTTTGATAAACTTTGGACTTGGGAGCATTGGCTTTGCGTGCCATTTCAAATAAAGCCGGGTTGATATGGCAATAGCCGTTCGGATTTTTATCCAGATAATCCTGATGATAGACTTCTGCCGGATAAAAGTTTGTCAACGGTTCCACTTCAACGGCAATCGGTTTGTTGTATTGAGTGGCTAATGCCTGGATCGCCTGATTGATGGTGGAGAGATCGGCTTTATTGATATAATATATACCGGTTCTGTACTGTGTACCACGATCGTTCCCCTGTCGGTTGAGGCTGGTCGGATCGATTGTCTGAAAATAGAGGTTGAGCAATAAACTCAGATTTACTTCTTCCGGATCATAAACAACCTTCACTGTTTCGGCAGCATTTGTCTTGCCCGAACACACCTGTTCATAACTGGGATTGGCAACGGTGCTGTTGGCATATCCCACCTGAGTACTTTCTACTCCTCTGATTTGTTTCAGGAAGTGTTCGGTTCCCCAAAAACATCCTCCTGCAAAATAAATTTCCGCTTGACTTTTCATTGGTTTTGCAATTCCTAAAAATACATTACTAATTGTTAGAATCACTGCGATGATTATATGTTTCATAACTGTTGGTTCTTTCTATAGTAACGGATGAACCGGTGGATATGTTTTAGAAATCTCTTACATAAATAACAAGTGCTTTTGGGGAAGTTTGAAAACATGAGTAAATCCTTAAAAATAGAATACGTTTCCGATGTATTCTATTTTTAAGGATTTTGATAAATAGCTGGAAATCTGTTCTATTCTATGATTTCTCCTTTGTAGAAATCCAGTATTTTAGTACGGAATAGATAATCGTATTTAGCTTGCAGTTTATCCGACAGTGCTTTGGTCAGGTTTAGTTTCGCTTCATTGTATTCCACAAAAGTAGCTTTACCGTTATTGAATTTTTCGCTCATCAACCGAAAAGATTCTTCGTTGGCTTTCACTGCAACTTCGCTGGAGGTATATTTACTTTCTGCAGCTACTGCATTATACCAGGCTTGCTGGATTTCTTTATAAAGTACTTTCTTGGCGTTATCCAGCTGCAGACTCATATTAAGATGTCTCAGACGTGCAGTGCGGACACGATTTCGGGTAGTAAATCTGTTAAATATAGGAACACTAAGACTGAGACCTAAGCTCTTGTTACGATTGTCTTTCATTTGCTGTCCGAAAGTGGGGGTTAGAGCCGAAGAATAACTTGTGCCCCAGTTGCCTCCTAAATTGAGTTGTGGGTAAAAACCGCTTTGTGCAATGCGAATACTTTTTTCGCTTCCGGACAATCGGTACTGAGCAGCTTGAATTTCCGGTTTTGAAGTAAGTGCATACTGGTAAATTTCGTCTGGCGGTGTCAATGGATTAAGAATAAATGTCGTATCAGCATTTTGGATGGAGAATAGCCGGGGAGTTTCTAATTCTAGCAACTGGCTTAAATCAAGGAGTGCTATCTGATAATTATTATCAGCTTGGGTTGCATATAACTTGTCTTGGGCAACACGTGCCATACCTTCTGCCACTTCCGCAGGAGATGCTTTCCCTACCTCTTGCAGACGGGCAATCCGATCTGCCTGTTCTTTGCTTAGCTTGGTCTGGTTGATAGCGACTTGTCTCAACTCTTGGTTCAATAGTACTTGCAGATAGGCGGAAGCGACTTGGATAGCGATATCATCTTTGGCTTTATTCAAATCAGCTACGGCTGCCTTGAAATTTAGTTTGGCAAGCGCATATTGATTAGGTAATTCGAAACCTGTAAACAATGGGATGCTGGCGGAGAGTGATACGTTTGTACCGTAATTGTATGTATTTTTATATACCTGAAATTCTTTTCCATCAGCGTCTTTTTCGGTAACTCCACTACGTCCCCATGCCCAATTCTCTCCAGCGGAACCGTTGAGGGACGGTAGCCGTGCCCACTTTGCCGAGCTAACTTCAACAGCGCTTTGTTCTACTTCATTGGCAGATTGTCGTACAGTGATATTATGTTCAATGGCGTAATCGATACATTGGCGTAATGTATAATTTTTTAATAGTACTTCGGATTCCTGTGCAGAAACTATCATAGTTCCGGTCAAAAGTATGAATGCTAATTTTATTCTCATTGTTATAGTCGAAGTTTAGTTATTTATCTTTTTTCTCAGCACCGCGTAACTTGGTCTTAGCGGTTACACCTTTTTTTATCTCAATCTTGATACCGTCACTCATTCCGGTAGTCACCTGTGTACGTTCGAATTTCTGTTGTGGTACGGAGTCCGTCATGATATATACAAACGTAGAGTCACCGCTGAACTCAATCGTACTTTCGGGTACTGCCAGTACTTTGCTGGCACGCTGGAGCACAATCTCTGCATTGGCAGAATAGCCGGAACGAATCTGCACGGTATCCGGAACTGTGATAGCAGCTTTGATTTCAAATTGATTGGCTCCGTTGGTTTCTACTCCTTTCGGTGAAATATATTCGAGAATAGCATCAAAAGTCAGATTCTGTAAAGCTCCGATCGTCAGTTTAATCGGCATTCCCTCATGGATGCGACCCACTTCGGTTTCGTCAATATTTCCCCTGAAAATCAGATCGTTCATGTTTGCTACCGTAGCAATGGTAGTACCGTCGTTGAATGTATTACTCATGATTACGGAGTTACCGGCTTTCACTGGTACGTCCAGAATTAATCCGTCAATAGTAGAGCGGATCATGGTGCTACTGAATGAAGCACTGTTTTTAGTGATTCCTTCTTTTATAATTTCCAGATTATCTTTGGCAGTCTGATTCTCTTCCCGTGCCTGCTTTACCGCTACTTCTCCTTTTTCGTAATCTTCACGACTGATAAGCTGATCTTCATATAACTTCTTGATACGGGTAAAGTCTGTTTCGGCCTGCTTTGCATTGATCTCTGCCAGGCGGACACGACTTTCTGCGGAGTTCAGTTGTCCGAGTTCGGGAATTACTTTGACTTTGGCGATTACTTCCCCCTTTTTTACGCTCTGTCCCGCTTCTTTGAATACCTCGTCTACAATACCGGAGATCTGAGGCTTGATTAAAATTTCATCTCTTGGTTCTACCTTTCCGGTGGCTACTGTAGTCTTTTCAAGGTCTGTGACTTCTGCTGCCAGTGTTTCATATACGATCACTTTAGGCTTGGATTTCTGATAAAGAAATACGAACGTTCCGACAAGGATTATGGCAATAATTACCAATAATGTGATTTTCAGATACTTTTTCATCTTGAATATATATGTTTAATTTTTAATTCTTCATTTAACTCTCAACTCTCCCTTCTCAACTCTCCACTTCTACTCATCTCTGATCGCTTCAATCGGTTTGATAGCCATTGCACGGTAAGCAGGTGCCAGTCCTGCCAACATTCCTAATGCGATCAGCAGGGCGCAGGTTCCGACTGCTAGTCCGAAGCTGACCTGGAAATGGGCATCTCCTCCGTCGGAGTTCGCTCCCATCTCAACCAGTTGCAGCACCATGACAGCAAAAGAAATTCCGAACATACCGGCGATGGTTGTCAAAACCATGCTTTCAGATAAGATTTGCTGCAGGATGTCTTTGGGGCGTGCACCGATGGCACGGCGTATGCCGATTTCTGTAGTGCGTTCTTTCACTGTCACCATCATGATATTCGATACACCGATGGCGCCTGCCAGCAAGGTACCCAAACCTACCATCCAGATCAGAATATGGATACCGGTGAATAAGTTGTCCACCATGGAAAACATTGCTTCAGCATTCAGATACATAAGCGCCTGCTTGTCATTAGGGGCAATGTAGTGTGCTGCCTTGATGATTCCTTCCATCTGGGGTTGTACATCGGATACCTTTACGCCACGTTTGACGGTGAAGCAGATTACATCAATTTGTCCGCCCAGATTATAAGTTTGCTGCATGGTGGTGAATGGAAGGGTGACAGCTTCCGAGGCACGTCCCTGTATGTTCATATCTCCTTCGGAAGAAGACATGCCGATGACTTGATAATAGATGCCGTCTACCCGTACATATTTACCACACGGGTCTTCTCCCGGTTTGAACAGGCTTTCGTAAACACGCTTGCCAATAACGCAGACCTTACGCGCTTCACGGATATCTACGTCGTTGATAAAACGCCCGTATGCCATTTCCTGTGATTCGATATGGAGATAGTCGGGATATAATCCTTTCACACTGCAATCGTATTTCTTGTCTCCATAAATAGCGTTGGATCCCCAACGGGCAACGGAAGGGGTGATGACTTCCACATCCTTTACCTGCGAGCGGAGGCGTTCGATGTCGATGGCTTCCAGATCCCACCAGCGTCCTTTACGAAATCCTTTGTAGGCTTCTCCCGTTTTTTGGGCGGCAAGGAAGCCGGAGTTGGTGGCGAATCCC
>ERZ773115.3644-NODE-3644-length-10438-cov-4.085717_pt1 | contig 10438 bp, 10 predicted proteins | sample MGYA00511116_ERZ773115 | MGnify/ENA primary metagenome ERZ773115 (study PRJEB29015, sample SAMEA2737869) | human gut metagenome | biome: human gut; feature: human-associated habitat; material: faeces | place: China | collected 2012 ... | reverse complement strand
GTTGCAACCATTTTGATTTTATCAATGGCTCTTTCCGGGTGCGGGAGCAACGGATCTGCTGATACCGCTGCTGCTTCTACCCAGAAAGCAGAAGATACCAGCTCCACCGAAGACGCTTTTTCAGATCTTGATGCTCTGGGGGATGTCGAAGTCGACAAAAATATTTTCGATGTTACCATCACCGTCCCGGCTGATTACGTTGGAGACGTTACGCAGGAAGAACTCGATGCACAGGCAAAAGAAAGTGATATCCACTCTATTACCTTGAATGAGGACGGAAGCGCCACCTATGTGATGTCAAAATCACAGCATAAGCAGATGATGAAGGATCTCGCTGATAATTGCAATGCTAGCTTATCCGATATGGTTGGATCTGATGATTACCCAAATATCACAGATATTAAAGCCAACTCAGATTTTACAAACTTCACAGTCACTACTACTTCTACAGATCTGGATCTTGCAGAATCAATGTCCATTATTGTCTTTTACATGTATGGTGGTATGTATGCTATTTTCAATGGATCTGATGTCGGCAATATCCATGTTGATTTCGTCAATGCAGATTCCGGAGAAATCATTAACTCCGCAGATTCATCTGATATGGCAGCTGACAATACTGAAAATCAGTAAATAAAAAACCGCCCCACCATTAGGCAGAGCGGCAATGCAATTGCTCTGAATGAACAATCGCCCTAGACAAGCATATTGTATCATTCAAAGCAGCACGACGCAAGCGGAACACCAGTTCCATGCTGGCTGTTATTTTTATACCCATTTTTAAGGAGGATGATACTATGAAATTGCCAAATGGCTATGGCTCCATCACAAAATTAACCGGTAACCGCAGAAAGCCTTGGATGGCTCGAGTTACCTGTGATGAAACCTATGACGAAACGAAACATGATTATGTTCACAAACGTATTGTACTTGGATATTATCCAACTAAAAAAGCTGCGCTCGAAGCACTGTCTATATACAACGAAAGCCCGTTCAAACCAGAAGATGTAAACATTACATTTTCTCAGATTTATGAAAAATATAAAAAAAGCGCCGCCTATGCAAAACTCAAAAGTTCAGCACTTACCAGCCGGCAAACTGCTTATAAATACTGCGCCCCGCTTTATGATATTAAGATTCGCGATCTTAATAAAGATATGTTACAGAATGTCATTGATTCGATCCAACTCGGCAGTTCTTCCAAAAAAAACGTACTCACCGTCATGCGCATTGTGGTTGATTATGCTTATGATCATAATCTTATTAACAAAAAATATACGGATGGCATCAACATCGAATACAGTGATCCTGTTATCGACCGTATTCCATTTACCGAGCAGGAAATCGAAACTCTGTGGTCCATGTCCGACGATTGGGATGTAAAAGTCCTGCTGATACTTCTTTACTCCGGTATGCGTGTAAACGAATTGCTTAAAAACTACCGGGATAATGTAAATTTGGAAGACCGCTGGATTTATGTACCCGCCGAATTGGCCAAGAATAAAGAAAGCTGCCGCTATGTGCCTATTCATAACAAGGTTTATGATCTGGTTAAATGGTTCGTAGATAACTCCGCTTCTTATGGACATGACAAACTTATGCTGAACCCTAACGGCTCTGTGGTTATGTATAATAATTTTGTATCGCGCAATCTGCCGCGCATTAACAAATTTATGAATGTTGAGCATAAATTCCATGATACACGGCACACGTTTGCTTCAAGAGGTACCTCTGCTGGCATACCGGAATTGTATATGCAGAAAATCATGGGACACACTCCAAGAAGTATTCTTTATAACACTTACACTCATATCACAATACCGGAGCTGCTGGAATGGATTAACCTGATCTCCTGACCTTTGTTACCAACGCGTTACCAACTTGTTACCAATTCTATATTTTATATAGGTTCTAAGTAAAATTGCACAAAAAGAAAAAGCTAGGATTTTCAAGCATCCTAGCCTTTTCTGTCATTATCTGTTATGAAACTTGTCCAAAAATCCTAAACTCTGGACAGATACTCGCCTGTACGTGTGTCGATCTTGATCACATCGCCCTGCTCTACGAACAGAGGTACATATACGGTAGCTCCTGTCTCGACGATTGCCGGCTTGGTTGCACCAGTAGCGGTATCGCCCTTGAAGCCCGGCTCAGTCTCAGTGATCTGAAGCTCTACGAACAGAGGCGGCTCTACTGCGAATACGCTTCCGTTGTGAGAGCACATCTTCACCATCTCGTTCTCCTTCACGAACTTCAGCGCATCGCCGATGTCATCTTTGGAGAGTGCGATCTGCTCATAAGTCTCTGCATCCATGAAGTTGTATAAGTCACCATCTGCATACAGATAAGTGTAATCTTTTCTGTCAATGCGGGCAGTCGGACATTTCTCTGTAGGACGGAATGTCTTCTCAACCACACCACCACTCTTAATATTCTTTAACTTAGTTCTTACAAATGCTGCACCTTTTCCTGGTTTCACATGCTGGAATTCGATAATCTGATAGATATTACCCTCTAACTCAATGGTAATACCATTTCTGAAATCGCCTGCTGAAATCATGTAAATTTCCTCCTTAAAAATACGCTCGAGTTTTACTCTCTGATTTTTCTATTTTATAATAAACAGCGCTATATTTCAAGCTTTTTTTCATATACCGCAATGTGTCATGCGAATTTACACACTTTTTAATCTGCTTTGAACCTGATTCACACGGTATCCTTATGCGTTGTGTCTCTCAATCTCATGGATCATATCGATTCTGGTCTGGTGTCTTCCACCCTGGAATTCTGCATCCAGATATGCCCTGACGATATCTTTCGCAAGCTCTGTTCCGACGATTCTGGCACCAAATGCGATAATGTTGGCATTATTGTGTTCTTTTACCAGACGCGCGGTCGCTGTGTCGGAGCACACCGCTGCGCGCACGCCGTTGACTTTATTGGCTGCGATGGAGATTCCCACGCCGGTTCCGCAGATCAGCACGCCGCAGTCAGCCTCGCCTGCCACAACTGCCCTGCCGACTTTCTCTCCGTATTCCGGGTAATTGCAGCTTTCCGTTCCATCGGTTCCGAAATTGATAACCTCATGTCCCAGCTCCTTTAAATAGTCCATAATGACAAATTTTAACTCTGTTGCCGCGTGGTCATTTCCGATTGCTATTTTCATTTTTTCCTCCATCCCGGGTTTTCTGCGCCCGTCCTTTTCATTGTCACATGCTGCCACTGTTTTCTGCAACCCAAACTGCTTCTTTTATTGCTTCTGTGCCGCTCTCTGCTGCTTTTGGCATTTTCTCTGGTAGAAAAACAGGACGATCTTTTCCAGATAGCGCTTTAAGACAATCTGGATCTCCTCCTTCGGATGGATCGGCTTTACCAGAATCGTGCGGATTCCCGTGCGGTTGGCGCCATAGACATCCGTAAAAATCTGATCTCCCACAAACAATGTGTTTTTCTCATCCGTTCCCATCTGTTCCATCGCTTTTCTGTAATTCGCCGGATTCGGCTTTCCTGCCTTGTAGATATAAGAAACCTGCACCGCGTCATTGAACATTTTCACGCGCGGTTCCTTATTGTTCGACAGCAGCATGCAATGATATCCCAGCTCCTTCAAATGTGCAAAAAGCGCGCACGCCCGCTCGTCCGCCGGCGCTCCGTGCGGCACCAGCGTATTATCAATATCAAAAATAACGCCTCGATATCCATCCTCATAAAGGCGGTCAAAATCGATCTCATAGGTAGAATCTACGTATTCTCCCGGGTAAAACCGTTCCAGCATTGCCCTTTTGCTCCTTTACTCATCTCACTCAGTGCGCATCCTTACATAGATTACTACATTTTCGCCAAAATATCCACCCGGAATTTTCCGATTCGCGCAGTTCGTTTTTCTCAGAGCGTTTTTGTGTAATAGGAACAAAGTTTCCTATTACACAAAAAAGACTGCATACACATGTGTATACAGTCCCATCCGCTCATGATTCTATAGTATAAAATTCTCATCCGGTCTGACCGGCTGTGCCTCGTCAGGATTCGTTCCCACAAAAAACTGATACTGCTCGAGCACCTGATCCCTGCGCATGTCCGAAATGGCGCGCTCGACATCAAGTCTGGCAATATCGCTGTCCACGCCCTTTAACTCGTAGACTGCATCCGGCTGGTAGCTGTTCGCGTAATCGATGGCTCCCTGATCCGGTCCGCTCTTCCTGCTGACTGCAGGCGCAGCATGCTCTTCTGCAGACGGTGCCTGATCCGTAACACTCTGCGGGAGTTCCGCCGGCAGTTCCGATCCCACGGTAACAGCTCGATTCTCTATGGAATTGTAATCATAAAATCCCGCACTAATGCGGATTCCTGACAAATTCATTAGAAACTCTCCATTGTAACCATAAACTATCACTATAACTTTTTATTATATCGACAATAAACGACAGAATCTTTACCTTCTACTCTTATTTGTCGAGCATTTTTTTCAGTTCGCTCATAAACGTGTTGACGTCCTTGAACTCACGGTACACCGACGCAAAACGGACGTAGGCAACCGCCTCGAGATCCTTGAGCTTATCCATCACAAGCTCACCGATCAGGGAACTCGGAATCTCCTTCTCCTCACGGTTAAAGATCTCCGTCTCCACTTCATCCACAAGCTGATTGATCTGATTGACTGAGATCGGCCGCTTATGGCAGGCGCGCAGCACTCCACCCTCAATCTTGGAACGGTCATACTGCTCTCTCGTATTATCTTTCTTAATCACAATCAGCGGAATGGTCTCCACCTTTTCATAGGTGGTAAAGCGTTTTCCGCAATCATCGCAAAGTCTGCGGCGGCGGATGGAATTGTTGTCATCTGCCGGTCTGGAATCGATCACTCGTGTATTTTCACTGCTGCAAAATGGACACTTCATTTGCTACCTCCATGGGCAATTTTGCCTATATATTGTAGTATATCTATACATTTGTTGCTTGTCAATGAAATTTACACGATTATATGACCAGTTTTTTATATATTTTCACGAAATTTTCATTTTTTGCATAAACTTTCTGTTTTATTGTCCCCTTCGCCTATTTTACCTTATGTTTTGCCTCTTTCTCATCAATGTCCACCAGAATAATGTCCGGTCCGATTTTTACAATCCTGCACCACGGAATAAACACTTCAAACTCCCTTCCCATGCAGCCCATCCACTTTGCCGGTCCCGGCACAATCAGTGCCTTGATGCACCCGTCGCACTCGTCAAAATCCAGATCCCGCACATTTCCCAGACACTTGCAGTCATTTACATTGATGACCTCTTTCCTCGCCAGATCGCAAAAACGCATATACTTCCCGCCCGTTTGCTTCCTCGGAAAAGTATATGCGTCTTTTTTCAAAATCATGCCTATCTGAAATTATACATTAAAGCGGAACAGGATCACATCTCCGTCCTTTACCACATAATCCTTGCCTTCCATTCCGACAATGCCTTTTTCACGCGCTGCAGCGAGGCTTCCGTTGTCCAGAAGATCCTGGTAGTTGACAACTTCCGCCTTGATAAAGCCTCTCTCGAAGTCCGTATGAATCTTGCCGGCTGCCTGCGGTGCCTTGGTTCCCTTCTTGATCGTCCATGCACGGCACTCATCCTCGCCTGCCGTCAAAAAGCTGATCAGACCGAGAATACTGTAGCTTGCCGCCACCAGCTTGTCCAGTCCGCTGGATTCCACGCCGAGATCGTCCAGATATTCCTTCTTCTCTTCCTCCGAAAGTTCTGCCAGTTCCTGCTCGATCTGCGCACAGATAACGAATACCTTTGCGCCCTCTTCTGCTGCCATCTCTCTTACTTTTGCGACATGCGGATTCGATGCGCCGTCATCTGCGAGGTCATCTTCTGCGACATTCGCTGCATAGATCGTAGGCTTCGCTGTCAAAAGGTTGTATCCCTTGAACCAGATCTGTGCGTCCTCGTCATCCGGCACCTCAAAAGATCTTGCCATCTTTCCGTCCTCAAGATGCGCCTTGACCGCTTCTACAAGCTCGAGCTCCTTTGCAAGAGTCTTATCCATTCTCGCCTGCTTTGCAATCTTTGCGATTCTTCTGTCAAGAATCTCAATATCGGAAAAAATCAGTTCTAAATTGATGGTCTCAATATCTCTTGCCGGATCGATCGATCCGTCTACATGGATGATGTTGGTATCTTCAAAACAGCGCACTACATGAACGATCGCGTCCACCTCACGGATATTCGCAAGGAACTGGTTGCCAAGCCCCTCGCCCTTGCTTGCTCCCTTCACAAGACCTGCGATATCCACAAATTCGATCGTTGCAGGTGTTACCTTCTTGGTATGATAAAGCTCACCGAGCTTTACGATTCTCTCATCCGGAACAGAAACGATACCGATATTCGGATCGATGGTTGCAAATGGATAGTTTGCAGACAGCGCTCCTGCTTTGGTCAGTGAATTAAATAATGTAGACTTTCCGACATTTGGAAGTCCGACGATACCTAGTTTCATATATATCTATCTCCTTTATTTCCTTTTTACGGGCTTTTTGCTACATACCGCTTTGACTGCTGCGCACTTCTCACAAAATCCGTCCTGTGCTTCGGCGGACCAACGCTCCTCGCAGCTGTCTTGTGGCACTATTCTAAGAACCCCAAATTAGCACGATTATTATACACTAACAGGGGCTCGTTTGCAATGTTATTTCATTTTTCAGAACGCTACCTAAATTTTTTATTTAAATTTATGCAACGCAAAATGCAACACAAACGGTTTCAAATACAAGGAAAGCCCTTTAAATAAGGGCAAAAAAACGCGAGGCGGGTTGAGGGTGTCCAGTGGACACCTCTGATGAAGTCAGAAGCAACGGACCGAGGCGGAAGCCGAGAAATTGAACCGTCGATCCTAAGGTCAGCCTCGATATTACAATAAAAAAGGCACCTGTTAAGGTACTCATTTTATTGCAAAAAAAAGAAGCGCGAGACGGGAATCGAACTCTAAAGTGAATCAATCAGAGTAGAGCATACAGTTTTTCTTATCTTATGAACAGACCGATATTTAATGTTTGTATTATCACATAAAGTTCTCAAACGTTTTTCAAAAATTCGAGGTCGAACAAATTTATCATTAACTAAGAACATAAATGAATCCATTGAAATATCATTTTCAAGTCTGTATTGTTTTCAAGCTTCACTTATTAAAGTTGATTACTCTTTATCGGTGTAAACTTCTTCCTGACTTTTCTTTTTTCTATGAATAGTATAAGGTGCTTTTTTAAAGCTGATTTCTCTAAATATATTTCTGTCAATAATGTTAAATTCTTCATCAGAAGCCAAATCAAAAATTTTTCGTAATATCAATGCTATACTGCCAAAGGCTTTAGAGGTTAATTGATAGTCTATAATTTTTGAATAAGCCCAATCCTTAAGGTGACGTTTTGTCATCTGGCTGTTTGTCTATTTCCAAGCATTAAAAAAGAAGAGAAAACCGGATTTTGGCTTTCCCTTCTTTTTAACTGTTTATAATTTTATTTTTTTATCTCAACCTGCTTTGGCTTTGACCATTTGCCCTGATAAGTTTTCTTTCCTTTGACAACAATAGCTTTTGCTCTTGCATACAATTTTTTAGCCTTTTTAAACTTGCTATTTGATACACTATATGTCAATTTCTTAGTTGTTTTTGTCACTATTGTCTTTTTAAACTTCTTATCTTTTGCAATCTGTACTTTGTACTTGGTTGCACCTTTAACTCTCTTCAATGTAAGACTTATTTTCTTAGCATTTTTCTTTTTAATTGCTTTTTTAACAACTGCCTTTCCAACCTTTACAGATGATTTTTTTGTAGTCTGACTTGGTTGTTTTTTAGTTGTTGTTTGTGCATTTGTATTTGACTCCTGTGGCTTTGCAGTAGTTGTTGGTTCTGCAGTAGTTGTTGGTTCTGCAGTAGTTGTTAGTTCTTCAGTAGTTGTTGGTTCTTCAGTAGTTGTTGGCTCAACTACTGGTGTTGTTTCAATTTCTGAAGTTGGTTCTGCAGTAGTTGTTGGATTTGTAGTTGGTTCCTCGTATTCTGAATATGCAGGATCTGCAAGTTCTGCAGGTGTTTTTCCTGAGAGTCCAGGGTCTGCTTTAATTGACACAGTTTTCTTTAATCCAAATGATTCTACATTGTTACTTGTATACTGTGATCTTACTTCTACTTCATATGTACCTGTCGCAAGTCTGTTTTCATAGTAACTTGCCACATTCCCATTGATTCCTACCTTAATACAAACACCATCTACAAAAAGATTCAATCTCTGACCTGTTAAATCTGCCACATCAGACCATGCAATAGTAAATCCATAGTCTATACCTTCTGTTAAAATTGAAAGTCCAAGTGGTAATGTTGGCTGATTTGGTTTGTCAAATGACTGTGCATTATCTATAACCTCACCTTTAACAGTAACCTTTGATGACTGACCAAATGATGGTGCCGCCAAAGCTGACTCTCTGCCTTCTGCATCCACTGCTGATAAATATGCCAGATATTCACCTGATGATACACTTTCCAATATAACATTTGAATTGGTAATTCCATCTACATATACACGTCTGTAAGGTGTACCTGTCTTTGCATCAAATAAATATAAATTGTAACCTACAACTGATGAATCTGCTGATGGAATACTTGCTTCTGATGATGGTGCCCATGCAACACCTAATTTATTGTCTGCCTGCGCCGGATTGTCAGCAGGAACTTCCGGATTTCCTGTAATATAACTTAATCCTGCCGGTGTTTTTGGACCTATGCAATCAACAGGATATGTGTAATTAAGAGTTGCTCCTGTTATTGTAAAGCTAACTTTTTCTGATAATGTTCCCTCACCCATGCTGTTTACATTTGCAGCCTGCGCTGTATATGAACCTGCTGAAAGTCCACCTACTACACCGCCTTTTGTAGCATTGCCAATCTTTGTAACTAACTCTCCATCCTTGTAAATATAAATGACTGTTGCTGTAACTGTTGGATCATATCCAGCTACATTTGCTGGGTCATCGGCTCCTGCCCATGCAAACATAATTGCATTTTCAATTGTATCCGAACCACTTTTGCTAACAGCAACAAGTCCTATTACTTCCTTAGGTAATGATGTTGCTGCTGCACTTACATTGCTTGTTGGATAGTATGTAATCGAAGATACTAACATTGCAATGGCACAAATAATCGCACCAAATTTCTTTAATCTTTTCATTTCATAAACCTCTCTTTCATTTGTTTAAACATACATTATAATTATACACTTATAAAGAGTTATTTGTTAGTAGCCTATTTTTATATATGGTGTTAATTTTTTAGGAAGGCGTTTTAATTTTAAGATTTTCCATATATATGTACAAACACAAAAAAGTCCTAAAAATGTCAAAAAAAGTACGAGACGTGTTGCGGGTGTCCTGTGGACACCTCTGACGGAGTCAGAATCAACGACCAAGGCGGCAACCGAGAAATCGAACCTTCGAGCCTGAACTCAGGCTCGATTTTGCAATAAAAAAGGGCACCTGTTAAGGTACCCTTTTTATTGCAAAAAAAGAAGCGCGAGACGGGGATCGAACCCGCGACCCCCTCCTTGGCAAGGAGGTGCTCCACCACTGAGCCACTCGCGCATTGCTTACTGTGTGATGTCTTGTGTGTCACACGCATGATATATAATACAGTATGAATTAACTTTTGTCAACAAAAAAAACAAAAAAATTAAAAAAAATTTACAACCACTATTTTTACTAATAAATCATACCAAAAAACAAATACAAAACATAGACAGAAATTAACATAATGATATACATTAAATATAATTGCAAATATTAAACATTCTGATTTGAATTTAAACAAAAACTAAAATCCTATAAAAATAATAGAAAAAATATAAATGAAAATAGACAAAAGCAGGGGATTGTGTTTTAATAGTAGTGTTGTAAAAAAAGAGAAGTGAGGTCGGCTTATGGCAATTGATTGGACCATATTAGACGGTATACAAAAGATATTTGGTGGAAGTTTTATGGACTGGCTGATGCCAAAGATAACGGTACTTGGAAATGGTGGCATTGTCTGGATTATAATTGCAGTATGCCTAATATTGACTAAAAAACATCGTAAAGCAGGCTTTTTAGTTTTAATAGGAATGTTACTGGGGCTTATAATAGGAAATGGCATCCTAAAGAATGTAGTAGCCAGATCAAGACCATGTTGGATTAATAAGGATTGGCAGATGCTTATTAGCATACCAAAGGATTATTCGTTCCCATCAGGTCACACACAGGCTTCAGTGATTGCGGCAACAATTCTTACTTTATATAAGAAAAAATGGGGTATAGTTGTTATACCACTTACGGTTATCATAGCATTTTCAAGACTATATTTATATGTGCATTTTCCAACTGATGTGTTAGGTGGAGCATTGCTTCGTTTAATAATAGTCTTGTTTACATACTAT
>ERZ773115.3643-NODE-3643-length-10440-cov-442.278382_pt1 | contig 10440 bp, 7 predicted proteins | sample MGYA00511116_ERZ773115 | MGnify/ENA primary metagenome ERZ773115 (study PRJEB29015, sample SAMEA2737869) | human gut metagenome | biome: human gut; feature: human-associated habitat; material: faeces | place: China | collected 2012 ... | reverse complement strand
TCGGCAATGTGCTGACCAAGCAGACTGCCAACCTTGCAAAGGAAGGCAAGTTCATTACTTACGATTACGACTATCAGCGTCTGACGGGTATCAACTATCCAGATCATCCGGAGAACAACGTAAAGTGTTACTACGGTGGTCGCAACGCCTCTCAGAACCGTATCGGTCGCTTGATGCTCCGTGAGGACGGAACGGGTGCCATTGAATACTTCTATGGCAAGATGGGTGAAGTAACAAAGACCCGCCGCACGATGATTGTGCCTAACCAGGCGATAGCAACCTACGTGACGCAATGGACTTATGACAGCCACAACCGTCTGTTGGAGATGATCTATCCTGATGAGGAGAAGATTACTTACTCTTACAATCTCGGTGGTCAGCTTGAAAAGGTTCATGGCTACAAGTCATACGGCTACGATTATGTAAGCAAGATTGGCTATGACAAGTTCGAGCAGCGCACATACTTGAAGTATTGCAACGGTGCTGAGACCTTCTACACATACGACCCACAGCGTCGCAGATTGCAGAACCTCACCGTGAACAGTGGTGGCAACACCATTATGGATAACGCTTACACTTATGATGCGGTAAGCAATGTGCTCAGTGTGGTTAACGGTGCGTCAGTTCCACAGAGTGGAAAGGCTGGCGGACAAATGGCTCATACCTATACATACGATGCCCTCTACCGTCTTGTCAGCGCAACTGGTACATATACAGGTGCGGACAACAAGACCGCAAGTTATACTCTTGCGATGGGCTATGACAATATGCACCGTATCACTTCGAAGCGTCAGATTCTCACGCAGAACAACGTGCAGTTCAACGGCACATTGAATGCAGGTTATGATTTGTCATACACCTATGGAACAGAGACAGGCAAGAAGTTCCAACTCGCCAATGTGAAGGATGTGAACTACCGAACGGAGGAGACACCTTCAGAAAGCGAGAATGTGAACAACAATCATGCTTATGAGTATGATGCCAACGGTAATCTTGTCTATGTCAATACAAGCCGTACAAAGAAGGATGGCATGACTGACGAGAAGAACACGGAACGCAAACTCAAATGGGATGAGGAGAACCGTCTCCTTGCTTCTGATGATAACGGCTTTGTGACCAACTATTGGTATGATGCAGACGGTGAGCGTACGGTGAAGACATCGGGCGAGAGTGACCAAGTCTATGTGAACTCTGAGTTTGCAGGAGGTCACACGAACACCGCCAAGTTCTCACTCTATGTATCACCTTATCTCGTTGCTAACCAAGGCGGACGCTATACAAAGCATATCTATATAGGTAGTCAGCGTGTCGTTTCCAAGATTGGTGACTTCGACTCTTACGGCTCAGATCCACGCCGCATCCAGTATGCAGGTAGTGAGACTGATGGACTTTCTGTTGACTATAAGCAAAAATATGTCCAGCAGTTGCAGGTTATCAAGGATAATTATGCAACCTTTGCAGTGCCGTACAATGGCGAGGACAACAACGACTATGTCGATGGTAAGGGCTTCTGCTGCAATGACGGCAGCTTGGAGACTGCTCAGACACGAGCTTTAGCGAGAGCTGCAAAGAATAACTTCCAAGAAGGCGATACATACGAGAAGATGCAGTTCTACTACCACCCTGACCATTTGGGTAGCAGTAGTTACATCACCAACCTTGAAGGCGAGGTGGTGCAACACATTGAGTATGTTCCTTTCGGTGAGGTTTTCGTTGAGGAGCGCAACAACATTTGGAATACACCTTATCTTTTCAATGCGAAGGAATTCGATGAGGAGACCGGATTGTATTACTATGGGGCAAGGTACTATGACCCGAGGGTGAGTTTGTGGATTAGTACTGATGTTGCACAAGGCAAATATCCAAATGTCAGCACTTATACCTATTGCTTAGACAACCCTATAATTTTAATTGATTCTGATGGAAAAGACATACTTCCAGTTCTTTTTCAAACGATAAATAATAGAGGGTCGGTTATTGGCTCTTATTACCGAAGTAATAAAAAATATATGACAGCAATGCGTATGTTTGGGCAAACAAGCTATGGGCGGCAGTTTATTGGTGCTTTTATTGAAAAAAATCAGACCCAATATGGTGTAAGGGGGAATGGAAAATATTCAAAATATAGATTACAAATAAAAGAGTATGATCTGTCTGATGCTCACGACCAATTTCTATGTATGCCTAACATAGAGGGGGCTTTCAGTGCAGAAGAAATTGAAGGGAAACTTAATATTATACTAAAATTGGATGTCAAAAATCAATCTGCTAATGAATTAGCTGAAACTATTGCGCATGAATTGGCATTGCATGGTAGTGATTTAGATAAAATAATAAAGACTTATGAGAAAGATGGTATTGAAGCCGTAAAAAAGCTATTTGCAAGTGACCCTGACGGAGATATGGATCATAAATCTTTAGCGAAGCAAGACAAAAAGCATACGGGGGTATCAAATTACAATCAAGTAAAAAGAGAAATGATAAAGAAATACCCATCTACAAAAAAAGTTTTTGATAGTGAGCAAAAGAAATATGAGAAAGAGTTTGGTAATTAAAAAAATTGCTTTAATAATGATAGTGGCATCTTTATTGATGCCGCTATCATCATGTCACGGAAATAGAAAACGGTTATCTTCCAATGAAGAATCATCTTTCTTAATAACATATTCGCAAAAAGAAATAGTAATAGAATCTATAAAAAAGAAAGGTGTTGTGGAGCATTTTTTTTATAAAAATGGAGAATATTTTGCTTCTTCTGATTCTATTTTATTTTTTTCAACAGTTAAAGATACTATATTAAATGTAACAAGTTATGATCATAAATACAAAATAATAATAAAGAAAGAAAAAGATGGAGTATATAAAACATCTAGTTATTATGTGAATGATATGGGATGCCTATATTTCTTGATTTCATATAGCTATGATTCTAAATATCAAATTTTTCAAATAGAAAAATGTACCAATGTGGTGTATCAGTAGTGGAGAGCTTTTATCCTTTCTTCTTTAAGTATAGCTCTTAATATCCTCTTTTTAGGTTCACTGCCAAATGAATCCAGCAAATAAGACTTTTATCATCCTTCACCTTATAGAATATATTGTCACCACTCACAGGATGTACAAGCATCAATATGTTGCCATCAAACACTTGGAATATACCTCTTAATATTCCTGTTCGTTCTGTTTTCTTTGAATGTCCGTGTCAACAGATAGGTACCATCAACGTTTAATGTGAGTGCCGTTTCAACATTGGGCAGTAACACACCGCAATATGTTCCAGCATTTGTGGTTAATGCTACAATTCATTGCAATAAATTCAATCGTCTGTCGTTCTTTAGCTATAAACATAAAATAAAAACAATGATGAAAGTATCAACAAATCAAGGCTATAAACCGCCTTAAAAATCAGCAGGGTTTATCAGAGGATAATTCCCCTATATCTTTGAAATATTTCCCATATAAGCCCCAAATACTACGGCATACAGCGCCTTGTTCGTGTCACCGACACGGAGGGCAATGTAACGACCTCTACTTACGACATGGGAGACCGCCGCACGGAGGTGAACCATCCTGCAAGCGGCATCACCAGTTTCACTTATGATGCACTCGGCAATGTGCTGACCAAGCAGACTGCCAACCTTGCAAAGGAAGGCAAGTTCATCACCTACGATTATGACTATCAGCGTCTGACGGGTATCAATTATCCTGACCACCCTGAGAATAACGTGAAGTATTATTATGGAGGTCGCAATGCCTCTCAGAACCGTATCGGTAGGTTGATGCTCCGCGAGGACGGAACAGGTGCCATTGAGTATTTTTATGGCAAGATTGGTGAGGTGACGAAGACTCGACGCACGATGATTGTGCCTAACCAGGCGATAGCAACCTACGTCACGCAGTGGACCTACGACAGCCACAACCGCCTGTTGGAGATGATTTACCCTGATGAGGAGAAGATTACCTATTCTTACAACCTCGGTGGACAACTCGAAAAGGTGCATGGATACAAGTCATACGGCTACGACTATGTGAGCAAGATTGGCTATGACAAGTTTGAGCAACGCACATATTTGAAGTATTGCAATGGTGCGGAGACTTTCTACACCTACGACCCACAGCGTCGCAGACTACAGAATCTCACCGTGAACAGTGGTGGCAATACCATCATGGACAATGCCTATACTTACGATGCTGTGAGCAATGTGCTCAGCGTAGTAAACGGTGCGTCAGTGCCTCAGAGTGGCAAGGCTGGCGGACAGATGGCGCATAACTATACTTACGATGCCCTCTACCGTCTTGTTGGCGCAACAGGTACTTATACAGGTGCGGACAATAAGACTGCAAGCTATACCCTTGCAATGGGTTACGACAACATGCATCGTATTACATCAAAGCGTCAGATTCTCACGCAGAACAATGTGCAGTTTGATGGTACGCTCAATGTTGGCTATGATTTGTCGTACACTTATGGAACTGACACAGGCAAGAAATTCCAGCTTGCCAATGTGAAGGATGTGAACTATCGCACGGAAGAGACACCTTCAGAAAGCGAGAATGTGAACAACAATCATGCCTATGAGTATGATGCCAACGGTAATCTTGTTTATGTCAACACAAGCCGTACAAAGAAGGACGGCATGGCTGACAAGAAGACCGCAGAGCGCAAACTCAAGTGGGACGAAGAGAACCGCCTCCTTGCTTCTGATGACAACGGCTTTGTTACCAACTATTGGTATGATGCAGACGGTGAGCGTACGGTGAAGACATCGGGCGAGAGTGACCAAGTCTATGTGAACTCCGAGTTTGCTGGAGGTAGCACGAACACCGCCAAGTTCTCACTCTATGTTTCTCCTTACCTCGTTGCCAACCAAGGCGGACGCTACACCAAGCACATCTATATCGGTAGTCAGCGTGTAGTCAGCAAGATTGGAGACTTTGACTCTTATGGTTCAGACCCACGCCGCATCCAGTATGCAGGTAGTGAGACTGATGGACTTTCTGTTGACTATAAGCAAAAATATGTCCAGCAGTTGCAGGTTATCAAGGATAATTATGCAACCTTTGCAGTGCCGTACAATGGCGAGGACAACAACGATTATGTCGATGGCAAGGGCTTCTGTTGTAATGATGGCAGCTTGGAGGCTGCTCAGACACGAGCTTTAGCGAGAGCTGTAAAGAACAATTTCCAAGAGGGCGATACATACGAGAAGATGCAGTTCTACTACCACCCAGACCATTTGGGTAGCAGTAGTTACATCACCAACCTTGAAGGCGAGGTGGTGCAGCATATTGAATATGTTCCTTTCGGTGAAGTGTTCGTTGAGGAGCGCAATAACATCTGGAATACGCCTTATCTTTTCAATGCGAAGGAATTCGATGAGGAAACGGGATTGTATTACTATGGGGCAAGGTATTATGACCCAAGGATTAGTTTGTGGATTAGTACTGATAATTCAGAAGAAAAGTATGCAGAATTTTCTTCTTATTGCTATGTTGGGAATAATCCTATTATTTTAAATGACCCAAATGGTAACGATTGGCTTAAAACAGATAAAAAATATTTCTATGATCCTTTAGTTACAAGTCAAGAAGATGCAACTAATAAGTATGGAAAAGAAACCAAATACTTATTTGCAGCGGGAACTCTATTTGCAAAGAGTGGAGCATATTCTTATGATTTGGACGTTGGAGGTCATGTAAAAGATACCTATACTGGTGAATATATTGCAGGACAAATTAGTACACCGGCTGGAAGTACCATTGTCAACAATAATGCATATTTTAACTGTGATGAACTGAACTTTAGGGAAAAATGGGCTCAAACAGACAATTGTATAGGCAAACTTTTATATGGAATGGCCAATGATATCTTTGTTACAGCGCAAATTTTCGACTTTGGTAATTGGGCTGGTTCTGGAGCAACCAATCCTCTTACAGGTGCTGAAGTTCAATTTTATAATATTGATGGAAGTCCAAATTATAAACCTGCGGATGCTATAGTACCAACATTAGCTACAAAAGGCGTAGGAGGCTTAGGTGATATTGCAGAAAAAAATATGGGAAAAGTAGCTAAGAATGTGATGAGTAGTTTTAATAAACTAAATGCAGCACAGTTTAGCTCAAGTTTCAATAAGAGTTTTGCTGGCTTCTCTCCAAAAGTAAGAGGTTTTTTGAATCGTTGGTATAATAAAGGAATTGAATATCTTAACAATCCTCAAATACCTGTTTCTACAGCAAATACTGTATCCAAAAAAAGTAAAAATAACGATACGGAATAGTAATAGACAAAAGGTGTGTAGGCATGTAAGTTATCATGCTTACATACCTTTACTAAAATTTAACAATATTGTTATGAACAAAATAATAAAAATATTATCAAGTATAATTTGTTTTTTTTGCTTCGTCATTTATGAGTTTATCGATTATTTAAATATTTTTTTGTTTTTTTTGCCAAATCTTCCAGACTCATTTGTAACTGAAAAAAAATGGGAAAAAATATTACGCAAATTAATTAAAAAATCATAACATTATGGTTATGAAATAACCAGTCTTTTTAGGAGATATTGATTAGGGCACGAAAAACCGCAAAGAAATTTTTAGGTATCACTGAAATTTCCAAAAGAGTCCAAAGACAAAGCAATTCAACTTGTTCAGTTCTCCTTCAGGGCTGATGTGCAAGCGAGAGAGTCGTATGTACGACGATGAGTCAGCTTGGCATAACAAGTTCTACAAGGAAGTAACCTCCAAGGTTGACGAAGACATTTTCAAACCGCTCTATACAACAGAGCGAGAGGATAATCGTGTCGGGTGTCCTCCTGAACGGGCAGTGAGCATATAAATAAACTGTGTCAGGCTATAATAATTATAACCTGACGCAGTTTATTTTACACTCTCGCATATTTGCATTTTATCCTTTCTTCTTCAGAGTATAGCTCTTACTATCCTATTTTTTAGGTTCGTTGCCAAACGAATCCTGTAAAAAAACGCTTTTATCCCCTCTCACCTTATATAATATATTGTCATTACTCGAAGGATGTACAAGTATCAATATGTTGCCGTCAAGCACTTGGGAAATACCTCTTATCTTTTGCTCAATTTGTTTCTCTTTGAATGTCCGTATCAACAAGTAGGTACCATCAGCATTTAACGTGAGCGTTGTTTCAACATTAGGCGGTAATACACTGCAATATGTTCCAGCAATGGAATCCAAGCTGACTTTGTTTTCTAAAACTGCCGTATATTCTTCAATCTTGATAGAATCAATACCTGCATCATTTTGTCCTGTGCCGCATATTTATAAGACGTAACAAATGCAATAACCAATACTGCTATAATTACCATTTTCTATTTCATAGCCGTAAAAATGTGTCCGCAATGTCAAACGTGTAGCATCACGGACACGGATGAATAGTTGAGAGTTTAATGAAAGTTAGTATGCTGAAACATTATTGATGCACGGACAAGCTCTTGCGCTGTCGTAGACAATGCGAATGCCGTTGGTCTTAATCTTGTCGAAACGAAGGATGCGCTTGTACCAGATGGTCGTTGTCTATTATTTCTGATTAATTTTCTTTTTAATTTCATTCGCTTCTTTAAATAGGCTATTAGCCATGCTATCTTTAATTGCTGCCATCTGTATCATTTCGTTATGGTAGCGAATTGAGTCCTCATAGATATTTACACGAGTTCTCACATTCTCAATAACTTCTTTATTAGGGCATACAGAGAAGTTCTTTTCTATGTATCGAACATTGGGGTCGTCAGATGGAAGAACCATCTCCAATGCCCGATACTTCAAGTCTGCCTCCTCCCAATCTTGGTGCTCTCGCCATTGGGTAAGATTGCCCCAAATGGAGAGAACAAGAGATAGAGCCAAGCCAACAATGAAAAGAAGAACATTCTTTGAAGTTGGCTCAAAGCGGTGGGTGACAACCTTCGTTTGAGGTGTATTACCCATTAAGTGGAGTTTGTCCACCACAATTTTTGATGTGTCATTCTGCTCTTGTTTCACCTGATTAATGGTATCAAACAAGAGTTTACTTCGCTGTTCCTCTTTGCTTACTTCTTTCTTGGTAAGGTCGATATAGACGCATATCGCCTCTCTTAATTTTGCTAATTTGCCAATAGTTTCCTCTTCTTTTGCGGATACAGAAAGGATGGCTTTTTCAAGTTTGCTTGTGTCAACACTTGCAGGACTGAGAACTGTTTCCGCTCCTGCGTTCTTTGGTGAAGCAGAAAGTTCATCGACTTTCTGCTCCAATCTCTCAACTGTGCCGTAGATGGCTTCCAATAGTTCTTCTTTCATGTTCGATTCTAATTTTAAGTTTGTAACTTGCATCAAAGGCTGAAGCCCTTTCTGCGTTTCCTCTTTTTCTTCTTGGCGGATTCATCCTCTGGGAATGACTCATAAGTTTGGGCATTAGACGGAGCGAACAAGCCGATGGAAGAAATACCGTCCCAAGGGTCCTGGCTGCTATCCGACATGGATGGTTCATGGTTGCTCTTGTGATAGCCTTGCTCGTATTGCAGAGTAGAGCTGGATTTTGGTGATACATGGTTCTCCATTCCCTCAAACCTTGCATTCAGCTTGCCAAAGCTATAGCCTCGGCTAATTTGCGTACCCTTGAAGCTATATCCATCCTTGCAGAAACGGATGCCTTGAACCTTGGTTCGCTCCTTGTCCTTATAGACAAACTCCAAGAGAACACCTCGTTTTGCAAGTTCACTTTTGAACTCGTCCCAGCTATCTGCCATTCTCAATGCGCTCTTTACAGCATTGTGAATCTCATATTTGGCTCGCTCAGCATTGCGTAACTTGCGAGTATTAGTATTGCTCTTGTCCGTTCCGTAGGTAAATCCATACTTGGATTTAAGAGCCTTGGTCACTTGCTCATTACGCCTGTAATCATTCCTGTCTGATATGAGCTTGCCCTCGTTATTGATGCGGTTATACACGATATGACAATGTGGATTGTCCGTATTGTGATGCCTTACGATGATGAATTGGGTATCGGTGATGCCTATCATCTGCATGTATTCAAGGGCTATCTTAGCCATGAACTCATCCGTCAAACGTGGCTTGTCCTCTGGTTTGAAGCTCAAAGCAATGTGTCCCACAGGCTTCTTTATCCTTGGATTTAGCTGTCTTTGCAGCTCAAAACTTTGCGTTATCTCGGCATTCGTGCCGAGCAGAACACCATCGGAAGCAAGGATTTTCGCCTCGTCCTTGCCTATCACGTAGCGGATGCAACCACCAAATGATGCGCCTTTCTTTAGCTTTCCTATCATGTGGTATCCTCCTTTCTGTTCATTCTGCTTGGCTTCGGTTTAGAACTTGCTTGGCGATACTCGCCAAGGATTGCTTTCAATCTTCTCAACAAGTCCACCACATACACATGAGTTTCATGGAAACCTCTCTGATGCGACAGCTTGGTAAGTTGGTTGAGGTTGTTCGCCATGCCTATGAGACTCTTAGCGATGGCTACCGTCTCTGCATTGTGTCCGCTGACCACCTCGCCGTTCAAGGCGGACTCACGGATATACTCCGCCAACTTGCGATTGGCTTTTCTTGCCCTCAGTTTCAATGCCTCATAGCTTGGCTTTGAGAACTTCACCGTGACAGACTTCGACAGCTTGCGAACCCTGCCTGTAGGCGGTCTTCCGCCCTTTCTCTTGTCTTGTTCCTGTACGTTTGTCATTCGATATACTGTTTACAGTTGGTACAGTCACTTTCTGCGACCGTCGGGAGCAAAATTCCTCCGTCCTCATGGTGGAGCGAGGCGTTTTTGGGTTCCCAAAACATAACCTCGCTCCCTCTCAGAACACGTTAGTTGGAACTACTGCCTTTCAGCTATCCACGTCCAAGGTCGCAGACCTTAATTCTCACAATTTGCGCCAAGCCTCGAAGTCCTCTTCATAAAGGCTTAGGTGGTGGCGCACGATGTTCTCGATGATGCCCGATACGCTCATGCGCCTCCCTCCAAGGATGCGGACGACACGATCAAGACGGTCTCGTACATCGGAACTGACGAAGACTGGCTTGCGGTCGTCAATCCTTGGAACTTGGAGGAAGGTCTGCTGATACTCCTCCAATGTCGCCTTGCGCTGCTTGCCACTGATGCGCTTCTGCGGATTCGGTGGCGATTGAACCTCGTTCGTAAGCTCGTCCTCCATGTTGGAGGTTGTTGCAGCCACATTCTCTGTCACAACTTCTAAATCGGAGTTCTCCACCTCTTCAAAGAAAGAGCTATGTTTTTGGGCATAGTCTTTACCATAAGTGGATGGGTGAAGCGAAGCCATCACCTCCTGTGTCATTTTCTCCTGCTGTTCAGGAAACATTTTCGTTTCTTTTGTTCTTGCCATAGCTTATGCTGTTTTATTTGTTAGTATAGTGGTCACGGTTTGCACCATTGACCGATTGTCGGGTGCAAAGTAAGTGTA
>ERZ773115.3626-NODE-3626-length-10475-cov-12.933013_pt1 | contig 10475 bp, 6 predicted proteins | sample MGYA00511116_ERZ773115 | MGnify/ENA primary metagenome ERZ773115 (study PRJEB29015, sample SAMEA2737869) | human gut metagenome | biome: human gut; feature: human-associated habitat; material: faeces | place: China | collected 2012 ... | reverse complement strand
GAGAGTTGCCCAGCAGGGTGAAGTTGATGCCCCAAGTGGAGTAGAAGAAGCCGAAGACCTTACCGGAAGGACCCTGGTCAGCGGCCCACTGGTCGCTCCACAGGCTGGTCTTGTTGTTGTAGCCGTTATCGGTGTAGGTCTTGGTCTGATCGACCCAGTTCATAATGTTGGGGTCAACCTTGACGGTCGTTCCGTCCACCCAACCGGCGGACACATTGTTGGAGAAGGTGCGGTAGGAATCATCGTAGCCGGAGAGCATCTTGTAGCCCTTGGCAGCGGCCTTCTCAGCCACATCGTTGAACTTATCCCAATCGCTCAGCGCGGCCTGAACCTCGGTCGGATCATCGGTGCCCAGCACATCCTCGGCGATGGAGCGGCGGTAGGCAAACAGGCCCGGGGTCGCCTGCCATGTGGTGCCCTTCTGTACGCCATCCACGGTAACGATGTCCTTGGTGTACTGGTACTGATCCTTGAGGTCATCATCGGTCAGGCCGACATCCTTCTTGACATCCAGCGTATATTCGGAATCCACATATTTCAGCGCGTAGTCTGCCTCGATCAGGAAGATGTCGATCTTGTCATCGGCAGCGGCGCTGTCCTGCTTGAGCAGGGCCTCGTCCAGCTTGTTCTGGTAGTTATTGTTATCATTTGGGTTGATGGTCCACTTTACGGTGACACCGTTATTCAGCGTCGTGGTGGACTTGTCGGCGGCAATCTCCTTGACGCCGGGGTAATAGTCGTTGAAGCGGGACTGGAATTCATCGTTCCAGCACCAGATGTTCAGGACCTTTCCCTCCTCTGCGGCTGCATCGGCAGCAGGCTCTGCGGCCGTGCTGCTGGCTTCGGTAGAGGTCGAATCAGCGGCAGGGGCTGCGGACGAGCTTGCGGCGCCTCCGCCGCAGCCTGCCAGCAAGGTGGCTGCCATTGCAGTGGCGGTTAATAAACTCATTGCCTTTTTCATAATGTCTTTTCCTCCTTTTAAAAAAGAACTCATGTATGAATCAGATATTGTGACCCGCATCCTCGCGGGTTTGAACCTATGGATTGGGGACATCAACGGACTGCCCTTTCAGCAAACTGCCGGAGACCAGCTTCTGTTCCGGCAATGCCGTGCGCGGGGATTCTATCTGCTCGATAAGCAGCTCTGCCGCGGCGCGGCCCAGCGCTTCGGTGTCCTGCCGGTAGGTGGTCAGCTGCGGGGACATGATCTGCGAGATCAGGTTACCGTCATAGCCGGCCACCGAAATATCCCGCGGAATCAGAAGTCCTTCCTCACGGATGGTCTGGATGCCGCCGATGGCGGAGAAGTCATCCGGGAAGAGGATTGCCGTGGGGCGCTGCGGCAGTGCCAGCAGCTGACGGGTCGCAGCGGCGCAGCTTTTCGCATCGCGGTAGGTGCTCGGCACGATGTAGGCATCCGGCACCGTGATCCCATGGGCGGCGCAGGCGCGGTAGAAACCGACCAGACGCTTCTGGGTGACTGCGCTGTGATTCTCTCCGTGGATATAGGCGATCCGCTCATGCCCTAAGGCGGCAAGCTGATCCACCAGCTTGTGAACGCCGTCGGTGTTATCGGAAAGTACGGCAGCCCGGTTGTTAAAAACATGGTCGACTGTGACGATCGGCAGGTTGCTGTAGGCCAGTTCAATGACCTCCGGGTCATCGAACTTGATGCAGGCAGCGATCACACCGTCAACGCCTCGGTAGCGGCAGTGCTCTAAGTAACTGGAGTGTCCGTGGCCAATGTTGTGGTTGATAAAGGTGATATCATAGCCTCTGCCCTCGGCGTGGCGTTTGAAGCTGTCCAGAACAGCTGCGAAGAATTCATGCGTCAGACCGCTTTGTGCCTCGTCCACGAAAAGGACGCCCAGATTATAGGTACGGTTCGTTTTTAAGGCCCGCGCTGCGGAGTTTGGCATGTAGCCGATCTGCCTTGCAGCCTCGCGCACTTTTTCTTTGGTAGCCTGACTGATATCGTTGTGACCGTTCAGCGCCTTGCTCACGGTAGCCACCGAGACCCCGCATGCCTTTGCGATGTCTTTGATGGATGCCATGATATCGCCTCCTTGCATTTTCCTTAATCGTTTTCGCATCTTTACTATACGACATGTCAACTATAAAATCAATGCCTTTTTGGCGTTTTTTGTGCATTTCGATTCGATTTGGCGATTTGCAAAAAGCCAAAACACCTGTTTTGGTAATTTCGTTTGGAGTTTCGCTGAAAAAGAGACATAATTTGCGCCTTCTTCTGCCTTTTCCGACCCAGTAATGGCCTGCAAGCCTGACTGCCATCTGCTTTTGGGGTGTCCACAGCCAGAAAGTATCCTTATAAATAATAGGTAGCATCCGCTTTTCGTTACAATTTTCGGCCGCACAAATTGTGAAACCTGCCAAATCATCGTTAAATTCAGCCGCAGCCCTTGCAATTATCCGAAAAACGCGGTATTGTAAGGGTAATAACTTAATCGTTTTCGACTTGAACTCACGATTTTATCTGCTTTCCATAAGTAAGGAGAGGGTCTCTATGAAGTTCGGTCATTTTTCCGATACCGCACGCGAATATGTCATCACCACGCCGCGCACGCCGCTGCCGTGGATCAACTATCTGGGCAGTGAGGCATTCTTCAGCCTTGTTTCTCACACGGCCGGTGGGTACAGCTTTTACAAGGATGCCAAGCTGCGGCGTATCACTCGCTACCGCTACAATAACGTACCTGCGGACTCTAACGGCCGGTATTACTATATTAAGGACGGCGATACCGTCTGGAATCCCGGCTGGCAGCCCACCCAGACCGAGCTGGACAGCTATGAGTGCCGCCACGGCCTCGGGTACAGCATCATTACCGGCAAAAAGAACAGTCTGACCGCGAAGCTGGAGCTGTTTGTGCCGGTAGGCGACAACTGCGAGATCGACCGTCTGGTGCTGACCAACGAAAGCGACGCGCCGAAATCGTTTACTGTATTCAGCTATGTAGAGTTCTGTTTGTGGAACGCCGTGGACGATTCCACCAACTTCCAGCGCAACTTCTCCACCGGTGAGGTCGAGGTGGAGGGCAGCACGATCTACCACAAGACCGAATACCGCGAGCGCCGCGACCACTACGCGCTGTACACCGTCAACGCGCCGGTAGACGGCTTTGACACCAGCCGGGATGTCTTTTTGGGTGCCTGGCGCAGCAATGCCAACCCCGAAGTGGTAGAAAAAGGTGCCTGCACCAACTCCGTCGCCCACGGCTGGGCACCGGTCGGCGTACACCAAATCAATGTAACGCTAAACCCCGGCGAGAGCCGCAGCTTAATTTATATGCTGGGCTACATCGAGAACCCGCAGCAGGAGAAGTTCATTGCCCCGGGCGTCATCAACAAGACCCGCGCCCACGCCATGATGGAGCGCTACGCCACCGATGCACAGGTCGATGCCGCCCGCGCCGCCCTGCGCACCCACTGGGAGCAGCTGCTGTCCACCTACCATCTGGAATCCGGCGAGGAAAAGCTGAACCGCATGGTCAATATCTGGCACCAGTACCAGTGCATGGTCACCTTTAACATGAGCCGCTCTGCCAGCTACTACGAAAGCGGCACCGGACGCGGCATGGGCTTCCGGGACAGCTGTCAGGATCTGCTGGGCTTTGTGCACATCATCCCCTCCCGCGCCCGGGAGCGCATTCTGGATATTGCCGCCACCCAGTTTGAGGATGGCAGCGCCTACCACCAGTACCAGCCCCTGACCAAAAAGGGCAACCGGGATATCGGCACCGGCTTCAACGATGACCCGCTGTGGCTCATTGCCGGTACCGCCGCCTACCTGCGGGAGACCGGCGACTGGTCTATTCTGGAAGAACAGGTACCCTTTGATAACGACGCCACCAAGGCGCAGACTCTGATGGAGCACCTGCGCCGCAGCTTCAACTTTACCTGCACCCATCTGGGTCCCCACGGTCTGCCGCTCATCGGCCGCGCCGACTGGAATGACTGCCTGAACCTGAACTGCTTCTCCGAGCACCCGGGTGAGAGCTTCCAGATCACCGGCCCCAGCGAGGGTCCTGTGGCCGAAAGCGTTTTCATTGCCGGTATGTTCGTCAAGTACGGCCACGAATACGCCCAGCTGTGCGACCATCTGAATCTGACCGAGGAGGCCGCTGCCGCCCGCAAGCACATTGATGCCGTGGAGCAGGCCACCCTGACCGCCGGTTGGGACGGCGCATGGTTCCGCCGTGCCTACGATGCTTTCGGCAAGCCCGTCGGCAGCAAGGAGTGCACCGAGGGTCAGATCTTTATTGAGCCGCAGGGTATGTGTGTCATGGCCGGCATCGGCAAGGAGAGCGGACAGGCCGCGCAGGCGCTTGCCAGCGTGGAGGAGCGGCTGGACACCAAATACGGCGTGGTGCTGCTGCAGCCCGCCTACACCAGCTATCAGCTGAATCTGGGCGAGATCTCCAGCTATCCTCCGGGATACAAGGAGAACGCCGGTATCTTCTGCCATAACAATCCGTGGATCAGCTGTGCCGAGGCAACGCTTGGCCACGGCGACCGCGCCTTTGCAGTGTACCGCAAGACCTGCCCCGCCTATATCGAGGACATTTCCGAGATCCATCGCACCGAGCCCTACGTTTACAGTCAGATGGTAGCCGGTAAGGACGCCCCCACCTTTGGTGAAGCCAAAAACAGCTGGCTGACCGGCACAGCGGCATGGACCTTCTTCAACATCAGCCAGTACATTCTGGGCATCCAGCCCACCTTGGATGGCCTGAAGGTAGACCCCTGCATCCCTCACACCCTGTCCGGCTTCACCGTGACCCGCCGCTTCCGCGGTGCTGTGTACCACATCACGGTGGATAACGCCGCCGGGGTGCAGCACGGCATCAAGGCCGTTACCGTGGACGGCAAGGCCATCTCCGGCAACATTCTGCCGCTGGCTGCCGCCGGGACTGAGGTAACGGTGCAGGTGACCATGGGTTAACCCGACTTTTTCTGCTTTTTCATATTATTCTCCTTTCTGTGACCAAAGCCGCTGCGCAGACCCCTGCACGGCGGCTTTGGTTTATAATGAAACAGTTTAATGATTGAAAATGCGCTCCGCATTCGCTCTGCGCATAGATAGCGGAATTATTATTTTAATTTGCATTTCAGCCAAGCCTGCGGGCTTGGCTGAAATGCTTTTTCACGGGAGGGGTCGTAATGGTAAAATAGCGCTTTCAGACTGCAAATGCTGTTTTCCTCTGCGACCCCGCTTGTGAAAATGCGTTTGGAGTAGGCCGCGGTTGCGTAGCAATGAAAGCCCCAGTGGGGCTTTTAAGCGGCGGAGCGGTCTGCGTGAGCAGATGGAGGGGCTTTGCCCCGACAAGTTCCCGCAGGCCGCGACAAACGTGAAATAAAAATAATCTTTCCGCTGAAGATGGCCAGAGCATAAGCGGAGGCCATTCTAAATCGTCCCCTTCCCTCTTGCATTTTTTGGGAAAGAGGTGTAGAATACAGTCACAATCAAACACAGGGGAGCTCGTGCAGCGGGCTGAGAGGAAGTATAGCAAGCTTCGACCCTTTTACCTGATGCGGATAATGCCGCCGTAGGAAGTCATACCCTTTATGATTTTTTGCAGGAGGAGCCGTGCCGGGCCCCTCCTGTTTTTTTGTGCCTCTGCGGAGGTTCCGCAGCCGGCTGAGGGGGAGCGCCCTGAGCCTTGGATGAATGCAGCGATGGGAAGCCGTGTTCCGGCGTGAGAGGAAGCCAGTAAGCTTCGACCGCACCTTCCGTACCTGTTCCCGCCTTGTTGCGGGCACGGGCTGTTTTGTTGCGGGAGCGTCGGCATTCGTCCTGCGCTGCCGCAGATGGTTGAAAAGGAGCTAATTTATCATGAAGAATCTCTCTGTCAAAAAGCTTGCCCTCGCCGGTATGTTCTGTGCCCTGTGCGTAGTGGGCAGCGTGTTCAGCTTTCCCATGTTCGGCAGCAAGTGTGCCCCGGTGCAGCACATGGTCAACGTGCTGTGCGCCGTTCTGCTGGGGCCCTGGTGGGGCGTGGGCGTAGCCTTTGTGGCTTCCCTGCTGCGCAATCTGCTGGGTCTGGGCAGCCTGATGGCTTTCCCGGGCAGTATGTTCGGCGCACTGCTGTGCGGCCTTGCATACCACAAGACCAAAAACCTGATCGCCACCGTGGTGGGTGAGGTGTTCGGCACCAGCATTCTGGGCGGCCTGTGCGCATGGCCCGTGGCCATCTTCCTGATGGGCAAGAGCGCTGCGGACATCGCTTTCTACGCCTATATCGTGCCCTTCCTCATCTCCACCGCCGTGGGTGCGGTGATCGCCGGTGCTGTGGTGTTCAGCCTGCAGCGCTCCGGCGCTCTGCGCTCCATGCAGAACAGCCTTTCCTGAGCGGAGGTGCCGGGAATGCTCAAAACCGCCTTTGAGAACCTGCGCAGCCGCAGCCCTCTCATCCACAACATCACCAACTACGTCACCGTGAACGACTGCGCCAACATGGTGCTGGCCTGCGGTGCCTCCCCCATCATGGCCGATGATGCCGCCGAGGTGGAGGAGATCACCGCCATCTGCGGCGGGCTGAACATCAACATCGGCACGCTGAACAGCCGCACCGTCACCAGTATGCTGCTGGCGGGCAAAAAGGCCAATCAGCTGGGACACCCCGTGGTGCTGGACCCGGTGGGTGCCGGTGCTTCCCGTCTGCGCACCGACACCGCCTTCCGCCTGCTGCGGGAGGTGCAGTTCACAGTGATCCGGGGCAACATCTCGGAGATCAAGACCCTTGCCTCCGGCGCAGGCACCACCAAGGGCGTGGATGCAGATGTAGCCGACAAGGTGACTGAGGAAAATCTGGACAGCGCCGTGGCCTTTGCCAAGGCTTTTGCCGCCCGCACCGGCGCGGTAATCGCCATTACCGGTGCCATTGACATCGTGGCCGATGCACAAAAAGCCTACTGCATCCGCAACGGCAACGCCATGATGAGCAGCATCACCGGCACAGGCTGTCAGCTTTCTGCCCTGACGGCGGCTTTTGTCACCGCCAACCCCGGCCACCCGCTGGAAGCTGCCGCTGCGGCGGTATGCGCCATGGGTCTGGCGGGTGAGATCGCCCACCAGCGGCTCACCCCGCAGGACGGCAACGCCACCTACCGCAATTACATCATTGATGCTATTTACAACATGACCCCCGAACAGCTGGAGAAAGGCGCAAACTATGAAGTGCGATAAACACACCATGCTCCTGTATGCGGTGACCGACCGCGCATGGGTGGGCGAACAGACCCTGTATCAGCAGGTGGAAAGTGCCCTGAAGGGCGGTGCCACCTGCGTGCAGCTGCGGGAAAAGCAGCTGGGCGACGCGGATTTTTTACAGGAAGCCATCCAAATCCACGCTCTGTGCCAGCAATACGGTGTGCCGCTGTTCATCAACGATAACGTGGAGGTGGCCTTGCAGTGCCACGCCGAGGGCATCCATGTGGGGCAGGACGATATGGCCGCCGCACAGGTGCGCCAGCGCGTGGGCGAGGGCGTGATGATCGGCGTATCCGCCCACACGGTACAGGAAGCGCTGGACGCTGTGGCGCACGGCGCAGACTACCTTGGCGTTGGCGCGGTGTTCGCCACCCACACCAAGACGGACGTGAGCGAGATGCCCCGGCAGACCCTGCTGGACATCTGCAACGCCGTGGATGTGCCGGTGGTAGCCATTGGCGGCATCCACAAGGAGAACATCCTGCAGCTCAAGGGCACCGGCGTGGACGGTGTGGCATTGGTAAGCGCTATCTTTGCCGCAAAGGACATCGAGGCCGAGTGCCGCGAACTTCGTGTCCTTTCGGAGCAGATCATAAAGTAAGCTATCATCCCGCGGCAAACCGGGGGCACCACCTTGGGCCGCGTTACAAAATTCATGGAGAAAACCAACATGAAAAGCGTATTTTGCGCAGGTGCCGGCATCCAGAGCGTACTGTTTTTTCTGAATGACGGTTACCTGTCTGCCACCCTTGCCTGCGGGTCGGGAGTTTCTCCGAGGACCGTCCGCTGGGGTGGGACCCTGCTGCCGCAGGCAGTAGGGCGGGCGATGGAATGGCCTGCAACAGCAACGACCGCCGCCAGTGGCGGAAACAGGAAGTTGCTGTTGGGGCAGCGGCCAGCAGGATGCGAGTGTTGCTCAATGCACGAAGCATCCGCTGGGTGCCGCAACCCGAACTCGTGTCCAAGGAGAAAGCTCCCGGCACACAGGCTCCCCCGCATCAATGCATGACCAGCACCCTGCTGTTCAGAGATAAACTGTCATTTGGAGGAACACAGCGTATGCAGACTTATACCACCCAGATGGATGCCGCCCGCAAGGGCATCATCACCCCGGAGATGGAGATCGTAGCCAAAAAGGAATACCGCACCACCGAGGAGATCCGCCAGTGGGTCGCCGAGGGCAAGGTAGCCATCCCCGCCAACAAGCACCACAAGTGCCTGAACCCCGAGGGCGTGGGCTCCATGCTGCGCACCAAGATCAATGTGAACCTTGGCGTCTCCCGCGACTGCAAGGACTACAACATTGAGATGCAGAAGGTGATGAGCGCCGTGAACATGGGCGCAGAAGCCATTATGGATCTGTCCAGCCACGGCAACACTCAGCCCTTCCGTCAGAAGCTGACCCACGAATGCCCGGTGATGATCGGCACTGTGCCGGTGTACGATTCGGTCATCCACTACCAGCGGGATCTGGCAGAACTGACTGCACAGGACTTCATCGATGTGGTACGCCTGCACGCAGAGGACGGTGTGGACTTTGTTACCCTGCACTGCGGTATCACCCGCAAGACCATCGAGCAGATCCGCAAGCACAAGCGCAAGATGAACATCGTGAGCCGCGGCGGTTCTCTGGTGTTTGCGTGGATGAGCATGACCGGCAACGAGAACCCCTTCTACGAGCACTTTGACGAGATCTGCGAGATCTGCGCCGAGCACGATGTGACCATCTCTCTGGGCGATGCCTGCCGTCCCGGCTGTCTGGCTGACGCCACCGACGTGTGCCAGATCGAAGAACTGGTGCGTCTGGGCGAGCTGACCAAGCGCGCATGGGCGCACAACGTGCAGGTGATGGTGGAAGGCCCCGGCCATGTGCCTCTGAATCAGGTCGCTGCCAACATGGAGGTGCAGAAGAACATCTGCATGGGCGCCCCCTTCTATGTGCTGGGACCTCTGGTCACCGATATCGCCCCCGGCTACGACCACATCACCGCTGCCATCGGCGGCGCAGTGGCAGCAGCCAGCGGTGCGGCCTTCCTGTGCTATGTAACCCCCGCCGAGCATCTGGCACTGCCCAATGTGGAGGACGTGAAGCAGGGCATCGTAGCCTCCAAGATCGCCGCCCACGCCGCTGACATTGCCAAGGGCATCCCCCACGCCCGGGACATTGACGACAAGATGGGCGATGCTCGCCGCGTACTGGACTGGGATGCACAGTTCGCCTGTGCGCTGGACCCCGAGACCGCCAAGGCCATCCGCGACGCACGCCTGCCCGAGGACGACCACAGCGACACCTGCAGCATGTGCGGCAAGTTCTGCGCTGTGCGCAGCATGAACAAGGCGCTGGCCGGTGAATACATCGACATCCTGTGATTTTCTGACAATTCTTATTACTTCCTCCGCCGCCCGGTGCAACAGCCGGGCGGTTTTTGTTTTGTGGCGGGCCTGCTCTTCTGTTCCATTGATTCTTTCGATCAATATTTTGGATTTTACAATTCTTTTGTACTGTACTATAATGAAGTCATCAACCGACAAGGAGGCCTTGCTCTTGCTGACCCATCTTATTGAATTTGTTTACCGCCTGCTGTGGGGCGATCTGTTCACGCTGCCAGTGGGCGGCGGCATCGGCATCTCGCCGATGGTCGTGCTGCTGTTCACCGCCGGTATCTGGTTCACCTTGCGCACCCGCCTGCTGCCGGTGCGGCTGTTCCGGGATATGATCGCCGCCGTGTGCGAAAAGAACCAGAACAAGGAGGGGCTTTCCTCCTTCCAGACCCTGGTGGTGTCCACCGCCACCCGGGTGGGCATGGGCAATCTGGTGGGCGTGGTGGCGGCAGTGTTTGATCTGGCCATTGAGTACCAAAATGGCAGAGCCAATGTGAAAACCACCGCGCTGAATATCCTGAAAGGCTTCTTCGCCTGCTCCCTCATCAGCACTGTGCCGGTGGAGCTGTACCGCTTCTGCATCTCTTTACAGGACATCTTCGCCCATGATCTGGCGGGCATCGGTGCGGCCAGCCTTGCGGAGCAGAGCGGCGCAGTGCTGGCGGAGCAGTTCAAATTGGAGAGCGGCGCGGTCACCGGCTCGCTCCTGCATCTGGCGCTTTTGATCGCCTTCGCCTACTGCACGATCAAGGTGTTCTTTCAGAATATCAAGCGGGGCGGCATTCTGCTGGTGCAGATCGCGGTGGGCAGTCTCTATATGTTCAGCGTCCCGCGCGGCTATGCGGACGGGTTCAGCCAGTGGGTG
>ERZ773115.3618-NODE-3618-length-10495-cov-2.683716_pt1 | contig 10495 bp, 8 predicted proteins | sample MGYA00511116_ERZ773115 | MGnify/ENA primary metagenome ERZ773115 (study PRJEB29015, sample SAMEA2737869) | human gut metagenome | biome: human gut; feature: human-associated habitat; material: faeces | place: China | collected 2012 ... | reverse complement strand
TTCTTATTGCAATTACTGATTTCCGGGGAAGGTATATTCAAATTTTTATTTGGTTTTTGCCGATTGCAGGCCTGTTTATCTGTTGGATGTATCATCGTTTTAATGAGATGAGTTTAAAGGGAATGACGCTTGTTCTTGAAACCGCCCAAGGAAAGAGGGCGGATATACCGCTCGCACTTGTTCCACTGGTTATGGTTGGAACATGGATTACTCATCTTTTTGGGGGAAGTGCAGGCAGGGAGGGAGTTGCAGTTCAGATTGGAGCAACATTGTCTCATTGGTTTGCACGCAGATTTAAGTTTGCTGATAATAGAACAATTTTGCTCATAGCAGGAATGGCGGCAGGTTTTGGCGGATTGTTCCAGACACCGTTTGCGGCTGTGTTTTTTGCGATGGAGGTTGTCGTTACCGGAAAAATGTTATATCAGGCATTTTTGCCGTCATTGGTAGCGGCAGTTACGGCTTCAACGTTTTCAAATGCACTTGGACTTGAAAAATTTGCAGTACCGCTTAAGCAGAGCTTTAACCTGTCAGAATCTAAGACTATGTTTTATATGGTTATTCTAGGTGTGTCATTCGGACTTACGGGGCGTGTGTTTTCAGTGTTGCTAAAAAGAGCTAAAGCGTTTATGGGGGAGAAACTTGCAAATCCATATAAAAGAATTGGATTTGTATCAATACCGCTTGCAATAATTCTTTTTGCATTTTGGAATGGTCGTTACTGTGGTCTTGGAACAAATCTTATATCACAGACATTTACAGGAGGAGAAATTTTTAGCTTTGACTGGATTATAAAACTGCTTTTGACAGTTATTACATTATCAATCGGATTTCAGGGCGGCGAGGTTACACCTCTGTTTTCAATCGGGGCCTCGCTCGGCTTCTGTCTGGGAAATTTATTTGGAATTTCGCCTGTATTGTGTGGGGCACTTGGATATGCAGCCGTCTTTGGAAGTGCGACAAATACCGTTATAGCACCGTTTCTGATAGGAATTGAAGTATTTGGGGCAAAAAATGCACTTGCGTTTGTGCTGGTGTGCAGTATAGCATATATCGTAAATGGAGACAGGTGTATTTATGGAGCACAGGGAAGTTCCAACAGTTGCCGGTTATAATATTTATATGGATGTTGTTTCCCTCCTGATTAAGACAGGCGTTACTTTTTTATGAATTATCTCTGTTTGTGGCTGTGGATTTCTTTTCTTTAATTCATTCATCTGACTTACAAGCAGACTCATGGCTTCATATGCAATCTTATCTATCTGCTGTCCTACAGTACTTATGGGAATAATAGCTTCTGAAGCGATTGGAGAATTATCAAAACCTACAACCTTATATTCATCGGGAAATTTGCCATATTCACGCATTAATATATTTATTAATATATTTGCGTGGGTGTCATTTGCCACAAATATACCTTTTCGTGTACCTGGGTATGATTTTTGTATAGTATCAAAAATCTTTTTAATATGATTTTGTGTTTCGTCATATGTATTTCCAAGATCTTCAAGGAAAAGTCTATATTTCATATTATGCTCTTTACAGATGTCTGTGAAACCTTTGATTCTGTTATATGCCGGAATTTCCTGTTTGACATGTGAATTTATATGAATTAAAATGTCACAATTATTTTTTATCAGCAGACTGGTTGCCTGAACTGCACCCATATAATTGTCGGTATTGATACTATTTACATATTTATCCTCGCGTTCAATAGTTACCACAGGAATATTGTAAGATGACAGTTCTTTGGAAGAAATAGTATGGCTGAGAACAACAAGCCCCTCAATTTTATATGAAAGAAGTTCCTGAAGATATTTTCGCTCTGTTTCTTCGGCTCCGGTGCCGGCAAAAACAATAAATTTATATCCAAACTTTTCATATGTTGCCAATAACTGGTTTAGCATTTCTGAATAATAATGCAAGTAAAGATTTGGAAGAAGTATTCCTACAAATTCACTTTTTCCATTTGCCAATACTTTTGCAAGCTTGTTTTCCTGATAATTTAAATCTACCAGTGCTTTTGCAATTATTTCCTGATTTTTTAATGTCAAAGAATCAGGATTATTAAAACATCGTGAAATAGTAGTTTTTGAAAAATTTGTATATTTTGCTATATCATTAAATGTTACTTTTTTTTTCTCAGATGCCATATTACTAACCTCTCTTGTTGAAAACTGGTAATGTTATAAATTACATTAGTTAAGTATAGCAATTATCCAGATAAAAGACAACAAAAAAATAACTGGTTAAGTAACCGGTTATTTTTTTGCTGAAAACTACTTGACAAGTAAAGATTATAAGAGTAATATATGTGACATAAAGTAACCGGTTACTTAACCGGTTATGCAAACGAAATCAATATATTAAAAAAACATTGGGAAAGGAGAAGTTGCTATGAGAAAGCACATACTTGCCTTATTGACAGCCTGTTGTATAGTATTAACTACGGTTGGCTGCCAAAAGAGCACACATGAAGCAGGGAGCATTTCTGGATATGACGAAGGAGAAAAATATTTGTCAATATGGGTGCATTCCATTGAAGACACTGACGAAGGAAAATGCTACAGGGAAGCAGTAGAGTCATTCAATAAAGCATATGATGGAAAATATTTTGCTGACATTGAATTTATTCCGAGAAATGACAGTGGTGGAGGATATTCTGACAAAATAAATGCATCAGTTATGTCGGGGGATCTTCCAGATGTTCTTACAGTAGATGGTCCGAATATTGCAGCATATGCAGAGAATGGGATTATACAGCCATTAGCGGAGATTTCAGAGAAAGAAAAGTCAGAGTATCTTGAATCTATTATTGAACAGGGTACATATAACGATAAGTTATATGCTCTTGGAGCAATGGAGTCAAGTGTTGGGCTTTATTACAATAAGGATATTCTTAAAGAAGCTGGCATAGATGTGCCGGATGCCGACCATCCGTGGACATTTTCAGAGTTTTTGAAAGTACTTGAAAAAGTCAAAAAAGTTACAGACAAGAAAAAGGGTTATGCACTTGATATGACATTTCCGGTTGGAGAGGCAACAATCTATTACTATGCACCGTTTTTCTGGTCAAACGGAGGGAATTTGATTGACAATACCGGGTTAAAGGCAGATGGAGTTTTTAATTCAAAAGAGAATGTGTCAACTATAAATTATTTTTGCAGACTATTGTCAAATGGATATATGTCAAAAGTTCCAATCGACCACTTATTTGAAAGTGGAAGAGCCGCATTCAAGTTTGATGGTGCATGGGAGGTAAACACTGTTTACACAAGCTATAAAGATATAAATATTGGTGTTGTACCATATATAACAGGTGACAACTGGAACGGCGAGAGATATACACCTACAGGCTCATGGGCATTTGCGGCATCTTCAAAAACTAAAAATATTGAGGGGGCTACGGAGCTTGTAAAATGGATGAGTGGAGTTGAAAGCGGAAAAAGATTGTGGGAAAAATCAAAATCATTTCCATCAACCTATAAAGCATACGAATCAATTGATGTTTTTAAGAAAGATGAAAATTATAAGGAACTGTATTATCAGTTGAGCAAATATGGTCATCCAAGACCAAAGACACCTGCATATCCACAGGTAAGTACATCATTTCAGCAGGTACTTGAAAATTGTGTTCTGACTGGAGAAGATCCAAAGACACAGCTGGATAAATCAGTAGAAAGGATTAACGCAAAGCTGAAGCGTTATACATATAAATAATGAAGAAAAAATCAGAATCAATATTAGGAATGGCATTTTTTGGTCCGGCATTGGTACTTCTTACAATATTTCTTTTTATACCGATGATACTGACACTTGTGTTTAGTTTTACAGACTTTTTTGCATTAAATCCTGGTCTGACACATTTTGTTGGTCTTGAAAATTATTTTCAGGTGTTTAAGGACGATGATTTCAGACAAGCTTTTGGAAATACGGTAAAATTTGTTGTTATAATAGTTCCATTGCAAGGATTAGGTGCATTAGGACTTGCGTTGCTTATAAATAAAGTGACTCATTGCAAAACATATTTTAAAGTTGCATTTTTCATACCTGTTGTAATGTCTCTTGCAGTAGTATCTACTTTATGGGTTCAGATTTACAGTCCGGAAGGAATCTTAAATTCACTTCTCGCCCATATTGGAATAAATGCACAGCCGTTTATTAACAGTGCATCACAGGCACTACCGTCTATAGCTGTTATGAGTGCATGGCAGGGAGTCGGATATCAGATGATAATATTCTTAGGCGGATTACAGGCTATAAATCCTGCACTCTATGAGGCTGCTGAGATGGATCATGCCAGCGGATGGCAAAAATTTAAAGATATAACATTACCTGAGTTAAAACCACTTTGTATTTTTGTATTTATAACGATTACTATAGGAGCATTTAGAATGTTAGTTCAGCCAATGGTTATGACAGGCGGTGGACCATCACATTCTACATATACAATGGTATATGATATTTATGAAACAGGTACAGTTAATTGGGAAATTGGTCTTGCTTCTACAATGGCTATAGTATTTGCATTTTTTGTTATGATACTGACCGTTATACAGACTATTCTGACTCGGGATAAGGAGGGGAAAAAACATGCTAACAAGAAAACAAAAAACAATTAATTGGATTATTGCAGCGATTATGATAGTAATGTCATTATTCTTTCTTTTTCCTGTCATCTGGATGATTGCAAACTCATTTAAGCCAGATGCTGCAATAACGAAAGATATGAATTCGATTGCTGAATTTATACCACCTGCATTAAATGGAAGTTTTTTTGATAATTATGTTTCAATATTAACAAATACGAGCTTTATACATTACATGTTAAATACATTGTTTTATGCAGCTATTTTAATAATACTTGGAATTATTGTAAATGGACTTGCAGGATATGCACTTGCAAAAATAAATTTTCCGTTTAAAGAGAGATGGCTTCTAATTATAATGCTATTGATGATAGTTCCAATGGAAACGATAATTACAATACATTTTCTTTTTATAGCAAAACTTGGATTGCTTAATACGGTAATAGGATATGTGCTCCCTATGATAGTTAATCCTTTTAATATATTTTTGTTCAGGCAGGTATTTATAAGCCTGCCGGATGATGTTTATGAAGCTGCACAGTTAGATTTTTGCAGTCCGGTAAAATATTTTTTTACTATGGTATTACCGATGTCAAAAAGTGTTGTTGCAACTGTCAGCGTATTTACATTTTTAAATGTATGGAATGATTATCTGTGGCCATCGCTTGTATTTACATCAAGTGATCTGCTTACAGCACAGATTGGATTAAATGCAATAACATCAAATGACAATACAACTATGGGACAGACACTAGCGGTTATTACTATGATAACTATACCGGTTATTATAATTTATTCATTATTTTCAAAACAGATTGTTGAAGGCGTTGTATCTACAGGGTCTAAGGAGGGCTGATTATGAGTTTTATTGAGTTAAAGAATGTTTGTAAACAGTATGCAAATACGAATAAAAAGGCAGTGACAGATTTTAATCTTAAAATAGATGAAAAGGAATTTATAGCATTTGTAGGTCCATCAGGATGTGGAAAATCGACTACATTGCGTATGATTGCAGGATTCGAGGATATTACAAGTGGAGAACTTTATATTGATGGAAAAAAGATGAATGAAGTAGCTCCTAGAGACAGAGGAATTTCTATGGTGTTTCAGAACTATGCACTGTATCCGCATATGACAGTCGAAAAAAACATAAGTTATGGACTTAAAAATATGAAAGTTCCGGCAGATGAGATAAAGCGGAAAGTAGATTGGGCTATAGAGATTTTAGGGCTTTCTGAATATCGCTACCGTAAACCTAAAAATCTTTCAGGTGGTCAAAGACAGAGAGTTGCTTTAGGACGTGCAATCGTAAAAGACCAGAAAGTATTTCTTATGGATGAGCCGCTCTCAAATCTTGATGCAAAACTTCGTGTAAGCATGAGAAATGAGATTAGCAAATTACACCGCAATCTTGGCAGCACGACGATTTATGTAACGCATGATCAAGTGGAAGCTATGACTATGGCAGACAGAATTGTTATTATGAAGGATGGTATTGTTCAGCAGATAGGAAAGCCAATGGAACTGTACGAACATCCGGTTAATAAATTTGTTGCAGGTTTTATTGGTTCCCCACAGATGAACTTCTACAATGTTAAAGTTGATGGAAATAAGATTTCTTTTACAGATGGAAACAGTATGGTATTAAATAATGAAATGGCTGACAAATTAAGGAATTATAAGGAAGTGATTCTTGGAATACGCGGTGAGGATATAAAGTTTGATCCTCAAAATCTTGACATATTTAAAGAAAATAAACAGAGAGCAGTTATTGACAATACTGAAATTATGGGAAATGAAAATAATCTTTATTTTGAATTTGGAGGTTCATCATCTGTAGCAAGAGTTTCAAAATATGAGGTGTCTGATGTTGGTGAGGAAATAGAATTTGTTTTTGTACCACATAGAATGCATTTCTTTGACAAGGTGACGGAAGATGCAATAGTATTATGAGAAAGCAGCAAAGCGGATTGAGAATATCTGCTTGACAATAGTAGAAATGAGGTTTTTATGGATAAGTTAAAAAAAGCAAATGATTATATAGAAAAAAATAAGGTAGATTATAAAGAATTGCCGGAATTTCATGTGGCCCCACAGGTTGGATGGATAAATGATCCAAATGGTTTTTCGTATTATGAGGGCATGGTACATTTGTTCTATCAGTTTCATCCGTATAGTAAAGAATGGGGACCTATGCATTGGGGACATTGTGTCAGCAGTGATTTAATAAAGTGGGAATATTATCCGGTTGCATTGGCTCCTGATATGAAATATGATATGGACGGATGCTTTTCGGGTTCTGCTATAGAAACAGATGAAGGTCATATGCTGGTATATACAGGTGTAACTCATGAAGAAAATGACGGTAAAAAAAATGAATATCAAAATCAATGCGTTGCTTTAGGGGATGGAAAAAGTTATAAAAAAATAGAGAATAACCCGGCTATAAATGGAGAAATCATGCCACAGAATTTTAGTCGTGAACATTTTAGGGATCCTAAAGTCTGGAAAGAGGATGATGGATATTATCTTGTTGTTGGAAATAAAACAAATGATGGTAAACCTCAGGTTGTTTTGTTCCACTCGAAAGATATGTATGATTGGAGATATGTTTCTGTATTGGCAGAGGATGTTACCGGAAAATATGGAACAATGTGGGAGTGTCCTGATTTCTTTGAGATAAATGGACAATATATATTGATAGCATCTCCTCAGGATATGTGTGCTGATGATGAATTTCATAATGGAAATAATTCAGTATATTTTATTGGAAATTATGATAGAGATATGCATAAATTTGATTATAATAAAGTTTATGCATTAGATGATGGCATTGATTTTTATGCACCGCAGACTACGCTCATGCCTGATGGAAGAAGAGTAATGATAGGCTGGATGCAGTCTTGGGATTCAAATATAAGACCTTTTAAACAAAAATGGTCATGTATGATGACTATTCCAAGGGAGATAAAGCTGATAGATGGAAGAATTATACAAAATCCTGTAAGAGAGATAAAAAAATATTATACGGATTCTATTAACTATGTGGAGCAAACAGTAGAGGGAGAGTGCAGTTTTCCAAAGATAAACGGGCGTGTCCTTGATATGACAGTTGAAATTAAAGATGGTGATTATGATGAATTTAAAATAAATTTTGCAAAGAATGATAAATTTAGTTCGAGTATAATTTATGATAAGAGTAAAAATGAAATTGAAATAAACAGACTTTATTCCGGAATGAATCGTGATACAATAGGTACAAGAAAAGTAAAAGTGAGATATCCAAAGCAAAGTTTAAAGCTTCGAGTTATTTTTGATAAATATTCAGTAGAAATATTTGTAAATGATGGTTCGCAAGTGTTAAGTATGACTTATTATACACCTGTTGAGGCTGATGAGATAAGTTTTGAATGTAATAACACTGCAGTTATAAATATTGAAAAGCATGGTATATCTGTAAGATAGGAGGGCTTTAAATGAAAAAGTATGATGTAGTTGCATTAGGAGAACTGCTTGTAGATTTTACTGAAAATGGTATGAGCAGTCAGGGAAATGCTTTGCTTGAAGCAAATCCGGGAGGAGCTCCGTGTAATGTATTGTCGATGTTACAGAGACTTGGCAAAAAAACAGCTTTTATAGGAAAAGTTGGCAATGATAATTTTGGAAAAATGCTTAGAGATATTGTGAAAGAACAGGGAATAAATACAGATAACATTATTCTTGATGGTGAAGTTCATACAACGCTTGCATTTGTTCATACAAAAGAAGATGGTGACAGGGATTTTTCGTTTTACCGTAGCCCAGGAGCTGACATGATGCTTAGAAAAAAAGAGATTAATGAAAGCTTACTTGATAATACAAGAATTTTTCACTTTGGGACACTTTCAATGACGGAAGAAAAAATAGCAGAAACAACAAAGTATGCATTAGATAAAGCTAAAGATTTCGGAGCTGTTATATCATTTGATCCAAATCTGCGTCCACCTTTATGGGATGATTTGGAAAAAGCAAAAGAACAGATGTGGTATGGGATAAGTAAATGTGATGTTTTAAAAATATCAGATGATGAGATTAGTTTTCTTACAGAAGAAGCTGATATTGAGAAAGGAGTGAAAAAAATTCTGAAAAAATATCAGCCGGCATTGATTTGTGCTACACAAGGAAAAAACGGAAGCATTGCATATTATAAAGGACAGAGCTTTTGCCAAAAAGCCTTTATAAGGAAAGATACAGTGGAGACAACCGGAGCCGGAGATACATTTATGGCATGTGTTTTAAACAGTGTTCTTGAAAAAGGATTAAATAATCTTACAGAATCCGATATTTTACATATGCTTAAATTTGCCAGTGCAGCATCGTCGATTATTACGACAAAAAGAGGAGCATTAAAGGTAATGCCACAGAAAGAAGATATTATTGTTTTTTTGAATAATTACAGTTGTAATATGCCGAATTTATAGTCTTATAGGGAGATTGCTAATATTGAAAGAGATGTATATTTATGCTAACATAATATATTATAAATAAGCTTTTTAATACATCATGGACTTAAAAAGAAAGACGATGTATTATAAACTGATACTAAATTATAAATGTTGTGAAATATACTGTTTATATGCAATCAATAAAGTAAGGGTGATATATTGTTATTTGACAATGTACCACCCTTTTGTGCTTATGACATGATTTTATGGCAAATTAGTAAAAGGGATATTAAGGGAGATGAATTATTATGACAGTACAGGAATGTTACGAAAAAATGGGAGAAGATTATCAGGAAATTCTTTCAAGATTTGGAAGTGAGGCAATGGTAAATAGATTTGCCATAAGTTTTCTGAATGATCCAAGCTTTGAACAGTTAAAAGCGGGGCTTGAGGAAAATGATGGAGAAAAGGCATTTCGTGCAGCTCATACTTTAAAGGGAGTCTGTTTAAATCTTGGTTTTAACGGACTGAATGAGCTTAGTTCAGAATTAACGGAGAAACTCAGAGGGCATAGTACGGAGGGTACAGAGCCATTATTTGAGGCTGTTAAGGAAAAATATGAGAGTATGATAGAAACGATAAGAGAACTTCAGAATGAGGGATAAACGACAACAGGAAATTAGTTTGCGTCTGCATTTTGCGTGAGGACAATAACAGGTTTTGTTGGTGTTATCATAAAGAGTTTAGGATAGAGCAGGCTTGACTGGAGTAGTCAGAAAGGAAAACATATATGAGGTATAAAATTCTTATTGTTGACGATTCATATATAAATAGAGAATTATTAAAAGAAATGCTTAAGGATGAATATGACATATTAGAAGCAGAAAATGGCAAAAAAGCATTGAAAATGATAGAACATAAGGAGCAGATAGACGGTATCCTTTTGGATCTTATTATGCCAGAGATTAATGGATTTGGTGTTATAGAGGAATTGTCGAAAAAAGGAATTATGAAGAAAGTTCCCGTAATGATAATTAGTTCGGAGATAAGTGCCGAAAATGAAAATATCTGTTTTAAGTATGGGGTATTTGACTTTATAGGACGACCTTTTAAGACATCGATAGTCCGTAAGCGTGTTCAGAACATGATAAATATATATGTTTATAAAAATCATCTTGAACAACAGGTTCAGGAACAGACTGCTGTTTTGAGAAAAGCATATGAAAAATTAGAGAAACAGAAAGAAAGAGTAGAAAAATTAAATAAAGACATTTTGGATATGCTTGGTACGATAGTAGAGTTTAGAAATCTTGAGAGTGGCGAGCATATTATGAGGGTTAAAGGATATACTAAGATTCTTGCCGAGAAGTTCAAAGAACTGTATCCGGCTATGAAGCCGTTGTTTAAGAATCTGTAAGAGATGTAGCAAGCATATTCGGCTGTAAGAGCGAAGTCTACAGTTGTAATGTTTAAGAATCTGTA
>ERZ773115.3610-NODE-3610-length-10513-cov-16.334194_pt1 | contig 10513 bp, 6 predicted proteins | sample MGYA00511116_ERZ773115 | MGnify/ENA primary metagenome ERZ773115 (study PRJEB29015, sample SAMEA2737869) | human gut metagenome | biome: human gut; feature: human-associated habitat; material: faeces | place: China | collected 2012 ... | reverse complement strand
CAGGCGGGAGAGTCAAATCTTGTATTTATCATCAATGAGCTTGACAAGGCCTCAAGCAAAAACGGTAACGGAAATCCGGCAGATGTGCTTTTGACACTGCTTGACAATCTGGGCTTTACAGACAACTATATGGAGTGTATGGTGCCGACAGTAGGAGTATATCCGATTGCCACAGCCAACGATAAATCACAGATTTCAGCACCTCTTATGTCGCGTTTTGCTGTGATTGATATTCCGGACTATACCGATGAAGAGAAGAAGGTCATCTTCCAGAGATTTGCCCTGCGCAAGGTATTTGAGCGAATGGGAATGAAGGAGGAGGAGTGTGTTCTCACAGAGGACGGACTTGATGCGGTGATTAAGCTTCACGAGAACACATCAGGTATAAGAGATCTCGAGCAGGCTGCAGAGCATCTGGCAGCAAATGCACTTTATCAGATAGAGGTTGATAAGGTAAAGCAGGTGGTATTTGATGCCGAGGCTGTTTTTGCTCTTTTAGGCTAGCAGGATATATTACGGATACAGGAATTGTTACGAAAATAAAAGGAGATTGTCAGGATGAGAGAATTTGGAAAATCCAGAAAATTAGATAATGTGCTTTACGATGTAAGAGGACCGGTGGTGGATGAGGCGGCCCGCATGGAGGAAAACGGCACAAATGTGTTGAAGCTCAATATAGGAAATCCGGCGCCGTTTGGTTTCAGGACACCTGATGAGGTGATATATGATATGTCACGCCAGCTCACGGACTGTGAGGGGTATTCCAACTCCAAGGGACTTTTTTCTGCAAGAAAGGCAATCATGCAATATGCACAGCTCAAAAAGCTTCCTAATGTGACGGTTGAGGATATCTACACCGGAAACGGAGTCAGCGAGCTTATAAACTTAAGCATGTCAGCGCTTCTTGACAATGGTGATGAGGTGCTGGTGCCGGCACCGGACTATCCGCTTTGGACAGCCTGCGTTACACTTGCGGGAGGCACGGCAGTGCACTATATCTGTGATGAGCAGTCAGAGTGGTATCCGGACATAGAGGATATCAAAAAGAAGATTACAGACAAGACAAAGGCGATCGTAATAATAAACCCTAATAACCCTACAGGAGCGCTCTATCCAAGGGAGGTGCTGCAGCAGATAGTTGATGTGGCAAGAGAGCACGAGCTCATGATTTTTTCGGATGAGATATATGACAGGCTTGTGATGGATGACTATGAGCATGTGTCTATTGCGTCGCTTGCACCGGACCTCTTCTGTGTGACCTTCAGCGGTCTTTCTAAGTCACATATGATAGCAGGCTATCGTATCGGATGGATGGTTTTAAGCGGCAACAAGGCGCTCGGAAAGGACTATATTGAGGGTCTCAACATGCTCTCAAACATGCGTCTTTGCTCGAATGTTCCGGCGCAGTCGATAGTGCAGACGGCTTTAGGCGGATATCAGAGTGTAGGTGAGTATATTGTGCCGGGCGGACGAATCTATGAGCAGAGAGAGTACGTCTACAAGGCATTAAACGATATACCGGGAATTTCGGCAGTAAAGCCAAAGGCAGCATTTTACATATTTCCAAAGATTGATACTGCAAGGTTCAACATCACAAACGATGAACAGTTTGCACTTGATCTGCTTCGTGAGAAGAAGATACTCATCATCCACGGCGGCGGCTTCAACTGGGATAAGCCGGATCACTTCAGAGTGGTATATCTGCCTCGAACAGAGATATTAAAGGATGCCACAGGCAAGCTTGCAGACTTTTTGTCTTCATATAAGCAGAAATAATTATTGGCATAGATAATTATAAAACATATGATATAAAACATATAATATATAAGCTCCGGCACAGAAAACTTTTTGTTCTGACCGGAGTTTTTATATTATGCTGTAATATTTTTTAAAAGTAACCTACCTGTAACTTTACATAATGTATTATACACTTGTATCGCGGGGCGGCTGCACTTTAAAGGACAGACCGCACAGCACTCAAAAATGTATAGAGAAGAAAAGGAGAATTAAATGGAACTGCTTAGAGTAGAACACTTATCAAAAATATACGGAGCCGGAGAAAATCAGGTCAAGGCTTTGGACGATGTGTCATTGAGCGTGGAAAAGGGAGAGTTTGTGGCAATTGTCGGGGCGAGCGGCTCCGGAAAATCCACACTGCTTCATCTGCTCGGAGGTGTTGACAGGCCAACAAGCGGAAAGGTGTATATAAACGGCACTGATATTTTTGCAATGAATGATGATGAGCTTGCCATATTCAGAAGAAGACAGGTAGGCATCATTTATCAGTTTTATAATCTGATACCTATATTAAATGTGGAGGAAAACATGGCAATTCCGATGGAGCTTGATGGAAGAAAGGTGGAAAAAGCACAGATGGATGACATGCTTTTGCGCCTTGGACTTACAGAGAGACGTACTCATCTGCCAAATGAGCTCTCAGGTGGACAGCAGCAGCGCACATCTATAGGAAGAGCCCTGATTACGAGACCATCTATAGTGCTAGCGGATGAGCCGACCGGAAACCTGGATACCAAAGCCAGCAACGAGATTATGCATCTCTTAAAGACCTCAAACCGTGAGCTCAACCAGACAATCATTATGATTACACACAATATGGAGCTTGCAAAGGCGGCTGACCGCACAATAATGATAGAGGATGGTAAAATCAGATGAATTTGATGAAGAAACTCACATTAAAAAACTTAAAGCTCAACAGGAAAAGAACTATTGTCACGATAGTTGGAATAATTCTGGCAACAGCGCTTTTGTCAGCGCTTGTCACACTTGTGTCAAGCTTTCAGTACAGTATGATTGAATACCAGAAGCAAAAGGGCGGCGACTTTCATGTGAAATTTTCGAATGTGAAAATGTCTGAGCTTTCGGAGTTTAAAAACAACAGAAATATTGAAAGCACATTTGAGACAATGGGAATGGGCTTTGCAAAGCTAGACGGCTGCAAGAATGAGGATAAGCCATATGCATATGTCATGGCAACAGATGAGGCCGGCTTTGAGAGAGGCTGCTTTAAACTGATAGAGGGACGCATGGCAAAAAATGAGGATGAGATAGTCATTCCAAGGCACTTAAAGACAAACGGACGAATCGACATAAAGGTGGGAGATGAGATAACACTGGATGTCGGAAAGCGATATGATTCAAACACCGAAGGTGTCATATCGGAAAACAGCGCATATGAGAATGAGGCAGAGACACTTACCGATACTGTGACAAAGCACTACAAGGTGGTAGGCATCATGGAAAGACCGGGCTATGGAATGGAGGACTATAGTGCCGCCGGATATACATTTGTCACATACTCTGATGAACTGGCAGCAATTGATAATGGCACAAAGAGTGAGGAAAGCGAAGCTGACACTACACTCACAGTGTACAGCAGATACACTAAAAAGGCTTTAAGAAACAAGGATGCTGTGACTGCTGATATAATTGGTGTGGATGAAAAGCTGTTTGCGAAAGCGAATAATTCATCTGTTGAAATGTCTGCTGAGGAGAGTGATAGGTTTCTTAAAGAGATGGAAAATGCAAAATATGATATATATATGAATGGATACCTTATAAGCTATGAGTGTGTTTTCCCGATTGACGGCACATTTAAAGCACTGTTTACAGTGGCCACTGTTGTGGCTTTGATAATTATACTGACATCAGTGTATTGTATCAAAAACAGCTTCAACATATCAATCACTGAAAAAATCAGGCAGTATGGCATGCTTGCAAGCGTGGGTGCTACGAGGCGCCAGATAAAAAGCAGTGTTAAGACAGAGGCAGCAATGCTTGGAGTGGTTGGTATTCCGGTGGGTACCATGAGTGGTATTTTGGCATCGCTTATACTTGTCAAGGTGGTAAATGTACTGTCAGCAGGCTGGCTTAACGTTGCTTTGAACTTTCACACATCACTGCCTGCACTTATTCTTGCTGTGATACTGAGTATAGCAACCATTTATTTCTCAGCAACAGGCAGTGCAAGAAGGGCTGCAAAGGTTACACCGCTTGAAGCAATAAGAAACACAAAGGAGATTAAAATAAAGTCAGCAAAGCTTAAGACACCGGCGATTATAGGCAGAATCTGGGGTATTGGAGGCGTTATCTCATATAAGAATATAAAGAGAAACAATAAAAAGTACAGAACCACAGTGACATCCATTGTCATCTGCTCAGTAACCTTTATTGTGATATCATACTTTATGTCTATGGCCTTTAGCAGGGTTGGGATGTCATATGCATCAGTAGATTACAATATCGGAATAAATATGTCATGTAAAAAGGACCTTGATATTGAAAAGCTCTCTAAGCTTTTGAGTGGCATTGAAGGAGCTGAGGATTATCTGGTTGGAGCAGGTTATTATTTTGATGTAGATAAGCCGGAGTATACAAAGGAATATGGAGAGTATTGCGGGCAGCTTTATGATGACAGTGAGGATGTCTCACAAGAATTTTTAATCACAGTTTTGGATGACAAATCGTATGATAAGTATGCGTCCGACGCAGGCATAAAAAATGCAGCTGCAGGAGCAATTCTTGTGAATAAAGGCACATTTGATGTGTATAATGAGAATAGCTCAAAATACGTCAAAAAAGAGATGGAGCTGTACAAATATAAAGCAGGAGATACAATCGAGTGTGGTTATAATGTGTATGATGATGCTTCTTCTGATGACAATGCAGCAGAAGGCGATACTGAAAGCAGCACAGATGATAATAATGCAGTGGAAGGTGATACTGAAAGCGGCACAGAGGATAACAGTGGATACGTTGACGAGGAAACAATAAATAACGGAGTCAGAAAGACTGTGGATGTAACTATTGCAGGTGTCACAGACAAGGTACCAACAGGTTATAAGGGCTACGGCAATACCACGCTTTTGTTTATGAACCAAAAAGGCTTTGAAAGCCTATGGGCTGACGGCAAGAGCGGTAATGAGTTCAAACCGGGACATGCGTCATATTCGGCATATGTGGTTGCAGAAAATGCAGATGAATATCAGGATACATTCGAAAAGGAGACGGAAGGAAATACTGAGTATTCGCAGATTAGTTTTTATGTCAGCAATCTGGATAAGGAGATGCGCGATGAAAAGTCACTCTTTACACTGCTTGGAGTATTTGCATACGGACTTATTGTGGTCATTGCCTTAATAGGAATCACAAATATCATCAATACCTTAAGCACCGGAATGGAGCTTAGAAGCCGCGAGTTTGCCACATTAAGAAGCATTGGAATGACAGATAAGCAGTTTGTGGGAATGGTCAGACTCGAGAGTGTGTTTATATCTGTGAAGGCACTTGTAATAGGTGTACCGCTTGGTATTTTAATAAGCTATCTCTTATGTGTTATGATGAACAGGATGGATGATGCAATCATTTATGAGCCGCCGTATAAAGCAATTATATTGTGTATAGTGGTTGTAATAATGCTGATTTATGCTATCATGAAACTATCAATGACGAAGCTTAGACACAATAACATTATTGAGACAATCAAAAATGAAAATCTGTAGGAAATGCGGGAGCTGATATGAAAAAAATACTTCTCATAGAGGACAATAAAGGAATAACAGAGGGACTGTGTGATACCTTTACAGAACCTGAATATGAGCTTTTGACAGCAGGCAATTTAAAGGAGGCTGGGGCGCTTTTGAGTGAGCACCCCGGCCTTGTGCTGCTTGATGTGTCGCTTCCGGATGGGAACGGCTTTGATTTTTACAGCGAAAGGCTGGAAAAAGAAAAAACACCGGTGATTTTTCTTACCGCAAGGGATGAGGAAAATGATATAGTAAAGGGACTTGAGCTTGGAGCGGAGGATTACATCACAAAGCCTTTTTCAGTAAGAGAGCTTGTGGCGAGAGTAAACCGCGTATTTTTACGAAGGAAAAGTGATGACAGCTCATCTGTCATACACGCAGGAAGCATAAGCTATGATTTGGACAAAAAGGAAGCAAGAAGGGCTGGACAGGTGATTGCTCTTTCAAGTCTTGAAAACCGTATACTTGATCTGCTTTTTACCAATCACGACAAGGCTGTGTCCAGAAATGCCGTGCTTGACTGCATCTGGGAGGCGACAGGCAACGATGTCTATGACCATACCGTGACTGTCTATATGAAGCGCATCAGGGCAAAGCTTGGTGAGGATGTGATAAAGACTGTGAAGGGAATCGGGTATCGTGTTGATTCAGATGAAACTCTTTAAACAGTATCGGCCGACAGAGCCGGTTCCCGGGGGAAAGCATGAGAAAGAAGAAATATAATTTAGAGAACAGAAAACATTTTGTGTATTTTACAATAATATATACATGTATATGTGTGACGGTTATGGCTTTTACCGTCTTTTTTCAGTACAGGGCATATACGAAAAACTATAACATCACAGTGGCTAAGCTATGTGCACTCATTCATGAAAAATATCCCGATGTATCAGATGGCAGTATAGCCGCGATTCTAAATGACAGCAGCTTAGGCAGCGATTATACAAATTTAAAAAGCGCAGAGACGCTCTTAAAAAAATACGGCATTGATATGGAAAAGGATTCTGCGGTTTTGTCAAATGAAAAAGCGCTTAAAGGGGCGCTTTGGCTAGACATATTTCTTGTTGTGCTTTTTGCAGGGGGCTTTTGCCTTTACATTGTGCTTATAAGATTTAGCTTTAAAAGACAGGTCAGACAGGCTGCGGATTATCTGCGCCGCATAAATCAGGGAGACTACAGACTTGTTATGGCAGATAGCACAGAGGGAGAGATTTCTATACTAAAGGGAGAGCTTTACAAGACAGCAATTTATTTGAGGGAGTCTGCGGAAAATGCAAAGGCAGACAAGCTTTTGCTAAAGGATGCGCTTTCTGACATATCGCATCAGCTTAAGACACCGCTCACATCACTTTCGATAAATCTGGAAAATCTGGAAGGAAATCCTGATATGGCATCTGAAAACAGAAGCAGGATAATGCGCAGGGCAAAGCGTGATGTGGATAATATATCGCATATGGTGCAGGCTATCTTAAAGCTTTCAAGGCTTGAAGCGGATGTTGTGGAGTTTGATGAGAAGGATACGCTGCTGTCTGAAATTGTGTCTGAGGCAGCTGACAATGTTATGGCACTTTGCGATTTGAGAGACATAAGGCTGTCCATAGATGAAGGCTCTGATAAGGATGCCTGTATACATGCTGATGCATACTGGCAGTGTGAGGCCATTACAAACATAGTAAAAAATGCAGTAGAGCACGCAGAGAGTGAGGTAAAGATAGGCTTTTACAGGTATGAGATGTATGCAGAGATAACAGTGCAAAACGATGGGGAGACAATAAGTGATGAGGACAAAAAGCATATTTTTACGCGTTTTTACAGCGGCAGCGGACAGCCGGCAGACAGCATCGGCATAGGACTTTCGCTCGCGGAAGCAATTGTGCGTCATGACAATGGATATATCCTTGTGGAGGATTGTAAAAAAGATGTATTAAATGAAAAAAATGAATGCAGTGGCACACGCTTTGTGGTAAGATATTTGTGATAAGTTGAGAAAGATTATCAATAAATACACTAGGAAGCGATAAAATGACACTAAAAGAACTTGGCATAGGACAGAGTGCCAGAATACTTACAGTAGGCGGTGAGGGCGCACTGCGCCAGCATTTCCTGGATATGGGAGTAATCCCAAAGGCCGAAGTAACAGTAATCAAATTTGCACCGATGGGAGACCCGATGGAGCTTCAGGTGCACGGCTATGAGCTCACATTGAGGCTTGATGATGCGGCACAGATTGAGGTAGAATTAATTGACAGCCGTTCAAGAAAGCATGAGGGCCCTAAAAAGATAAGCAACACAGCCCATCCCGGACTTGGCGAGGAGGGCAAATACCATGTGAAGGGCAGTGGCAATCCCCTTTCGGATGGTGAGAAGCTCACGTACGCACTTGTGGGAAACCAAAACTGCGGCAAGACAACACTTTTCAACCAGCTTACAGGCTCAAACCAGCATGTCGGCAATTTCCCGGGAGTGACGGTGGACAGAAAGGATGGCTCTATTAAAGAACATCCGGATACATCAATCACAGATTTACCTGGCATTTATTCAATGAGCCCATATACTAATGAGGAGATTGTGTCGAGAAACTTTGTGCTCGATAACAAGCCAAAGGCCATAATAAATATCGTAGATGCGACAAATATTGAGAGAAACCTGTATCTGACCATGCAGCTTCTTGAGATGGATATACCGATGGTTATCGCTCTAAATATGATGGATGAGGTGACGGCAAACTCAGGCTCAATCGATGTAAATAAAATCGAGGGACTGTTAGGAGTGCCTGTTGTACCGATTTCTGCCGCAAAGAATCAGGGTGTTGATGAGCTGGTGCGCCATGCGATACACATTGCAAAGTATCAGGAGCGCCCGGGCAGACAGGATTTCTGTGATGAGAATGATTTTGGCGGTGCCGTGCACAGATGTATACACGCGGTCAGCCACCTGATTGAGGATCATGCAAAGCTCGCCGGAGTTCCGATTCGCTTTGCTGCTACCAAAATTATCGAGGGAGATGCGCTTATATTAGAGCAGCTTCATCTTGATGAGAATGAGAAAGAGGCAATAGAGCATCTGATTGTCCAGATGGAGAAGGAGCGAGGCCTTGACAGAAGCGCTGCAATTGCGGATATGCGCTTTACATTTATTGAGAAAATATGCGAGAGCACCGTGGTAAAACCTAAGGAGAGCAGGGAGCGTATCAGAAGTGAGCGCATCGACCGTGTTCTTACAGGCAAATACACGGCAATACCGTGCTTTATAGTGATAATGCTTGCTGTATTTTATCTTACCTTCAACGTAATCGGAGCTGGCCTTCAGTGGCTTTTGGAGCAGGGCATAGGAGCACTGACCGCACTGACGGATAAGGCACTCACAGCGGCAGGTGTGAATGAGGTGCTGCACGGACTGGTAATAGACGGCATCTTTCAGGGTGTCGGAAGCGTATTAAGCTTTTTGCCGATTATCGTGACACTGTTCTTTTTCTTATCCCTCATGGAGGACAGCGGATACATAGCGAGGGTTGCATTCTTCATGGACAAGCTCCTTCGTAAGATAGGACTTTCAGGACGAAGCATAGTACCAATGCTCATAGGCTTCGGCTGTACGGTGCCAGCTGTCATGGCGACACGTACACTGCCAAGTGAGAGAGACCGTAGAATGACTATACTCCTCACACCGTTTATGAGCTGTTCGGCAAAATTGCCAATTTATGCATTCTTTGTTAGTGCATTTTTCCCGAAGCATGGCGGACTTGTCATGGGAGGACTGTACTTCCTTGGAATAATTGTCGGAATACTTTTCGCGTTTATCTACAGAAAGACTTTGTTCAGGGGTGACGCAGTGCCGTTTGTCATGGAACTGCCAAACTACAGGATGCCGGGCGCCAAGAATGTGTGCCAGCTCCTCTGGGAGAAGGCAAAGGACTTTTTGCAGAAGGCATTTACAGTAATACTTATTGCCACAATGCTGATATGGTTCTTACAGAGCTTTGACATACACTTTAACATGGTAACAGACTCAAAGGACAGCATGCTTGCCGCTATTTCAAGTGTTATCGTGCCTGTCTTTAAGCCTCTGGGCCTCGGAGACTGGCGCATATGCACATCACTTATCAGCGGACTCATGGCAAAGGAGAGCGTGGTATCAACACTTGAGATACTGTTTGGCGGAACGGTCACGACAGCACTCACAACACTTTCAGCCGCATCTCTTCTGGTGTTCTCACTGCTTTACAGCCCTTGCGTGGCTGCTATAGCATCCATAAAGAGAGAGCTGGGTGCAAAGTGGGCAGTCAGCGTGGTGCTTTTGCAGTGTGCGATTGCATGGGTGGCAGCATTTATTGTAAGGGTAATTGGACTGCTTGTGATGTAAAAAAACTGACTACAAAAAATATAAAAGGAGATATGTGATGGAGATTAAATTGGAAAATGAATCACTTGAGCTCACGATAAACAGCTTCGGAGCAGAGCTTAAAAGCATCACCGGCAAGGAAACTGGTACACAGTATCTGTGGGATGCCGATGAGAAATACTGGAAGAGAAGCGCACCGGTGCTTTTCCCGTTTGTCGGCAGCTTAAAGGACAAGAAGTTTACCGTTGATGGGACAGATTATCCGATGGGACAGCACGGCTTTGCAAGGGATATGGAGTTTGAGCTTGTGTCACAGACAAAGGATGAGGCATGGTTTTTACTTAAATCAAATGATGAGACTCTTGCAAAATATCCGTTTGAGTTTGTGCTCGAAATCGGCTATAAGCTCTCAGGCAGTGAGATAAAAGTGACCTGGAGGGTGACTAATCCTGCGAAAAAGGATTTACTTTTCTCAATAGGTGGTCATCCGGCATTTATGTGTCCGGTCGCAGAGCAGGGAAAACAGTCAGACTATTATCTAAAGCTTGACACAGACAAAGCAATCACCTACGGACTTATCTGTGACGGAGGACTTTTAGACAAGGATGACAATCTGCTTAAGGTGGATG
>ERZ773115.3600-NODE-3600-length-10536-cov-3.480584_pt1 | contig 10536 bp, 8 predicted proteins | sample MGYA00511116_ERZ773115 | MGnify/ENA primary metagenome ERZ773115 (study PRJEB29015, sample SAMEA2737869) | human gut metagenome | biome: human gut; feature: human-associated habitat; material: faeces | place: China | collected 2012 ... | reverse complement strand
TCTCCAAAGAAAAGATTGCCGTACACATATCTTCATGGAATGCCACATACTGCGCAATATTCAATACAAACGCTGTTTTTCCCATAGAAGGACGTGCCGCAATCAGAATCAGATCCGATGGCTGCAATCCAGCCGTCTGATAGTCTAAATCGATAAATCCCGTCGGAATACCGGTAACTGCACCCTTCTGTTTTGATGCCTGCTCAATTTTATGAATGGCATTCATAACGACCTGACGAATCGGAACATATTCTGCGTTTCCATGGTTTTGTACCAAGGCAAAAATATCATGCTCTGTCTTTTCTAAAATCTCTGTCACGCCTTGTTTGCCATTATAGCAATCATTTTCTATTTCCTGATTAACTCTAATAATCTGACGAAGAAGTGCCTTATCCTTGACAATCTGGGCATATGCTTCTGTATTTACGGTAACCGGAATAGCTGCTACTAAGTCGCTGATATACTGCACACTACTTACTTCCGGTGGTACATCCTTTTCACGCAGCTTGTTCTGCAAAGTAATAACATCCACTGCCTGGCCACTGTTGTATAACTCTACAATTGCTTCAAATATCTGACCATATTGCTGATGGTAAAAATCTTCCTTGATTAAAATCTCAGATGCGGCAACAATCGCATCACGATCCATAATCATAGAACCAACAACAGATTGTTCTGCCTCTAGGCTGTTCGGCATCACTCGTTTGATTAACGCTTCTTCCATACTATTCTCCTGATACGTGTACGCGCATCACAGCTGTTACCTGCGGATGCAATTTTACCTTAACTTCGTAGGTTCCCTGTGCACGAATTGGTTCTTCCATGTGTATTTTTTTCTTATCTATGGTTTCCTTGTATTGTGCCTTGACTGCTGCACAAATTTCTTTAGAGGAAACAGAACCAAACGTTCTTCCGCCTTCGCCCGTTTTGATCTTTGTCTCTACCAGCCATTCCTCGATCTTTTTCGCCATAGCCTGCGCTGCTTCTAAATTCTCCTGCGCCACTTTATCTGCATGCTGATTCTGTAACTTCAAATCATTTAAATTCTTACTGTTTGCTTCTACACCTAATTTCTTTGGCAAAAGCATGTTTCTTGCATAGCCTTCACTTACATTAACAATTTCTCCCTTTTTTCCAAGGGACTTCACATCCTGTAATAAAATCACTTTCATAATTTGATTTCTCCTTCATCTATCATCATATCTAAAATATCTTCTATCTTACGTTTCACTTCATCTACCGTACTGTTCTCAATTTGTGCACCCGCTACATTCAGATGACCACCACCACCCAAACGTTCCATGATGTGCTGCACATCAATTTCATCAATCGAGCGGGAGCTTACATAGATTTTATGTTGAAACTCTGTCAAAACAAACGATGCCTTAATCCCTACGATATTTAAAAGTTCATTTGCTGCTTTTGCACCAACAACGGTTGGACTTTCTAATTGTCCTGACTCACAAATAGAAATTGCAAACAGTCCTCGATATACTTCCGCATGGCGAATCACTTCCGCTCTCGCCTTGTATGCCGACATATCTTCACGCAAAAGCTTTCGCACACGCGTAACCTCGGCACCACAACGCCGCAAATATGCTGCCGCCTCAAATGTACGCACACCCGTCTTTGTCATAAAGTTATTCGTATCAATCAAAATTCCTGCATAAATACAATCCGATTCATTCGGATGCAAATGCACTTTTTCTGAAAAATACTGCAGTACTTCTGCAATCATTTCACAAGCAGAAGACGCATATGGTTCGATATAGGAAAGGATTGGATTTACCACCTGCTCACTACCTTGTCTGTGATGATCAAATACCACAATCGATTTGCTGATTTCTAACAGTCTTGGGCAATCCGTATAGCTCGGACGATTGGTATCTACCACAATAACCAATGTCTGTGCATCCGCAATCTCCTCTGCCTGTTCTGATGTAATAAACATATCTTCCGGGTAACCGGCAGCTTCAGAAAAAGATTCCACGAGCGGTCGCAAAGAGCTTGTCACCGTATTGAGTACAATTTTTGCATTTTTACGAATCTCGCGCGCTGCACAAAACAGACCTATCGCCGCACCAAAAGAATCAACATCCGCAATTGGATGACCCATAATAATAATCTCTTCTCGCGTTTCCATAATCTCACGCAATGCCTGTGCTTTCACACGGGCTTTGACGCGCGTATTGCGCTCAATTTCCTTACCACGCACACCATAATAAGAAACATCGCTATTATTTTTTATAACCGCCTGGGAACCTCCACGTCCTAACGCAAGGTCAATAGCTACGCGGGCAAACTCTGCATTTTGTACATAAGAATTGCCACCAATACCAAATCCCATGCTGAGCGTAATCTCCAGTTCATTTCCCGCCTTGGTAGATTTGATATCTTCCAGAATAGAAAACTTGTCCTCTTCCAGCCTTTGCATATACTGCTGCTGAAAAAGTACGATAAATTTATCACGATCCAGCTTGCGCACAATCGCATCCATATTCTGAAAATATTTGTTTACCTTGCGATCAATAATCGCGGTGAGCAAAGAACGTTTTACTTCTTCAATGGAATCAAATACTTCTTCATAATTATCAATATGTACGAGCGCAACTACAAGTTTTTGCTTTTCATTTTCTTCTTTATAGTAATCCAGCTCTGTCTGGTCAAATAGAAGAAGTGCAATCAACGAATTAAAATTGTCTGCTTCTGTCATGATTTCCATGGCATCTACATCCTGCTCCTCGTTGAACTGTAAACGCTGCATACTCGCTATATACTTACAATCGCCAAACGGTAGCGCAATCTCAAAATTATCATTGCCTGCTTTTTCAATCTCTTCTCGCGTAATTTCTTTGAAAATAGATGTAATCGACTTATTGTAATTCTTATCTCTTCCTGTCACACGAGAAAATTCTTCATTTACCCAAAGAATCTTACCCGAGTAATCCATAAGAGCATATGGCAATTGAAACTCATTTAACAGCTTTTTCTGAACCGTCCCATAATGCGTGGCAAAGTGTATGATTTCCTCTTCTAATTTTGCAGAGCAACTACGATAGAACCACAAAACAATGGCCGCATAAACAACAATGCAGATAGAAAAAAGCGCACCCACTTTTATGTTTTGCAAGAACACTAACACATCTCCGGCAACAAACAAAAAAATCATATAGATCGGTGCCTGAAAATAACGCTGCAGCTTGCCGGTATATTTTATTGTTTCCATATTATTCTCCCTTAACCGTATCTGCTATCAACAAATTGATGCTTTGCTCTATAGTATAACACATTTTTTCTATATATGGATAGAGGGTAACGCAATAATACCCCCGGAGTATTCCGAGGGTATCATCGTATAAGATAGGAAGATATATAAGAAAAAGATTAATTAGTAATAACCAATTCTGTATCTTTATCAAAGAAATGTGCATGCTCCATATCAAGCGCAAACTTGATATGATCGCCCTGTTTTGCAGTTGTTCTTGGATCTACACGTGCTGTTACCTGTGATCCTGCGTAATCGAAATATAAGAACACTTCTGCACCAAGCAATTCATACACACGAATATGTGCTTCAATCACACTATTTGGTGATGTTTCGATAAACATCTGTGAATCATGGATGTCTTCCGGACGAATACCAAGAACAACGGTCTTTCCATCATATCCGCCATCGATTAAAGCTTTTGCTTTCGTAGCTGGAACAGCAATATTAGACTCACCAACCTGTGCTGTTACATTCTCTCCATCTACAGAAATCTTTGCATCCATAAAGTTCATCTGAGGAGATCCGATGAAGCCGGCAACAAAGAGATTCTGCGGCTTATTGTATAAGTTATGAGGTGTATCAATCTGCTGAACAACACCATCCTTCATAACGACAATTCTTGTACCAAGTGTCATAGCCTCCGTCTGATCATGTGTTACATAAATGATGGTTGCACCTAAATCTTTATGCAGCTTAGAAATTTCAATTCTCATCTGCACACGTAATTTTGCATCCAGGTTAGAAAGTGGCTCATCCATAAGGAATACCTTAGGATTACGAACGATTGCACGCCCCATGGCAACACGCTGACGCTGTCCACCGGAAAGAGCCTTTGGCTTACGATCCAAAAGACCTTCCAAGTCCAAAATCTTTGCTGCTTCGCGAACCTTTTTATCAATCTCAGCCTTTGGCAGCTTACGAAGCTTCAATCCAAATGCCATATTGTCATATACTGTCATGTGTGGATATAACGCATAGTTCTGGAATACCATTGCGATATCACGATCTTTCGGTTCTACATCATTCATGCGCTTACCATCAATTAAAAGGTCTCCACTTGAAATATCCTCAAGTCCGGCTATCATACGAAGGGTAGTTGACTTACCACATCCAGATGGTCCTACAAAGATAATAAATTCTTTGTCCTCAATATCAAGGTTAAAATCTTTCACTGCGTGAAAACCATTTGGATATACTTTGTTAATGTTCTTTAATGAAATACTTGCCATAATAAAATCCTCTCTTGCTACATAAATCCTTTGTTATTCTTTAACGATAAATTCATCAATTGCTGCCATTACAGCATCCAGGTTATCCTCTTTCTGGATATTCAGTGTCAGATTCTTTGATAAATCCAAACTGAAAATACCCATAATGGACTTCGCATCAATGACATAACGATCGCAAACCAAGTCAAAATCATTATCAAATGATGTGATTGCATTGACAAAACGTTTTACCTTATCAATAGAATTGATATTAACTGTAACTGAAGTCATACGAATTTCCTCTCTTTCTGATTGGTATAAGTACGATACGCCAATTCATGACTTTATTATAGAAAAATCTTATTTTACTGTCATCGTTAAACTAACCAAAATAACCAACGGATGTTCGTCATTTTAACTCTGTTGACGAATCCCTCGCCAAAACGTTAAAATAACGGTATGATTTGTGTCTTTCAAAACAAGGAGAATAGCATGACAATACAAGAACAAATAGAAGAATTATTAGAACAGATACAAAACCAGACGGGCATTCTTTTTTCTATCACCGACAGCCAGATTGACGAAGAGGAAATGCTTGTCACATTAAAAAATATGTTACGCGCCGGGCATAACAGCACCTCAAAAGAAGGTTTTCTCCGTGGCCTTTTGCTAGGGCTTTTAAATGAACAGGAAATTCACGAAGGAATCCATCGTTTTCATCTGGAAGAAAACGGATATCTCTTTCCAGTCCTTCTAGAAACCAGACAGTCGATTTCTTCCATGGAGCAATCTGTTTTTGCGCAGTTCTTTTCTTCCGGCGCAGATACACTCATTCAGACCGATGATTTTCATGTAGCATTGATTCGCCAACTGCCGATGCAGCCATCATCCGAAAGCTTACAACAAATGCTTTTAGATATGCAGGGAACACTGGAGGCAGAAGCCATGATTCCTCTGCGTTTTGCCTACGACCGTGTCGCGACTTCTTATCAACAGCTGCCTTGCATTTTTTTGCAGATATCCACAGCTATGGAAATTGGTAACATTTTTTCCGATACCGAGCACATTCACTGGACACAAAACCTCGGCCTTGGCAAGCTCATATATCATTTGCCAACCGAAGTATGTGAAGAATACCTGCAAAATCACTTTCAAGGGCTGCATTTATCTGATATTGATGAGGAAACATTGCACACCATCCACACATTTCTTGACAGTGGTCTAAGCATTGCCGAATGTGCACGAAAACTTTATTTGCACCGCAATACACTTATCTATCGTCTAGATAAAATCGAACAATTAACGGGGCTTGATATCCGTCAATTCGACGATGCCATCGTATGTAAAATTGCGCTTATGATCTCCACATATCTGACATACCAGAAAAATAACATTTAAAAAATCCGGCAGATGCTTTACATCTGTCGGATCTTTTTTTCATATCTAAACGATTCTTCTTGCACCGTCTCCAATATCTACTACATAAAATTCCGCTTCTATGCCGGTCTTTTCTTTATAACCTGCGCCAACCTTTTCCATGAAATCTGCAATTGCATCATTTTTTACAATGCTGACGGTACATCCACCAAAACCACCACCGGTAATGCGGGATCCAATAACGCCATCTACTTTCCATGCAAGATCTACCAAAACATCGATTTCTTCACAAGAAACCTTGTAATCATCACGAAGAGATACATGTGACGCATTCATCAATGCACCGAATTTCTCCACATCATTCTGCTTCAATGCAGCGACAGCTTCAATCGTACGCTGGTTCTCTGCAACAGCATGACGTGCGCGCTTTTGGCATTCTTCATCTGTAATAACATCTTTGTATTTCTCAAAGCCTTCATTATCCAGCTCACCAAGGCTGTTGATCGAAACAACCGTCTGCAATTGTTCCAATGCCTTTGCGCATTCCTCACGACGCTTGTTATACTGACCATCTACCAGGCTATGCTTTACTTTACTGTTTGTAATTACAATCTTTGCATCTGAAAGCGCAATTTTCGCATATTCATAAGACAAATCACTCGTATCCAAAAAGATGGCACAATCCTTTTTTCCCATAGCAACTGCAAACTGATCCATAATCCCGCAATTGCACCCGTTGAAATTATTCTCTGAATACTGACCAATCAGAGCAAGATCCGTCATCGAAAGATCATCAAAACCATATAAATCACGCAAGATCGTTCCAGTAAGCACTTCTAAGGATGCAGAAGAAGAAAGCCCGGAACCATTTGGTATATTACCCCAGATTGCCATATCAAAGCCCTGTGTAATCTTCTTTCCCTTTCCATCGAATGCCCATACAACGCCGAGTGGATAATTTGCCCAACTATATTTTTTCTTATAACTAAGATCATCCAATGAAACCTCAACCACATCACAATCATCCAGGTTTGCAGAAATAAAGTGTATCTTATCATCCTCTCTCTTACGGACCACACCATATGTTCCTATTGTGAGTGCACATGGAAACACATGACCTCCATTATAATCCGTATGTTCTCCGATCAGATTCACACGTCCCGGTGCAAAATATTCGCGGATGTCTCCACCATCTCCGTAGATTTCCACAAATTTTTCTCGCAAATTTGTTGCATCCATATTCTTATCCTCCTTTATTCTTCTCTTATCTCGCAGATTTACCTCTGGCTTCAAGATAAAACATGTATCTTATCCGGAGAAATTCGCTGCATCGCTTCTAGCAAATCCTCACCCGGCTCAAATAAGATCTTCATCTCACTTCCCATCTCAGGATCACGTATAATCATTGTGTAATATGAAACTTGTGGATCATGGGAAAGACAATCATATGTTTTCATATGACGTCCAATATACGGCTGTACTGGCTCCGTTTTCGAAGGTGCCACTACAACAATATCTTTCATTTCACAGGAAATCAGCTCCTGACGCTTTGTCTTACGCTTGATTTTCGTAATTTCCAATTCACCATTCGTATATGTATAATCAAAATCCACTTTTGTATTTTGTATGACAAAATAGCTGGCTACAATCATGGCAATCAGCGGTATCCCAAATACTTTATAATCAACAAAAACAAAATGAAATGCTACAAATAGTGTAATTCCTATCATAATTACATTATAGATTTTTGTGACTGCCGGCGCTTTTCTATGTATGGATTTTTCAATATATACATCCTGATAAATCACTTTTTCTTCCTCCGTAAAATGATTGTCTCGTAAGTGGAAATTTTACCACTCCTACTGCCCAAAAGCAACTCACCTTCACCCAATTCCACATGCTGATTCATCGCTGAATAATTCTGCAAAATCACATAGTCATAGCCATCTTTGCTGCGTGTTGTAACTTCTACCCCTTCCGGAATATAGGAAATCGGCACTTTCACTCTGGATAACGCAACAATTCGTTTGTACAAATCATCATAACAGCTTTGTTCCACATCTGCACCTATATAATATCCATAACCCATACCATAAGGTTGGAATGTCACAGCTGGCTGTCCCTGATAAAAATCAGTGCCATACGTCATCAGCACCCTCGCACTTGTCGCATCAATCAGCTGACATAAATTTCTACTTTCATATGAGATTTGTGTTGCAAAAATACTTCGATCCTCTGGTACCAGCTGGTTACATTCTCCATCATACAGACCGTCTATTTCTGTCTGACGCAGACCTAGCAGATCGGTAAGCCCTGCCGGTGTCGCCCCCAGATAACAACGATCATTTTCATCCACGATACCGGAATGATATGTTGTGATAAAAATGCCTCCCTGTGCCACGAAATTGCGTACTCTTTCCGCAAATCCATCACGATACATATATGTCATCGGCGCTGCTAAAATCTTATATCCCTTAAATTCATGATCCATATTGATGACATCTACATTCAGACCCATCTTACGAAATGCACTATACGATTTTTGAACCGTTTCTTTATAATGCAAACCTATATTTCTCGGTCCTTGTGCATCTTCCATCGCCCAACGATTCTCAATATCATAAATGACAGCAACTTCTGATTTCACCGTACTTCCTACCATCTCGCGAAGCGCTTCCAGTTCCTCACCAACTTTTGTCACCTCACGGTATACCCGTGTATCTCTGCCGCCATAATGGTCAATCACAGCTCCATGAAATTTTTCTGATGCCCCCCTGCTCTGGCGAATTTGGAAATATAATACACTGTCAGATCCATGTGCAATTCCCTGCATAGATTGTGCATCTAACATTCCCGGACGTTTTAATTTGCTGACTGCCTGCCAATTTGTGCTGGATGGACAGGATTCCATCACCAGATATGGCACATTTTTTAAGGAGCGCATAAAATCATGCCAAAATCCATTATCCATCGCTGTTACAATATCTGACTGTCTATGCCAGGTCGGATACGTATCCCAGGATACAATGTCTACGAATTTAGCAAGCTCATGATAATTCAGTCCACCATAATGATACATCATATTGATTGTCGTCGGTATTTCCGAGCCAGTTTCACGAATGGCACGAATTTCCTCTGCCATAAAATCTCTCGTCTGTTCACTGACAAAACGTTTCCAATCGAGATTCAATCCATGTAAAAAAGTCTCTCCCAAAGTAGACGGGCTCTCCACCTGATCAAAAGACTGATAAGTATGGCTCCAAAATGTTGTACACCATGCCTGATTTAACGCATCAATTGTCTTGTATTTCTTTTTTACCCAATTCCGAAATGCTTCCTGACAAAGCGGACAATGACATTCTCCACCAAATTCATTCGAAATATGCCACAAAATCACTTGCGAACGTTTTCCATAACGTTTTGCCAGTTCCTGATCTATCGCACGTACTTTTTCACGATAAACCGGAGATGTATAGCAATGATTGTGGCGATATCCATACAATGCTCTCTCACGTCTTTCATTTACACGAAGCACTTCCGGATATCGATCTGCCAGCCACTTTGGCCTTGCGCCGGATGGTGTCGCAAGAATGACCGAAATCCCTGCTTCTTCCAACTGATCCATAATCTCATCCAGCCAGCCAAAGTTGTATTTTCCTTCCTCTGGTTCTAACGTAGACCACGAAAAAACACCCAGGGTCACCGTATTGATGTGTGCATCTTTCATCATCGCAATGTCTTCTTTTAAAATATCCGGTCGATCGAGCCATTGCTCTGGATTATAGTCCCCACCATATAAGATTTTATCCAACTCCATTTGCCTCTCCTTTCGCTTTTCCCCCAAACCGCGCTCTTAAAAATCAGATAAAACAAATGCCCTCATCTTTTGTGAGAGCATTTGTGAAAGACTCTTTCTTAATTATAACTTAGATACCACGGAAAGAGAATGTTAATGTTAACTTTTTGCTATTATCAATAAGATATTCCGGATGCGTAAGTGCACCCCACGTATCATCTCCGCCAACACCCATTTGCTCTAATCCCACACGAATGAATGTGTAATGTACTGGTGGAAGTTCTGTCATGTGCAATGCATTATCCAACTCGTGTGGTGAATATGGTAATGCGGAAAAATGCAACTGATTTCCTTGTATCAAAAGACCTCTTCCCCGCTCATCTGTGACCTTCGCATAACGGACACCTGTTTTATTGCCGCATTCCTGCGGAACAAGATATTTTGCCATATTATCTGCCACTTTATTATGATAAAGTCCCAGTTTTGCATGACATTTATCTACGTACGTCTCCTCCGGTCCAAGACCATACCAACTCAGATGATCATAATCTGCATCCATGGTAAACAACATACTATACTCCGGCAATTCTCCTACTTCTGCGGAAGGATCCATCGTCATCTTTACTTTGACTTCTCCATCGCCATAAACACTGTATGCCACTTCACAATCCATCTGTGGTCTTACCGGCAAATGATATGTGTAGGTTACTGTAATATGATCTTCTGCTTCTTCCAAAGTACAATCGGTCGCCGCCCGTCCATGATTATATTTAAAGGTCGAAAACATACTTGCAACTTTCCACTGGCCTGCGCGGAACGGTAGAAGATTTGCCACATCATTATCTGTAAGTGCACGCCAGAAATTAGGTTTTGGAATAGCCTTGAGC
>ERZ773115.3595-NODE-3595-length-10551-cov-2.778963_pt1 | contig 10551 bp, 7 predicted proteins | sample MGYA00511116_ERZ773115 | MGnify/ENA primary metagenome ERZ773115 (study PRJEB29015, sample SAMEA2737869) | human gut metagenome | biome: human gut; feature: human-associated habitat; material: faeces | place: China | collected 2012 ... | reverse complement strand
GTCAGGTATTGCGGGATTCCTATGTGGTGTTTGATATCGAGACAACCGGCTTTTCCGGCGACTACGCCTCGGTCTATCTGATCGGCTGCGTCTGGCACGACGGAAACACCTGGATTCTGACCCAGTATTTTGCCGAGACGAGGGATGCAGAGGAAGAGGTTCTCGACGCTTTTTTTGCACTTCTCCGGACAAAGCGCATCCTCGTCCATTTCAACGGCGACGGGTTTGACATTCCATTTCTGACGAAACGCTGTGTTTTTTATAAAAAGGACTGGAATTTTGAAGCGGTTGAAAGTTTTGATATTTATAAGAAAATACGCCCATTAAAAAAATTGCTGGGACTTGAAAATCTGAAACAGAAAAGCATCGAGCGGTTCCTCGGCATTGCCCGCGAAGATAAGTACAACGGCGGTCAGCTCATCGAGGTTTACGGTGAATATTTACAGACGCACTCTGAACTGCTGAAACACCTTCTGATTCTCCATAACGAGGATGACTTAAAGGGAATGCCGCAGATTCTGCCGATTCTCGCCTACCCGGACTTTCTGACCGGCGATTTTTCTTTCAAAGGTTCAGAAAGCCGTGATATCCCATATGCGGACGGAAACTCAGAAAAGCACCTGCTGCTTCACTATGAAAGCCCCGTCTCTCTGACAAGTGGATTCCAGTTTTCTATCGGTGAGCTGGAGCTGTCGGCGGAAGGAAACCGCCTGACGCTCGACCTTCCATTATATTCCGGGGAGCTGAAACGATTTTACAACGATTATGAGAATTATTACTATATGATCTACGAGGACTGCGCCATCCACAAAAGTGTCGGTCAGTATGTGGATCGCTCCGCCCGCAAGAAGGCAACCGCCAAAACGTGCTACACCCGCGCAGCCGGGCTGTTTGTGCCGCAGCCGCTTCTTGCAGATGGCACTCCGATGTGGCATGAATGCCTGAAAGCAGACTATAAGAGTAAGCAGCTGTTTGTGCCGTATTCAGAACAGCTTTTCACAGATCCAGAGACGGCAGTGCTGTACTTACATAATTATCTGAGAGAATTGTCCTTATAAATTACAGCACCCGTCCACGCTCTCTTATCTCCCGGATCACGTGTCCCATCCGTTTTCTCCGGACTGCCTGTTCTTTCGCCCTCTCCCGCGCAAGCAGAGCCCGGATGAACGCAAAGGTTCTCTCCTCGCCCTGCTCTTTCAGCATCGTGAGGAGATATTCCAGCTGGTACTTCGTCCTCGGGTGCATCACGACAAAATCTCTTCCTCTTTCAAAGTATTCCCACGCACACGCATCCGTATAATCTTTTCCCTTATAAACCTTCGACGCGGCAATCCGGTCCATTACCATCTCGATCAGATAGCGAAGGGGCATTTTATTGCCGACAAGCCCCCAGGACTTGTCTGGTGCAAAATCGATCCAGTATTCGAAATGATGTTTGTTGCGTCCCTTGTGGTGCAGCCATGCCGCCGAATAGCCCTTTTCTTCTTTTTCCGCCGCATTTGGGCTGCGGTTTCCCTGATAATATTTAACGCCGGTCGCAAATTCCTCCCAGGAATACTTGGAGAGGTCGTGCAGAAGTCCCTGGCGGTACAGCCCTACCGCAAAGCAGTTTTTCATGACCTCGCATTTATGTTTCGTGATCGTCAAAAAATGATGATACGCATTGTAAATATAATTCATTTTCCTACCTCTTTCCCCTTTTCTTTCCTCCTATTTTACCCCCCGTATTCTGGTTTGACAACCCCACTTTCTTTCGCGGCTTTCTGGAAAATACCCGTTACTGGGCACACATGTGTGAACAATAACGAGCTATACCCCCGGATCCACCATCAGCTCGTCCCCATCCGCCGCCGAAGTAGCCAAAAAGTCACATCTCTCATTCTCCGGATGCCCATTATGCCCCTTCACCCAGAAAAACGAAATCTGATGGGGTTCCTTGGCAGCGAGCAGGCGCTTCCATAGATCTACATTCTTAACCTCCTCATTTTTGCCGCGTTTCCAGCCCTTCTTGGTCCAGCCCCATATCCAGCCTTCATTAAATGCCTTTACAAGATACTGGGAATCTGAATAGAGTTCGATCTCGCAGGGGCGGTTGAGCGCCTCGAGACCGGCGATAGCTGCCATCAGCTCCATACGGTTGTTCGTAGTTCGTTTGTAGCCGCCGGAAATCTCTTTCGTGTGCAGTTTTCCTGCCGGATCTACATAGTGAATGACGGTTCCAAATCCGCCCGGACCATCTGGATTGCCGCGGGCGGCGCCGTCTGTGTATATAGTTACTTTCAAGTCAGAAATCTCCTTTATGTCTATTATTGAAGCTTAGCGGTCCCACTTATCGCAGAGCGAGTTGATCTGGTCGGCAAAACGTGCCAAATCTTTGTTCGCCCCGCCCTCGTTATGCATAACAACACGGCGCAGGCGGTCGCAGGCTGCCAGCAGGCGGGCAAATACACCAGCCGCTTTCTTCGTTGCTTCGTTCACTGCCGGTTTCTGAATCGGAATACCCTTCGTAACAGTCACGAAGCATCCCTCTTTCAGGTCGTAGGAACTGCCGGAGAACGGAGCCATCGCATTGATGCCGTAAGTTTCCTTGACCGTCTCTGCAAATGCATCGCACACTGTGTCATCGCCGTGTACCACGAAGACCTGGGACGGTTTTTCCATAAAACTGCCAACCCACTCCAAAAGCCCGGTCTCGTCCGCATGGCCGCTGATGCCCTCGATCTTCTCGATCCGTGCTTTGACCTCGATCGACTCACCGAACAGCTTCACTTCCTCGCGTCCCTCAATAATGCTGCGTCCCAGTGTGCCGACTGCCTGATAGCCAGCAAACAAAATCGTACACTCCGGTCTCCAGAGGTTATGTTTTAAGTGATGGCGGATTCGTCCGGCATCACACATGCCCGCTGCGGAGATGATGACTTTCGGCTCGGAATCAAAGTTGATCGCCCGGGAATCATCGCTGCTGACGGAAAGATTCAGTCCCGGGAACGCGATCGGGTTGATCCCGCGGTTCACGAGATCCATCGCCTCCTCATCAAAGCACTCGGAAATGTTCTTATTGAACACATGAGTCGCCTCGACGGCGAGCGGACTGTCGACATAGACCGGGAAGCCGTCATGTTCGGTGACAAGTCCCCCTTCCTTGATCTTACGGATAAAATAGAGGATCTCCTGCGTTCTGCCGACCGCAAACGCCGGGATCACAACGTTTCCGTGACGATCCAGTGTTCTCTGGATGATCTTCGCGAACTCTTCGATGTGCTCGTGGGTCCTGTCATGGGAGCGGTCGCCGTAAGTGCACTCCATCACCACATAATCCGCCTCATCCGTATACTGCGGGTCCTTGATCAGCGGCTTATTCTTGTTTCCGATATCGCCGGAGAACACGATCTTTTTCTTTACGCCGTCCTCGTCGATCCAGATCTCGATGGACGCGGAGCCGAGCAGATGGCCGACATCAGTAAAGCGTACCTCGATCCCTTCACAGATCGTCAGGATATCGCCGTAGTGGCACGGGACAAAGTGCTTTAAGACGCCCTCAGCGTCATTGACCGTGTAGAGTGCCTGAACTTCCGGATTTCCGGCACGTCTCGCCTTTCTGTTCTTCCACTCTGCCTCCATCTCCTGGATGTGGGCACTGTCCTTTAACATAATGTTGCAGAGATCACAGGTCGCCTGGGTCGCAAAGATCTGACCCTTGAAGCCCTTCGCGTAGGTCAACGGCAAAAGGCCCGTGTGGTCGATATGGGCGTGGGTGATAAAGATGTAATCCACATCGGAGAACGGGATCGGAAGATCCGCATTCTCATAGACGTTTCCGCCCTGTTCCATACCATAATCGATCAGGATGTTTTTTCCAGCCGCATTGAGATAATGGCAGCTGCCAGTCACTTCATGATCCGCGCCGATAAATGTCAGTTTCATGGAACCCCTCCTCGCGCTGCAAATCAGCTGTATTATTTGCATCTATTATAGCAAATTTCAGATAATTATGCAAATCATTCCGCCATTACTGTCATTGATAATTTTCTGCAGCGTATCCTGGAGTTTCATCTGGCAATCCTCTGTCATCTGGGAGATCTTCGCCTGCATGCCGTCCTCCACGATCTGTTCCACGGATTTTCCAAAGATATTCGTATCCCAGACGCCGTCCTCCGTCGCTTCCCCGTCCTTTATGTACGCGATCAGATCCTTCGCCTGCTGCTCGTTTCCGACGATCGGGGCGATCTCCGTCTCGATCCGCGCTTTGATAAGATTGATGGACGGAGCCTGGGCATGGATCTTCACCCCGTATTTGCTGCCGTGGCGGATCAGCTCCGGCTCATCCAGGGAAATCTCCGTCTTATCCGGCAAGACGATGCCGTATCCTTTCTGCCGGACCTCCGCCAGGGCATTTTTCACTTTCTCATACTCGCCCTGCATCTCCGCTGAATCTTTTAGGATCTTAAACAGGCTGTATTCATCGCGCACCGGCAGTCCGGAGATGTCGCTCAGGACCTCGAAGTACGCATTCTCGTCGACCACGACCCGGATCGTCACGCGCCCGCTCGCAAGATCGAGTTCATCCGCGATCAGCTTTTTCACCGCCCGGTCTTCTCCCGGGACTGTCTCCTTCGGCACGTCTTTCATCTGAACAGAACGTTTTAAAAGCGTTTCCGCCTCCGCGATCATGTCCGCCTTGATCGCATGGGTATCCGGCAGGATCTCCGCCCACTTCGGGATCTCAAGGTCGAGTTCCGTCACGGGGAACTCCAGAAGGACTGTCCCCAGGATCTCCTCAATGTCCTCCTTCTTTAACTGCTCACAGTTCGCCGCCCGGACCGGAACTCCATACTGGTTTTCCATCTTAAGCGCCAGCGCTTTCGTCTCCGCCGCATACGGTCTCGTGGAATTGAGCACGATCAGGAACGGCTTTCCGATCTCCTTTAACTCTGAGATCGTCTGCTCTTCCGCTTCCCGGAAGTCCTCCCTGGTAAGCTCCCCGAAGCTCCCGTCGCAGGCCACGACAATGCCGATAGTGGAATGGTCCCGGATCACCTTTCTCGTCCCGATCTCCGCCGCCTGGGTAAAGGGGATCTCGTAGTCGTACCAGGGAGTCTTCACAAGCCGTTCCTCCCCGTTTTCCGTGTGTCCCGCGGCGCCTTCCACCATAAATCCCACGCAGTCGATGAGCCGCACCTTCGCCCGGATCCCCTCCGCGAGTTCCAGCTCCGCCGCCTCCTTCGGGATAAACTTCGGCTCCGTGGTCATGATCGTCTTCCCAGCGGCGCTCTGCGGGAGTTCATCCCTGGTCTGCGACTTTTTCTGCCCGTCCGGAAGGTTCGGGAGAACGAGAAGTTCCATAAACCGCTTGATAAACGTAGATTTCCCGGTGCGCACGGGTCCCACGACGCCCACATAGATCTCGCCGCCCGTCCTCGCCTCGATATCCTTGTATACATGGAAATCATCCATAAAAATACCCCCTCGCATATACTGTTTCAGTGTATGCGCGAGGGGGATGTTTTTATTCACTCATGCGGCAGGTCTGTCCGGATCTTTATTCCCACGGAAGGTCGCTGTGCTCGATGCGCTTATCGCGGAGCATCAGGTCCGCAACTGCCTCTTTCGCCGGTTTTCCTTCAAACAGGACCTCGTTGACCTGTTCGACGATCGGCATGGAGACGTTATATTTCTTTGCAAGCGCTCTCGCAGCCTTTGCCGAATAAACGCCTTCCACCACCATCTGAACTTCCTTCATGGCTTCCTCCATCGTGTATCCTTTTCCGATGAGGATCCCGGCACGTCGGTTTCTGCTGTGCATGCTTGCACATGTCACGATCAGGTCTCCGATCCCGGAGAGTCCTGTGTAAGTCTGATATTTTCCGCCCATGGCAACGCCAAGTCTCGCGATCTCCGCCATTCCGCGGGTGATGAGGGCTGCTTTTGCATTGTCCCCGTAACCAAGACCGTCAGCGATCCCGGCCGCCAGGGCAACAACGTTTTTTAACGCAGCTCCTGTCTCGATCCCCAGGACATCCGGACTCGTGTATACACGGAATACCGGACTGATGAAGGTGGACTGGATATACTCCGCGATCTTCTTTTTGTGGGATCCCGCAACACAGAGCGTTGGGAGTCCGCGGCTTACCTCTTCCGCGTGGCTCGGTCCGGAGAGAACGGCCGTCTCAGCCATCGGGAGCTCCTCTTTGATGATCTGCGTCATTGTATCGAGAGTATTCTCCTCGATCCCCTTTGCGACATCGACAATGAGCTGGCCATCCTTACAGAACGGTTTCATCTTCTGCGCCGTACTGCGCACGAAAACAGACGGGACTGCCATCACAAGAAGATCTTTATCCGCCATCGCCTTTTCAAGATCCGCAGTATAGACGAGTCCTTCCGGAAGTGTCACACCCGGAAGATTCTTGTGGGTCCTCGTCTTTGCCATCTCCTCGATCTCTGCCGGGATCGCGGACCAGAGTGTCACCTCATGTCCGTTATTTACCAGCAGTACCGCAATTGCGGTTCCCCATGTACCGGAACCGATAATACCAATCTTTTCCATGTTCAGGAACTCCTTTTTCTACGCCCTAAGGTTGATTTTCTTATGTACGCACCTGATGCCGGTTTATTTCTTTCCGCCCCAGAGCTTATTCTCCGTACCGGATAACAGTCGTTTAATATTTGCCCTGTGTCTCCAGATCGCCATCGCCATCAGAATAAAGGAGATGGCAAAAAACTCCATGAGACTTCCTTCGGACACACGGTAATCCCCCCGTGATCCATAGAGCAGCATCTGGATGAAGAATGAGATCACGACCAGGATCGATCCCAGGGACACATATCTTGTGATGATCACAGCGCCGAGGAACAGAGCCGCACAGACGAGCGTCACGCGCCAGTCCATGGACACGAGGATCCCCGCCATGGATGCGATCCCTTTTCCGCCTTTAAAGTGCAGATAGCACGGGAAATTATGTCCAAGGACAACCCCGAGACCCGCATAGAGCACGTAGAGGTCTGTATCCGGGCTTGCTTTAAAGATGATCCGGGCTGCAAGACATGCGAAAACAGTCTTTAAAAAGTCGCCCGCAAAGACGATGAGTCCCGCCTTCTTTCCGAGAACCCGGAGCGCGTTTGTCGTTCCGGAGTTTCCGCTGCCGTAATTTCTGATATCGATATGGTTCATCTTCCCGTAAAGATATCCTGTCTGGAATAATCCAAACACATAACCCATAACAAGACAAAGCACTCTGCCCATCGCTTAATCCTTCTCCTTCCTCTCACGGATGATGAATTTCAGGGATGTTCCGCGGAAGCCAAAGGCCTCACGGATCTTGTTTTCCAGGTATCTCGTGTAGGAGAAATGCATTAACTCCTTATCGTTCACGAAAATTACGAAGGTCGGCGGTTTTACCGCAACCTGGGTCACATAGTAGATCTTTAAGCGTTTGCCCTTATCGGACGGCGGCTGCTGCATCGCGACAGCTTCTGTCACGATCTCGTTTAAGACGCCGGTCGCCACACGGAGCGTCTGGTTCTCGCGGACCATATCGATCAGCTCAAAGAGTTTTTCCATTCTCTGTCCGGTCAGGGCGGACACGAAGATATACTCCGCATACGGCATATAGGACAGGGTCTCTTTTAATTTTCTTGTGTACTCATAGATCGTCTTATCATTCTTCTCAATCGCATCCCACTTGTTGACAACGACGATCACGCCTTTTCCGCGGTCATGGGCGATCCCGGCGATCTTCGCATCCTGCTCGGTGATCCCCTCAACGGCGTCGATGACCATGAGGACCACGTCAGCGCGCTCAACGGCTGTTACCGTGCGGATGATGCTGTAGCGCTCGATATCCTCTTTGATCTTGCTCTTTCTTCTGAGACCGGCCGTATCGATAAAGATATATTCCGTGCCGTTTCTCACGATCTCCGTATCAACGGCGTCTCTCGTTGTTCCGGCGATGTTGGACACGATCACACGGTTCTCGCCGAGAAGCTTATTGATAATGGAAGATTTTCCGACATTCGGTTTTCCGACGATCGCGATCCTCGGACGGTCGTCCTCGCTGTCGTCATACTGGTCCTCACGGAAGTATTTTACTACCTCGTCAAGGAGCTCACCGAGACCGAGTCTCGACGCTGCGGATACCGGAACCGGATCGCCGATTCCGAGGTTGTAGAATTCGTATACATCATTTCCGAATTTTGCCATACTGTCCACTTTGTTGACCGCAAGAACGACCGGTTTCTTGGACTTTCTGAGCATGTCCGCAACCTTGGAATCCGCGTCAACAAGTCCCTGGCGGACATCGACGATGAAAATGATCACGTCCGCGGTATCGATCGCGATCTGAGCCTGTTCCCGCATCTGGGCAAGGATGATGTCCTTGGAATCCGGCTCGATTCCGCCTGTATCGATCAGGGTAAAGTTGTTGTTTAACCAGGTGCAGTCCGCATAGATACGGTCTCTTGTCACACCCGGAGTATCTTTTACGATCGAGATCGTGCTGCCGGCAAGTACATTAAAGAGTGTGGATTTTCCCACATTCGGTCTGCCGACGATCGCCACTACTGGTTTACTCATATTTTTTCCTCATTTCTATACTTCGCTGTCCCAGTCCGGAATGACTTCTCCGTCTTCCGTGAGTCCGGCGTCTTTCATTGTAAGCTCATATGCCCCGTGTTCCGCAGTCTGCTCTCTCGCCGCTTCCGGATCGAGGATCGCATCGACAAGGTCATATCCGCTTGATTTTACTATATTTATCGGAATCTGTAAAGCATCTTCCGCCTGGGTCTTTGTGATGTCATCCAGGAAAACTTCTTCTCCGCTTTTGAACATGACGGCCGGAAGAAGCAATCTCTCTCCCAGCGGTCTTTCTTTCAGCTGTGCGATCAGATCCTGCCCCGTGATGAGGCCGGCCACCGTGATCTTCTCCCCGAAGAAGTCATTCCGGATCCGATATACATGGACGCTTCGTCCCGGATAGACCTTTTCGATCTCCCTCACAAGCTTTTCCAGATACGGGTACGGCAGGTATCCCGTCGCGATCGAGAGTTCTTCCTTCACCCCGTCGTCCTTCTTCCCGTCCAGGGCGTCCATCACCTCTTCCTGAAGGAGCCGCAGCATGCCGACGCCATTTTCCAGCTGGATGTATCCGTCATAGCGTCCTTCCTCCGGCATCTCCCGTTCCGCCAGAATATACCACTCGTCGCTTGCATGGATAAAATGGATCCCGTGGCGCTCATAATTGATCTTCTGCCATTTTTCGATCAGGTCGATGACCTCACAGGCATCTTCCTTTGTAAACGGTTCCAGCGGATAAAGGCCGTCACGGTATTTGGAGAGTCCGACCGGAACAACCGACACACTCTGCATTACCGGCGCATACTTTGAGAGCTGTTCGATCGTGTACGCCAGTTCCTTTCCGTCATTGACGCCTTTGCAGAGAACGATCTGCCCGTTCATCTCCGTCTCTGCCTCGTAAAGCCGGTCGATCTTCTTTAACGCCTCCCCCGCAAACCGGTTGTGGAGCATTTTGCAGCGCAGTTCGGGATTGGTCGCCTGCACAGAGATATTGATGGGTGCCAGATGGTAGTGGATGATACGTTTGAGATCTTCCTCCTTCATGTTGGTCAGGGTCACATAGTTGCCCTGTAAAAAAGAAAGTCTGGTATCGTCATCCTTAAAATATAAGGTTTCCCGCATGCCCGGCGGCATCTGGTCAATGAAACAGAACATGCATTTATTGTGGCAGGACCGATAATCGTCCATCAGTCCATTTTCAAAAGTGATCCCAAGATCTTCGCCCTCTGATTTTGTAATATGCACAAGATGTCTTGCCTGATCCGGCTTTTCGATCAGCATATCAAATGCCGGTTCATCCTCGTAGTAATAATAATCAAAGATACCGATCAGTTCGACACCATTGATCTCTTTTATGATATCCATCGGTTCCACTCCTGCAAGTGCCGCGGGACTCCCGGGTCTTACAAAAGCAATCTGATGTGATGTGCTCATAAATCTATCCTCATCTTTCTCGTCACTCGGTAAGCATCAAAAATGCTCCCAGATTTCCTCGTTTCCCCTTGCTGGCTCTGTGCGAAAATAAAATACTGCTGTTGCAGCAGGTACAAAGCCCTGCAAGGTCTATATGCTCTTTCAACACACCTGCCTCTGTCAATACGATCTCATTGGCTTTCCACAGATCCAACTGGTATTTGCCGAGCGCTCCTGCCTGTAAGATCTCCTTTTCATGGGTCGGAAATGCAAATATAAATGCCTCTGCCACATCCCGGCTCACCTCATAGCAGTCCTGGCAGATGGATGGACCGATGGCACAGAGCAGGTCTTTCGGCTGACTTCCAAAGGATCTTTCCATGGCTTCTACCGTCGCCTGTCCCATACGTCCTACCGTCCCTCTCCAGCCGGAATGGGACAGACCGATCGCCTTATGCACCGGATCCACAAAATAAAGCGGGACACAGTCTGCATAGAAAGTGGCAAGCAAAACACCCGGCTGGTCTGTGATCATGCCGTCCACATCTTTATAATCGCGTGGGCGC
>ERZ773115.3594-NODE-3594-length-10559-cov-6.087871_pt1 | contig 10559 bp, 9 predicted proteins | sample MGYA00511116_ERZ773115 | MGnify/ENA primary metagenome ERZ773115 (study PRJEB29015, sample SAMEA2737869) | human gut metagenome | biome: human gut; feature: human-associated habitat; material: faeces | place: China | collected 2012 ... | reverse complement strand
AGACGCCGGACTGGAAGCCGCCGCGGCTGCCCCTGTGGCGCAAGGCCCTGGCCGCCGTGTCCGGGGCGGGGGCCATGGCCATCTTCCTGTATGCCGCCAATGTCACGGACCTGTCCGCCGTGGTGGACAAGGGCGGGCTGACGGCTCTGGGGCAGAAGCAGCTGGCGCTGTATCTGGTGTTCTGCGGACTGCTGCTGATCCTGGCCCTGGCCATCGGGCGGCGGTCCAGGCCCCCGGCGCAGGTGCAGCTTCCGGTGGAAAAGCGCAGGCTGTCCCGCCGGACGACGGCGGCTGCGGCGTCCATCCTGCTGCTGATCCCCGTGACCCTGTTCGTGGGGGTGTATTACCTGAACAACCAGCGATACGGCCTGGTGTCAGTGCTGGTGCTGCTGGAGTGCATGGCCCCGTTTTTCCTGGTGTTCGAGGGACGGAGGCCCCAGGCCCGGGAGCTGGTGGTCATCGCGGTGCTGTGCGCCATCTCCGTGGCGGGCCGGGCGGCGTTTTTCATGCTGCCCCAGTTCAAGCCCGTGATGGCCATGACCATCATTTCCGGCGTGGCCCTGGGCGGCGAAAGCGGCTTCCTGGTGGGGGCCTTGTCCATGCTGGTGTCCAATATGCTGTTTTCCCAGGGGGTGTGGACCCCCTGGCAGATGTTCTGCATGGGGATCATCGGCTTTCTGGCGGGGGTCCTGTTCCGGAAGGGCCTGCTGCGGCGGACCCGGGGGAGCCTGTGCACCTTCGGCGCGTTCTGCGCCATCGTGATCTACGGCGGCATCATGAACCCGGCGTCGGTGCTGATGTGGGCCGGGGCGGAGACCCTGACCTGGAAAACCCTGCTGACCTATTACGTCACCGGCTTCCCGGTGGACTGCGTCCACGCCGCGGCCACGGTGTTCTTCCTGTGGATCGCCGCGGAGCCTATGCTGGAGAAGCTGGACCGCATCAAGGAGAAATACGGCCTGCTGCTGTGAGGGCTGCCGGGGGGTTGCAATTTCCGGGAAAGTGTGGTATACTAATCTACCAACCAAAAGAGAGGAGGTCCGCCATGGAAAAGCGGGGTATCAAGATCGCGGCCCAGAACCGCAAGGCCCACCACGACTATTTCGTGGAGGACCGATACGAGGCGGGCATCGAGCTGGCCGGAACGGAGGTCAAGTCCATCCGGCAGGGCCGGGTGAACCTGAAGGATTCCTACTGCGTGGCCAAGGACGGCGAGATCTACGCCCACAGCATGCACATCTCCCCCTATGAGCAGGGCAACATCTTCAACAAGGACCCGGACCGGCCCAAGCGGCTGCTGATGCACAAGCGGGAGATCCGCAAGCTCCACGATCTGCAGAAGCAGGACGGCTATGCCCTGATCCCCCTGAGCCTGTATTTCAAGGACAGCCGGGTAAAGGTGGAGTTGGGCCTGTGCAAGGGCAAAAAGACCTATGACAAGCGGGACGCCATCGCCAAGCGCGACGCCAAGCGCGAAATGGAGCGGGCCGTCCGCGAGAAAAACCGGTAAAAAAGGAGCGTATCCATGAGCAATCCCATTGTTACCATCGAAATGGAGAACGGCAAGAAAATCACCGCCGAGCTGTATCCCGATATTGCGCCGCAGTCCGTGCGGAATTTTATCTCCCTGGCCAACTCCGGCTTCTATAACGGGCTGATTTTCCACCGCTGCATCTATGGCTTCATGATCCAGGGCGGCTGCCCCGACGGCACCGGCATGGGCGGCCCTGGCTACTGCATCAAGGGCGAGTTCGCCGCCAACGGCGTGCCCAACGACCTGCGCCACACCCGGGGCGTTCTCAGCATGGCCCGGGCCCAGGCTATGGACTCTGCCGGCAGCCAGTTCTTCATCATGCATAAGGACGCACCCCATCTGGACGGCCAGTACGCCGCTTTCGGTAAGGTCGTCGCCGGCATGGACGTCGTGGACAAGATCGCATCCGTCCCCACCGACTGGAACGACAAGCCCAAGACCCCCGTCAAGATGAAGACCGTCGAGCTCATCGAGGGCTGATTTTCTGCACCTATGGCTTTCCCTTTGGGGAAAGCCTTTTTTGCATCCACAGGAGGAACTTCCATGAAGTACGATTTCACCACCCTGCCCGACCGCCATGGCCGGGACTCCATCGCCGTGGACGGGCTGGGCAAAGGCTTTGCGCCCGACGCACCGCAGCCCGGCTTCGATGCCATCCCCATGTGGGTGGCGGATATGAACTTTGTCTGCCTGCCCACCATCCAGCAGGTCGTCACCGAGCGGGTCCAGCACCCGGCTTTCGGTTATTTTGACCCGACGCCCGAATACTACGGCTCCATCATCCGCTGGCAGGAGACTCGCAACGACGTCACGGGTCTGACCGCCGAAGCCATCGGTTACGAGAACGGTGTGCTGGGCGGCGTCATCAGCGCACTGAACTGCGTTTGCTCCCGGGGCGACAAGGTGCTGGTCCACAGCCCCACCTACATCGGCTTCACCCGCTGCCTGACCGACAACGGCTATGACATCGTCCACTCCCCGCTGGTGCAGGACGAGAATGGCGTCTGGCGGATGGATTACGCCGACATGGAAAAGCACCTCGCCGAAGAGCACATCCACGCCGCCATCCTGTGCAGCCCCCACAACCCCTGCGGCCGCGTCTGGGAGCGCTGGGAGCTGGAAAAGGCCATGGAGTTGTACAAAAAGTATAATGTCTACGTCGTATCCGACGAGATCTGGTCGGACATCATCCTTTCCGGCCACAAGCACATCCCCACCCAGTCCATCAGTGAGGACGCCCGGATGCGCACTGCCGCCCTCTACGCCCCCTCCAAGACCTTCAACCTTGCCGGTCTCATCGGCAGCTATCACATCGTTTATAACCCGTGGTGGCGTGACCGCATCAAGAAGGAATCCTCCCTCTGCCACTATAACTCCATGAACGTCCTCTCGATGCATGCCCTTATCGGTGCCTACCGCCCCGAGGGCTATGAGTGGGCTGACGAGCTCTGTGAGACGCTGACCGGCAATGTGGATTTCGCCTGCGACTACATCGCAAAGCACTTCGAGGGTGTCCATGTGACAAAGCCCGAAGGCACCTATATGCTCTTTGTGGACTGCACCGACTGGTGCGCCGCCCACGGCAAGACCATTCAGGACGTGGAGAAAGCCTGCTGGGCCGTCGGTGCTGCCGTGCAGGACGGCGTGATGTTCCACGGCCCCTGCCATCTGCGCATCAATCTGGCCTCGCCCCGCGCCCGCATTGAAGAGGCGTTCCACCGGATGGACAAGTATGTGTTCAACACAAAGTAATTTCAAATAATATTTATACAGCAAAAGAGGCTGTTGACTCAACCTCTCAGTCTCGCATACGCTCGACAGCTCCCCTAGTAGGGGAGCCTCTGGCGAAGAGAGAAGGCTTTCCGCCATGCCAAAGCCTCCCCTCGATAGGGGAGGTGGCACGGCGCAGCCGTGACGGAGAGGTTAGAATAACAGCCTCTTTATTTTTATTGATGCATTTTTACCAGCCGCTCGTTCAGCGCCCGCAGGCCGTCCCGCACCTCGGCGGGCGAGACGACTTCTATCTTGCCGCCGAAGCCGCAGACCCAGCCGTAGAACTGGTCGCTGACACAGACGGGGACGTCGAAATGGAAATGCTCCTTCCCTTCCGGCACGAAGATGGGCGAAGCGCCGAAGCGCTCCCGCATGGCTGATTCAAGGTCGGAAGTACACCGCAGGGTGACTCTATACTCCGGCCCGCCGAACATCTGGAAGTGCTTTTTCAGGTAGGCGGGCAGGTCGAGATCCGCGAACTGCTCTTTGCCGCGGCGGGGCTCGTCCAGCACCGTGACGCCGGCCATTTTATCCACCCGGTAATGGCGGATGCCCACCGGCTCCTTCTCGTCCTGATAGGCGATGAGGTAGTAGCAGCCGTTCTCCCACGCCATCTGCCAGGGGCTGATGGTGTAAAGCGCGGGGCGTCCCACCTTTTTGTAGCGGAAGCGCACCATCCTGCCGGTGTTGATGGCCGTAAAGAGAGCATCCACGCTGTAGGGCAGGTCTTTGTTGGCGCTCTTGGGGCGGCCATCGACATAGACCTGACGCTGGAGCTGACTGCCCTCATACTGGGAGGCCAGCCCTTCCAGCTTATGGATGAGCTTATCACTGGACGCTTTCGAGATGACCCGGCTGGACTGGACAGCGTCCACCAGAAGCTTCAGCTCCGCCAGCTCGAAAGGCCGCGTCGCCATCCAATAGCCGCCGCTGCGGCCCCGGCGCAGCCGGATGTCATAGCCCAGCGCGTTCAGCGCGTCGATGTCGCTGTAGACGCTCTTTCGCTCGCAGAGGATGCCCTGCCGGGCCAGCAGCTCCACCAGCTGAGGCACATTCAGCAGATGCTCCTCGTCGGTCTGCTGCTCAAAGATATGCAGCAGCGCCAACAGTTTGGATTTTTGTCCCTCCTGCTTGGGCATGGGCGGCCTCCTTTACGGTCACGAGTCCTTTTTGTCGAATGCGGCGCGGCGCTGGGTAGACAGGCGGAACATCTCTTCCAGCTTGTCCCGGTCATCGGCCACGAGGGCGTCCCGCAGCTGGTCCAGAGCGGAGTCGAACTGGTCGATCTCGGCGATGAGGTTCTCCTTGTTCCAGAGGAACAGCTCCGCCCACATCTTCTCGTTGATGCGGGCGATGCGGGTCAGATCGCGGAAGGAGTCGCCCGTGTACTCGCAGAGAGAAGAGTTGTCGTTTGCACACATGAGGCTGACGGCGATGGCGTGGCAGAGCTGGCTGACGTAGCCGATCATCTTGTCGTGCTCCTGCACCGTCAGGGTGCAGATGTGGCGGAAGCCCAGCACCTCGGCCAGCTCTTTTGCCCACTGGACGGCCTCGGGGGTGTTCTTTTCGGTGGGGGTGATGATGAAGTTGGCCGGGGCAAAGCTGACCTCGGCGGCGTGCTCGACGCTGGAAGTCTCACGGCCTGCCATTGGGTGGCTGGCGATGAACTCCACACCCTCCGGACACATGGCCTGCACCGGCTCCACAAGGCCGGTCTTGACGCCGGAGACATCGGTAAAGATGCAGCCGGACTTGATGAGATGGCCGTAGGTCTTGAACCAGTCGATGAGGGCCGTGGGGTAGAGGCCGAAGATGATGTGGTCGGCCTGCGAGACGAGGTCCTCGAAATCGTGGGTCTTGCCGGTCTCGATATAGCCGTGGTCGAGAGCGTACTGTAAGTGGCCCTCGCTGCGGTTGATGCCGTCCACATGGAACCCGGCTTTGGAAAGCTCGAGGGCGTATTTGCCGCCCAGCAGTCCGAGGCCCACGATAAGATAACGCTTTGTTTTATCCAGCATATTCTACCTCCGCGCCTAACGGCTTGATGGCTTCAAAGAAATGGGGCCAGCTCTTCTGCACGGCCTCGGCGTCGTCGATGGAAAGTTCCAGCCCGGCGGCCAGCGCCAGCACCGCAAGGCTCATCACCACACGGTGGTCGTTGTGGCCATGGAGCGGCGCGGCGGGGGCGTGGAGCCTGTCTGCACAGCCGTGGATGGTGATGGTGCCGCCCTCGCTCTCGAGGACGCCGCCGCAGGCCCGCAGTTCGGCTTCCATGGCTGCAATGCGGTCGCTCTCCTTGATCCGGAGACGTTCCGCGTTGCGGATGGTGGTGGTCCCTTCGCAAAGCAGGCCCAGGACCATCAGCACGGGGCCGAGGTCGGGGCAGTCGGCAAGGTCAATGTCCACACCGTGGAGAGGTGCTTTCTCGAACACGATCCCTGCATCGGTGGTGCGGAAGCTTGCACCACAGCGGCGCAGAATGTCGAGGATCGCAGCATCGCCCTGCAGGGTGTCGGCGGATAATCCTTTGAGGGTCACGCCGCCCTGCACCGCTCCCAGCACCGCCGGGAATGCCGCCTGGCTGTAATCGCCCTCCACGGTGTAATCGCAAGGCCGGTATTTCTGCCCGCCCGGGATGAAGAGGGTGTTTTCGTCCTGCCAGCGGCTCTCGACGCCGAAACGGCGCTGGGCCGCCCGGGTCATCTCGATATAACTGCGGCTCTCTACCGGCGGGATAAGGTGGAGGGTGCTGTCGCCTGCCAGCAGCGGCAGGGCAAACAGCAATCCGCTGATGAACTGGCTGGACACGTCGCCCGCCAGCTCGTATTCGCTGCTTTTCAGAGTTCCTTCGACGGTCAGGCCCGCCGGGGACTGTTCAAATCGGAGAGACTGCTTCTGATACAACTTCTCGTATACTGTCTGAGGGCGCTCCATCAGCCGTCCGCGGCCAACAAAGGTCACTTTCTGCCCGGTGAGGCTGGCAATGGGGATGAGAAAGCGCAGGGTGCTTCCACTCTCACAGCAATCCACCGGAGCGCTGACGGGCAGAAAGCTCCCCAGACCCTCCACGACGGCACTATCCGCACCGGTGCGCACTTTGGCGCAGAGCTGCCCGGCGGCGGAGAGGGTGGCAGAAATATCCTTGCTGAACTCAAGGTTTTCGATGTGGGAAGCACCCTCGGCCAGCGCCGAGCAGAGCACCGCACGGTGCGCCATGCTCTTGCTGGGCGGCGCGGTGATGGTGCCGCCGATGCCGCCGGGGGCGCGTTTTATCGTAGCATTCATATCACATATCCCGGCCAATAGCCCATGCGACCTGACGGCACTTTGCCATAGCCTGTGCAAAGGCGTCGGGGGTCAGGCACTGTGCGCCGTCGCTCCATGCGTGGCGGGGGTCGTAGTGGACTTCCACCTCAAGGCCGTCGGCACCGGCGGCGACAGCGGCGATCATCATGGGCTCCACAAGGTTTGCCTTGCCGGTGGCGTGGCTGGGGTCCACGATGACGGGCAGATGGGTCTTCTCGTGGATGATAGGCACAGCGGAGAGGTCGAGGGTGTTGCGGGTGTACTTCTCGAAGGTGCGGATACCGCGCTCACAGAGGATGACCTGCTCGTTGCCGCCGGCCATGATGTACTCGGCGCTCATGATCCACTCCTCGATGGTGTTGCACAGACCGCGTTTGAGCAGCACGGGCTTGTGCATCTTGCCCACGGCCTTGAGCAGCTGGAAGTTCTGCATATTGCGTGCGCCGATCTGCACCACGTCCACATACTCCTCAAACTCCGGGATGCGGTCCTCGCTCATCAGCTCGGAGACGATGGGCAGGCCGGTGGCCTCGCGGGCCTTGACCATGTCGAGGATGCCCTCGGTCTCCAGACCCTGGAAGGAGTAGGGAGAGGTGCGAGGCTTGTAGGCGCCGCCACGGAAGAGGGCAGCACCGCCGGCCTTGACGCTCTGGGCGATGCGCAGGGCCTGCTCCTCGCTCTCGATGCTGCACGGGCCGGCCATGACGGCGATCTTCTCCCGGCCGCCGATCCGGACGCCGCCGCAGTCGATGACCGAGTCGGCGGGATGGAACAGGCGGTTGGCGCGCTTATACGGGGCCGACACACGGGTCACGTTGTCGATCCAGGGGTTGGCGAGCACATCGCGCTCGTCGATCTTGGTGGTGTCGCCCACCAGACCGAAGACGTTGTAGTCCTTGCCGGTGATCAGGGTGACATCGAGGCCCTGCTTTTCAAAGCGGTCCACGATCTTTTCCAGTTCTTCCTTCGGGGTGCCTTTTTTCGTCGAAATGATCATCTTCTTGCATTCCTTTCCCTTTTATCAACGTGTCAACCTCTCAGCCACTGCTGAGATTCACGGTCTGAACCTCTCAGTCTGCTTCGCAGACAGCTCCCCTATTAGGGGAGCCTCTGGCGAGTCGGTAAAGCCTGTGCTGGATGAGCGAAGTTTTTTGTTCCCGGAAACGGCCGGGCTCCGCTGCCAAGATTCATAACAGCAATACGAATGCCGCCGCCAAAGAGGACAAGGTCCGCCGCTTTGTGCTCCATTGAGCCTGCGCGGTGCGTATCCTGTATTATGTAGCTATGGGGTATTTTCGTCCTATCAAGCCTACGCGGACAGCAGGGCTTGCCCGGCCTGCCAATGGCTCCCCTACTAGGGGAGCTGGCGGGCGTAAGCCCGACTGAGAGGTTTCTTTCCTTACTGCACCATATGCGATTGTGCGCCGCCGTCCAGCCGGAGCAGCTGCACCAGATAACTGCATGCGTGGAGATAGCCGCCGATGCCCTCGCCCGCAAAGCGGCCCTGACAGCCGAACGAGACGACGTCCGTGTTCCGGAACGGCTCCCGGCCGCTGGGTTCGCTCATAAGCACCTCCACGGCGGGCACACCGCAGAGCTGCAGCGCTTCCAGAATGGCCACGCTGTAATAGGCATAGCCGCCCGGATTGAGGATGATGCCGTCGGCGCGGCCTGCGGCCGACTGGATCTCATCAATGATATCGCCCTCGTGGTTGGACTGGAAGAAATCCGGCTCGATGCCCATCTGCTGGCAGCAGACGTCCAGATAATCCAGCAGACCGTTGTAGTCCACTTCGCCCTCTACACCGGGCTCGGTGAAGCGGGTGATGTTGACGTTTGGCCCGTTAATGAACAAAAATCGCATCCAATGCCTCCAGTGCCGCCGCAACGGCGTCTGCAACGGTCGTTTCGTTCGGGATGACCGCATCGGCTGCGGCCAGATAGAGCGGGCGGCGCTGGGCTTCCATGGTCTTCAGCGCCTCGGCGCTGGTGGAGAGCGGACGCCCGCCGCCCACGGTCAGGGCGTCCAGCGGGCGGTCGATGAAGAGCACCACGCCGTTCTGCCGCAGGGCCCGCAGGTTTTCGGGCCGCTTGACGACTCCGCCCCCGCAGGAAAGCACCTGACGGCCCTCTCTGGCAAAGCGGGCGGTCTGCTCGGCCTCCCGTGCCCGGAAGCCATCCTCGCCCTCTGCGGCGAAGAGGTCCGGGATGCTGCGGCCTGCGGCCCGGACGATCTCCTCATCCAAGTCCACGAACCGCTTGCCCAGCCGGTCGGCCAGCGCACGGCCGATGGTCGTTTTGCCGCAGGAGGGCATCCCGATGAGCGCCACGTTCAGCTGCTCTTTCCGGAGCTGGGCGGTGATGGCGCGGATCTCGGCCGGGGCATCGTCGAACTTGCGGTCCAGGAAGTATTCCGCCGCATACACGGCCTGGGCCACCAGCATTTCGAGGCCGCCCACGGCCACCGGCACACCCGCCTCCTCGGCGCGCAGGATCAGTTCCGTTTTGTCCGGATTGTAGACCACGTCGAGGACGGCTTCCAGCCCCGGCATCGCGGCCACATCCAGATTGCAGACTCCCACGTTCGGGTACATGCCCGCCGGGGTGGTGTTGATGACAATGTCGGCCCCGCTGTGGACGGCTTCCGCATAGGAAAGCTCGCCCTTTTCGGGGTCCGGATGTCGGCTGACGGTCAGCACTCTGGCCGCGCCCTTATCTTTTGCCACGGCGCTCGTGGTGTTGTGGGTGCCGCCGGTGCCCAGAATGAGAACGGTCCGGCCCGTGAACTCCACGCCGTGGGCATCGGCCAGGTAGGCAAAGCCGAGATAGTCGGTGTTGTAGCCGTAGAGCAGGCCATTCCGGTTCACGACCGTGTTCACGGCCCCGATGGCCTTGGCGCGCGGGTCGATGTAGGAGCAGGATCCCATGACCAGCCGCTTATACGGGATGGTCACATTGATCGCCTTGAAGGCCCGCCGGGTCAGGAAGGCCCGCGCCTCCTCCTCGGTGGGCAGCGGGCACAGGTCGTACCGGTAGCCGCAGAGCATCTCGTGGATGATCTTCGAGTATGAGTGCCCCAGTTTGGAGCCGATGAGTCCGTATTCCATTTACAGCTCCTCCTTGCGGTAAGCGGTGGGCTGTTCCATCCAGGCCATGCCGTACTTCGCGGTCAGCAGGTCGCCGACGGCCAGCGCCGCCGCGCAGGTCTGCACGATGGCCGCACGGGGCACGATGCAGGGGTCGTGACGGCCCTGGATGGAAAGTTCCGCGTTCTGTTTTGCAATGTAATCCACGGTATCCTGTGGTTTGTAGATGCTGGGCGTGGGCTTGACCACGGTGCGGAAGACGACCGGCATCCCGTTGGAGATGCCGCCGTTCAGGCCCGCGTTGTGGTTGGTAGCCGTCACGATGCGGTCCCCCTGCATCCGGAAGGCATCGTTCGCCTCGCTGCCCTTCAGGTCGGCGAAGCCGAAACCGGTGCCGAACTCGATGCCCTTGACGGCCGGGACCGAAAAGGCCATGTGGGCCAGCTCGCTTTCCACGCTGTCAAAATAGGGTTCGCCGACACCTGCAGGCAGGCCGAGGATGGCGGTCTCCAGCGTACCGCCCACACTGTCGCCTGCGCTGCCTGCGGCGCGGATGGCCGCTTTCATCGGCTCTTCGGCTTCTCCGTTCAGCAGGGCGAAGCCATCGCCCCGGCTCAGCAGCGCTTCGGCCTGCGCCCCCAGTGCCGCCGGGTCATCCAGCGCAAAGGGGGTGTCCGCAACGCCCGCGCACCGCCCGATGTGGGTCACGATGTTGATGCCGGCCCGGTCGAGGGCCCCCAGCACCACCGCACCGCCTGCCACCAGCGCCGCCGTGATGCGGCCGGAAAAGTGTCCGCCGCCCCGCGCATCCTGAAAGCCGTGGTATTTGGCATAGGCTGTGTAATCCGCATGGCCAGGGC
>ERZ773115.3593-NODE-3593-length-10562-cov-2.402494_pt1 | contig 10562 bp, 10 predicted proteins | sample MGYA00511116_ERZ773115 | MGnify/ENA primary metagenome ERZ773115 (study PRJEB29015, sample SAMEA2737869) | human gut metagenome | biome: human gut; feature: human-associated habitat; material: faeces | place: China | collected 2012 ... | reverse complement strand
TAAGGATTTTTTCTGGCACCTGATGCGCAAAGAGTCCGGCCGCCAGCTGATGGATGCGCTGGTGACCTTTTTATCGCGCAACCATCATAATGTGATTATTGAAGGTGTCGAAAGCGAAGCCCATAAAGAATGGCTGCAGGGAATGGAGTGGTTTGCTATCCAGGGACATTACTGGCGGGAAGTCAGTATTGAACAACTGGTCGCCGATGATATTGCCATGTAAAAAAAGCCGGGAATTCCCGGCTTTTTAACGTCACTTAATTATAAACTAATTCCCACGTTGCCCAGCTGGTAATCGGCCCGCTGGTGGCGCTTTTCGGCGTTGGCGAAACATAGCCAACGTAATAGGTGAACAGGCCGCCGCTGACCGCGCTTTCCTGCAAACGCACCTGATTTTGCTGCGGGTCCGCCGGGACAATTTTATTACTCTTATCCAGAGTATTATTATCGTTAGTCGATAGCGCCAGATAAATATTCTGCGCTCCATCCGGCAAGGTATTGGCCAGATACCCGGCGTTTTCGTTACCGACCGCCGTCAGTAAAAAACCATCGACCCAGCGCACGCTGACCCGACGCACCTCATCCTGCGAGGCTGCCCCACCATCATGGCGCAGCTGGCAGTTTGACAGTGCCAGGGTAAACGGCTGCGGTTTCATAAACGCCCCGGCACCACGATCGTGGACTTCCGCCAGGCTGACCGGCGCCAGCCAGACATTACCGCTGCCGGCATGCTGGCCGCCGTTTAGCGCGACGCTACAGGAAATATCCGTCACCCGCCCGGCAAAATCGACCCGCCCGCGATCGTAATTGGTCTCAAAACCCCACGCCGAGGGGGCGGCGAGGCTGCCGCAAAATAGCAGCCACGCGATAGTGTTTTTCGGCAATCCCTTCATTCCCCCTCCCGTATTAATCGTACGTCAGGTTAAAGATCATATGCGACTCAACCTCGCCGGTGCTGGTCGTCGGGCCATACTGATAAAAACGCGCGTGCAGCGGTATGGTGATGTAGCGGGTCTCCTGATTATTCAAGCGGCCGACGGTGTATTTCTTATTAAACTGCAGCGGGGAGCCATCCTTCAGCACCTGGATGCCAATGCCTTTCGCCATCCCGCTGCCGGCTTTTTCATTCAGCAAGGCGCCCATGGTAGCGGTAGTGCTGGTGGCCAGGGTACCGGAGAACGAGGTGCTAATGTTGGCATATCCCGTTTCACTCAGGCCGCCGCTGCACTGCAGGTCGATATTAAAATCCTTCCCGCCGGCGGTGGTGCCGACCCCTTTCAGGTCGGTGCGCCGGATGGAACCCACATCGACATTCATATTTTTCCCGCTCAGCACTGAACAGGAGGGCGAGACCACGGTGATGGCGTTGGCGCTCAGATAGGTTTCGAGGATCGGGTTACCGCCGCTCTCCCAGTCGTAGGAGGTGTACTTACCCGCCGCCAGGGTGCCGCTGCCGGTGGTTGCCGCGGTTTTGATAATCTCCAGCGTAAAGCGCGACCCTTCGAGGGAATAGTTGGTGGTGTTATATACCCGGGACGAAAAGACGTCGGGATAGACGATATTTACCGTTGCGCCGCCGCGGCTGAAACGCATGCCGATTCCCGGCACGTTGGTGGAGTAGATTTTATTTCCAAGGTCCGTGGCCCCTGGCGACACGATCTTCGCCGCAAAGCGGTTGGTGCCGGAAGTACAGCGATAGCTTGCCCCGCCGGGAGCGCTCATCGTCCAGTCGCGGGTAAGGATCACCGAGCCCACCGGCAGATCCGGGGGCACCACCACCCTGCCCACCACCATGTCCAGCATCACCGTTGGCGATGAGAGACGCGTACAGGAGGCCCAGGACGAGGTGGTTCCCAGCGCCATTAAGACGATAAAAAGCGTTAGTAATTTCCTCAGCGACATACGCTATCCTTTGTTGTTTGCTGTCCCAGATCCACCGAACACTGCCCGCCGCTCCACTTCACAATCGCGCGTTTGGCGTTCGCATCGCTGATAAACATCATGCTGCCCTGGCCGACAACGCCGATCTCCTTGCCGTCGGGGGAGAAAATACTTGCCGCAAACGGCAACGGCTCGTGGTTCGCCTGGCGCGCCTGCAGGGTGAGGTTGTTCTGCACCTTAGTGCCGAACGCGACCTTAACCACGCTGCCTTCCCACGGCACAACCTGCGCCACGGTGCGATCGAAGGCCACGTCGTCATGGCTGCCTTTCGGGTCGATTTCCACGGCGTTAATCCGGTACGGGCGCAGATACGGCAGGATGGCGTAACCATTGCTGTCCACACGGGTGCCCGGCGATCCCGGAAGCATCGCCCCGGCCGCGTCTTTGGCTTCAATCAGGGCCATCGTCGAGCCGCTTTCCGGTGAGAGCACCACGCCGCCGCTGTGGGCGATCATCGTCCCGCTGGCGCCAATGCCGCTCTGACGATAGCCTTCGCCCTGGCTGTAGCTGCCGTTGAGGGTAGTCCATGGCGTACGGTAGCTGCCGTTGAGCGCCACATCATGCTGACCGCCGGTGGCGGTGGTGGTCGACACGCCGTAGTTAAGGTTGTTTTCACTGTCCAGCGAACCGTTGATACCAATCTGTGAGCTGGCAAAGCGCGAGTTATTGAACGAGGTGTTCGACGTCAGGTTGGCGGTGCGGTTATCGCCAAACCACAGCGGGTAGCTGAAGTTGAGTGAAATACGATCGTCGCGACGATGACCGGAGCTGTCTGGCGTATAGACGCGCTGCGCGCTCGCCGACCAGGAGAGACGACCAAATGAATTGTTGTAGCTGACCTGATACTGCTTCTCGGTCCCGGAGCGGTTCCAGTAATCGGAGATACGGCCGCTGAGATAAAACCCGCCCCAGCCGTCCGGCAGGTTCTGGTTCACCGTGAAGGTCATGCCGTTTTTTTGCCGCCACAGGGTGTAGTTGCTGCGACTATTTTTTTCCTGATCGACGGCGTACAGCGCGTCGTTGAGGTTGTAATAACCTTTCGTCGAGTAGCGATACGCCGCCAACACGATGCTGGTCTGGGTATCGGTAAACATGCGGTTAAAGGTCGCGCGATAGCTCTGACCCGAGTCATCATGGGCATCGCTCTTCAACCGCGAATGGGTGACGTCAAAAGAGAGCGCGCCGATGCCGGTGTTCATCCCTGTCCCCACCAGGAAGGCCTGATAGTCGTCAAAACCGGTGACCCCGGTGTAGCCGGTCAACAGATTGTTGATCCCGTGCTGCCAGGTCGCCTGATAGAGCATCGGCTTGTTGCGCAGCGCGCTGTCGTCCACTTTACCGGCGGAGAGCGCGTAGCGGGTCATTCCCGGACGCAGCAGCTGGGCGACGGAAGCGTAAGGCACGCTAAACACTTCTACCGAGCCATCCGCTTCTTTCACCGAGACCTCAAGATCGCTGCCATAGCCGGAAGGATAGACATCCTGCAGGGTAAACGGTCCGGGCGGAACGGTGGTCTGATAGATAATATTGCTGCCCTGACGCACGGTGACGAGGGCGTTGCTCTGCGCCACGCCGCGAATTTCCGGAGCATACGAGCGCATGCCGTCCGGGAACATATTGTCATCGGTGGAAAGATTAACCCCGCGCAGACCGATGGTGTCGAAAAATTCACCATTGGTGAAAATCTGCCCGCCGCTGACGATGGAGTTGAGCTGTGGGATAGGGCGCTGGAGATAGGTCTGGTTGCTGTTCCAGTGCGCTTTACCCTGCTGCTGCTGCCAGTTCAGGTTGCCGATGTGCTTCAGCAGCCAGCCGTCCCACGACAGTCCGGCGTTGACGCCCAGATAGGCGCTGCTGTTATCCGACCCGCCTACCGAAGAGGTATGGCTGTTCCAGGCGTTCGCCATCCAGCCAAGATTGAGCGCGGTAATACCTTTGTCCCAGAACTCCGGGCTGACATAGTTTTTCAGGCGTTGATCTTCATAGATCTGCGGTACCGAAATGTTCAACCGCAGGGAGGACTGGACCAGGTTGTCTTTGACGTTTTCTTCGTTGCGCCAGGATTTGAGGCTACCGCAGTAGCCCTCCTGCTCGCTCAGCTGCGGATTGAGCTTTTCCGCCGCGATGCCATATTGGGCCAGCATCGCTTTGGTGTAGCAGACGTCCAGCCGACCATCTTTATCGCGCGCGATGCGTAAATCGTAGCGCCCTTTCCACTCGTCGTTGGTGTAGACGTCAAGGGAGTAAGTGCCTTCGGTAATCGCGCTGGTCGAAAAGCGCGACAGATCGACCTTTTCGCGACTGCCGACAATAAAGCCGTCGTTAAACTGATATACCGTTCCCGGGTTTTCCTGTCCGCTGGAAAATGGCGGAAAGCAGCACAGCGCGATGGCGATCGCGGTGCTTAATCTTCCCGGGCAGAATGACCTCTGCTTCATTAGCTTTTCCCTTATTTAACGGCCACTTTCACTGCGACATCGGCGCCATAGTCATTAATGTTGTTAACGGTCAGGGTTTCGCCGCGGTTGACGGCGGAGGAGAGCGCCACCGTCTGGCTGGACTGCGGCGCCAGCATCACGGTTTTACTGTTCAGGGCTTTACCGCCGTCGCGGGAAATACGGCTGACGGTAATGTAGAACGGCGTCGGGTTGTTGATGGCGAGACTACTGCCGCTGGCGGTCAGGGTCAGCTTCTCGGCCGCCGCATCGCGGTTGCCCAGTCCGGCAGGACGATAAATAAATTTAAAGCGCGAACGGATCGCCAGCTGCAGCACGTTCTGGCCTTCATTTTTCTGATTGGCCACCACCGGCGGAATTTCCAGCAGATTCAGCCACCACAGCGTCTCTTTATCTTTCGCCAGACCGGCGCTGCTGCCGAGCTTAATACGCAGCGTCTGGCCGCTCTTGGCGTCAACGCGCGAAATCGGCGGGGTGATAATAAACGGGGTGGTAATGGTATCCGGTGTGGCATCGGCATCGCCGTTATCCAGCCAGGCCTGCGCCAGCGCCGGACGGTCGGCGTTATTTGAAAGCTGTACCGTTATTTCTTTTTCATTTCCTGGATAAATAAAGCGGGTACCGTTAACAATAATATTGTTGGCATGGGCCGCAAAACTAAAAATGAAACAGAAAAAAAGGGCAATACGCTTCATGCTGACCTCAGAATAAAAATACAAGCGGCGGACATTGCCGCTTTATTATTGTTATTAACTGCCCCATCGCGGGGCAGTTTTATTTTCTGACGGAATTACTGGTAAGTAATTTCGTAAGTCGCGTAGCTGTTAACCACACCGGTGGTTACCGTGGTCGGCGCGCTGGTGGCGTAGCCTACGTAGTAGGTGAAACGCGCGCCATCGGCTACAGCGGAAGCGTCGCCTTTCGCTTTCGGCTGAGTGCTGTCACCCGGGATGATTTTGTTGGTCAGCGCGGTAGCGTTGTCAGTAGACAGCACCAGCTGGATGTTCTGAGCACCGGAAGCTTCGGTGTTCGCCAGGTAGCCCTGTTGTTTGCTGGTTGCGCCAGCCAGCAGGTTACCGCCGGTCCAGTTCACGCCCAGTTTGCTTACGTCATCCTGTTTAGTGCCATCAGCAGCCTGGCAGTTAGAGACGTCAATGGTGAAAGATTTCGGTTTCAGGTAAGTATCCGCTGCTGCCGCTTTAACTTCAGTCAGGGTTACCGGAGACAGGTAAACGTTCGCATCGCTGCCCTGGCCGTTAACGGAAACAGTACAGGATACATCGGTAACTTTACCGAAGAAATTAACCTGGCCGCCGCCAACATTGGTATCAGCTGCATGGGCAGCAGTCATGCCAAAAAACGCGGTTGCCATTGCTGCAGAAAGAAGAACCTTTTTCATTGCCATTTCCTTGTCAGAGTGAATTACGAATCAATGAGCACACTGTGAATTCGCATAGAACCAGAAACATCAGGCGATGCTGATTTATGCCACTGCTAATAGAATCTTCGACTGACCGGGAGCCGCAATATTTAAGGCGTCAGGTAACGAACCTAAAAATATAAGTTCGCTGGTGCTATCGGCGTCAAAGAATGCTATTTATTCGCCGACAAATATACATTTGTTCACGTTTCATTAAGTTATATAACAGATAACCATCGACTATTAATAAACAGTCATTGATAGATGAAAACGCGAGGGTGGTTGTTTACAGCGCAGCAAGCCTAACGCCAGAGCGAGAAGGTGACCGCAACAGCATGCAGAAAAAGCCCTCGGAAGGCCATCGCGATAAGTCTGAATCTGCCTTTGCGGTGGTGAAAACAGCACCAAACCATTCACACAACGAATGGTGAAAGCATGAATGAGGCGCATTCCTCTCCCTGAACAAGGGCAGCCCATGTGATATCCCCTTCCAGAAATAAATCATTAATTCATTGTTTTTAAATTAAAAAATAGATAAACGATCATGTTTTCGCCATCAAACCGCCATAAAAATGTGATCTAAATCGCACTTTTTGCCACGCGCGTTATAGTTAGCAGGCTTATTATAAGTCCATCGAAAGCAAACATGCTTTCCACCATAAAAGTTAAAAGGACAAACACCATGAAAAACGTAAAATTACTCGCCGCTGCCGGTATGCTCTCCCTGGTCTCTTTCGCTAGCTTCGCTCATCCGGTGAGCGTGACAGCAGACACCCTGGACAGCGCAGAAGCGAAAATCGCAACCATTGCGAAAGAACAAGGCGCTTCCTATCACATTACCGAAGCGTACACCGGCAACCAGGTCCATATGACCGCCGAGCTGTCTAAATAAGCGAATGGTTGCAGAGGGAGCTGCCGGACAGGCCGCCTGCGGGTGGCTGGTCTGGCTCCCGCCGCCCACCCCGCACGCAGCAATGTCGAGCCCCGTTACGGGGCTTTTTTCGTTTTTGCTCCCGCCGCCTGACGCGCCAGCGCGCGCTGGATAGACATCACGCTCGCCAGCACCACGATCAATCCCATCAGCGCCATCCCCTGGATCTTTTGTCCGAGGAATATCCATCCCAGTACCACGGCGGTCACCGGGCTCAGCAGACTCATCGCCGACACGGCCACCGGTGAGAGGCGGCCAATCCCCCGAAACCACAGGCCATAGGCCAGCATGGCGCCCGCGACGCACAGCCACAGATAGCCGGCCGCCTGCAGCACTGTTACCTGATGCAAAGGAGGGTCAACGATCAGCGCCACCGGGGCCAGCACCACCCCACCGATCGTCAGCTGCCAGCCGGTCAGCGCGACGATCGGCAGGGAGAGCGCCCAGCGCCGGGAGAGCCAGGTGCCCAGCGCCATACTGATCGCCCCGAGAAACGCTGCGCCGATGCCCAGCGGGTCGAGGACGGTGTGCGGCGACAGCAGCAGCATGGCCATACCGAGTATGCCGGCGATGGCGGAGAACACCGCCAGCCAGGGCGAGCGCTGCCGGTCGACACACCAGGCGAGGAGCATCACCAGCAGCGGCTGGATCGCGCCGATCACCGCCGCCAGCCCGCCGGGTAAGCGATAGGCGGCGATAAACAACAGCGCCTGAAACGCGCCGATATTTAAGATGCCGGTAACGATCAGCTTTGCCCATTCGCCGCGCTGCGGAAAACGACGGCTCCAGATCAGCAGGGCGATACCTGCCGGCAGCACCCTCAGCAGCGCAGCAATAAATGGGCGGTCAGGGGGAAGAAACTGGGAGGTGACGATGTAGGTCGTCCCCCAGATAGCGGGCGCCAGCGCGGTGAGCAGCAGGTCGAGAATCAGATTACGTGAGAGAAAAGCCATGATTTTATCTTCACTTCAAGGTAAATTAGTGAGTGAAGTATGTACCGTCAAGTATCTTGATATCAAGACAAGTGAGCACTAATGGACAAATCACCGCCGATCGACGCCGTGGATCGCATCCTCGCCCAGTGGCAGCGGGAGCGGCCAGACCTCGACTGCAGCCCCATGGGGCCGATAGGTCGCCTGAAACGATGCGCTATGCTGCTGGAGCCGCAGGTGGAAGTGGCCTTTACGCGCCACGATCTGGTGCGCTGGGAGTTTGACATGCTGGCGACGCTGCGGCGCGCCGGGGCGCCTTTCGTACTTTCGCCCACCCAGCTCTTCTCCACGCTGATGATTACCTCCGGCACCATGACCCATCGTCTGAAGGCGCTGGAGAAACGCGGGTTTATTACCCGCCTGCCCAATCCGGAGGATGCCCGCAGTATGCTGGTCGCCCTGACTTCCGCCGGACGCGAACGGATCGATGCCGCAGTGGAAACCCACGTCGACAACGAACGGCAACTGCTGGCAGGACTCAGTGACGGTGAACGCCAGCAGTTGGATCAGGCGCTGCGGGTGTTGATGCGACTGCTGGAAACGGGCTAACAGCCAGCGGCGATAAAGTCGCCGTTGGCGCTGATCGGCACCACGCTGAAAAACAATCCCACGGCAAAGAGGATCAGCGCCAGACCGCCGAGGATCTTCATCAGCGGAACCAGCCAGGGCCGCGGGCGGTGATTCGTGGCCAATCGTTTGACCGTCCGATGGCGCGCATAGTGAACCAGTAGCGACAGACCGAGGATCGAGAGCGCGGTGCCCAGCGCCATGCTCATCACCGCGGCGATGCCCCAGCTAACAATCCCCAACGCATTGGCGAATAATAAAATCATGATCGCCCCGCTACAGGGCCGAACGCCGATAGCCAGCACCACGCCAAGGCGCGTCTTCCAGTCAGCGCCCTGCAGATCCTGCCCCACGCCGTGATGGCCGCAGCCGCACGAGGCGTCATGCTGATGCGCTGGCGTCAGACGGCGAATCACCTGTTTTGTCGGCCACAGGCTTTGCAGAGCGCGAAAGATAACATAAGCCCCAAAGACGCCGATGGTCAGGGCGCTGATCTTCTCGACGTACCAGCGGCTGGCGCTAAGATCGCCGGCGGCCAGATTCAGCCCCACCGCAAGAATAAAGACAAAGAGTATCGCAGTGACGCCCTGCAACAGGCTGCCGAGAAAGGGCACCACCCGCGCCGCCGTCAGGCTCTCCTGATTGGTGCTCAGGTAGGTCGTCACGATAAATTTACCGTGTCCCGGTCCGACGGCGTGCAGCACGCCATAGAGAAAGGCCCCCACCAGCAGCCAGATACCGCCGCTGTACTGATGGTTATTCAGCAACAGAAGGTACATCACCAGATAGCGATGCAGGGTAATTTGGGTGGCGAGACACCACTGGAGAAAGTCACCCCAGTGGCTGTGCAAGGTGATAGCGGCGGCCAGCAGTAGAAGGCCGCCGCACCCGGCCGCCAGCAGGCGCCAGTCGCGGAGCGCAATCGGAGTCGTCATCGTTATACCATTGTAGTAAACGTAAACCGCCTGACAGCAACTTTACGACAGGCGAGCGAAGGTGTCAGCGCTGAAGGGTGAGGAATTTGTCGAAGCTGTTCACGGGATTGTTCGTAGTCACCAGGCTCCGCATTATCTACCGATCGCTATCTTCCCGACACCGTATTAGCGCAGAATGCCTCAATATCTTGAGCATACCACAGCTATATCTTTTTATGCGTTATTGGTTACCAATACCTTTTAACAGGAATAATTACTCAACAAATCACAGATAAAAATAAATAAGTTATTTCTTGGCGAGCATTTTTTGTCAGTTATTATGCTGCGCTTCCGGCAAGAATATTCTTTAACTGCTATTTATTGTACTCTTCAGCAGGATCACTTCCATGAAAAGAGGCTTACTTACCCTGGTTACTGCTGCCATCGCTTTCCGTACAGGCCACCTGGCGCAGCGACAAGCGCCAGGAGGCACGTGACGAAAAGTGGTGAACCGGCAGGCTTCGGCGTATCCTGGATGTGAGTCCTTCCCGCGCCGAAGCGAGTATTCCAACCCGCCGCCAGACCGTGTCGCAATACTTACCTGTCCTCTACTACCTCCCATTGATATCTTCCTGTATACGTTGACCGTGACGAGTTTTCATCTCATTCAACCGCATGTACCAGATTAAGCTTACCCGTTGAAATACGGCGTAATGTGCTCTATTACAGACAATGCTATTATCACCAGGCTTTTTGCAGTATGGTTTAACCACTGTTGTAGTTTTGCAGTGAATGCTATCCAGACGACTTAAGGTTGTATTTTGTCTGAGAAATTTCTCATGCCATTCCCGAAGGTTGTCGGCGAGGGAGGCTGGTTTACTGGGGTGACATTGCCCAGTAGACAGGCAATCAATCATGACGGCATTGATAGCCGCCTTGCCGTGGCCGGAAGCCCAAGCCTTCATCATCATGCGGGTATCATCAAGAGGATCAGGGATGTACAGGACGTGGAAACCCCCAGGAAAGATTCATCAGTTCAGCCAGCTCACCCTTTCTTTACCCTTCAGATCGCGGCCTCTTATCGTTAGCAATGGAGCTAGCCCATGATACCGCTCGCGCTCGTAGCAAATTAAAATGTTATCACCACGCTGTTTCAAAATAAAAAGGCAGTCAAATTTAACAATGACCTGACGCAGGCTCGGAAAACCAAAAATATGCCTGCAATAAAAGGGAAAACCATGACGAATAACGCCGACATAAAAAAAAGGAACTTCCTGACTCAGAATGAAATTGAGTCTTTACTTAAAGCGGCCGATACCGGTCCTTATGCTGCACGTAATT
>ERZ773115.3586-NODE-3586-length-10578-cov-3.345719_pt1 | contig 10578 bp, 10 predicted proteins | sample MGYA00511116_ERZ773115 | MGnify/ENA primary metagenome ERZ773115 (study PRJEB29015, sample SAMEA2737869) | human gut metagenome | biome: human gut; feature: human-associated habitat; material: faeces | place: China | collected 2012 ... | reverse complement strand
GATTTTTGTCATACAAATTTCTTCTTTTTGAACGGATGCTCCTGTCCGGGACTCTAACCTGCATCAGCAACAAACCGGGCGGCGGGAGGTAGAGAGACCGCCGCCCATTATGGGGAGTTCTGAGTTTCATAGGTAATATAGTTGGATAAAAAACCCGCACGGGGGAAACCCTGTGCGGGTTTATTCATCCCCCCTCCCGGAATGCCGGAAAACAGGGCCGGAACAGGCCGCAGAAAATCATGGCTGAACCAAATTAAGGCTTGAGAGTTGAAGGCATCTCGCTAATCTGGCTTCAGCAAGAATCATCTGTTATCATGGTCACCACGAACGAACCGAATATTTACGAAACGGGAGTACTGGACTCCAATGCGGAAGGCAATTTTGTCTATACCACCCTGGACGCCGCCATCAACTGGATTCGTAAAAATTCCCTTTGGCCCATGCCGATGGGTCTTTCCTGCTGCGCCATTGAGTTCATGGCCGTGGCCTGTTCCCGGTATGACCTTTCCCGCTTCGGCTCGGAAGTGACACGTTTTTCCCCCCGCCAGGCGGACGTGATGATTGTAGCCGGCACCGTCACTTATAAAATGGCCCTGGCCGTCCGCCGCATCTGGGACCAGATGCCGGAACCCAAGTGGTGCATCGCCATGGGCGCGTGCGCTTCCACCGGCGGCATGTTCCGCTCCTATTCCGTACTCCAAGGCGTGGACAAGATTCTTCCCGTGGACGTTTACATTTCCGGTTGCCCGCCCCGTCCGGAGGCTATTCTGGAAGCCCTGCTCACCCTGCGCAAGAAGCTGGATACCCAGCAGCCCGCACGCACTTTCTTCAAGAAGGAAGAACCTCGCGAAGCCAACGCTCCCGTCCCGGTCAACACGGAAATGCCCCTTGAATAAGTTTTTTCAAACGTTTCTTCCGTTCACTTTTACCATTTTTTCTCCATGCTTTCTCTAGAATCACAGATTAAAACCGCCGCAGACAACGCCCAAAACCGCTTTGGGAAAGACATCATCACGGACCGCTACGAATTCCGCGGAGATATTACGCTGACCGTCGCGCGCCAAGCCGTGGCGGATGTTGTCCGCTGGCTGCGGGATTCCGCCGGGTTTGATATGCTGGTTAACCTTTCTTCCGTGGACAATATGGGGGAAAGCCCCCGCTTTGAAGTCAACTACACGCTGACACAGTCGGAAACGGGAGCGAACCTGAGCCTCAAGACGAAGGTGGACGATGGCGAAGAAGTGCCCAGCGTCACAGAAATTTTCCAGTCCGCCAACTGGCACGAACGTGAAGCATGGGACCTGATGGGCATCAAGTTCTCAGGTCATCCTGATTTGCGCCGCATTTTGATGTGGGAAGGTTATCCTTATTTCCCTCTGCGAAAGGATTTCCCTGTTCAAGGCGTACCTACTGAACTGCCGGGCGTCGCCTTTACGGAGGCGGCTCCCACCCAGGGAGCGCCGTTCGCTACGGAACAAGGCCGCTGCCCCAGTGCCTGCCGCGAACCCCGGTCCCATAAATTCTAGCCCATTTTCCAGCCCCGCAAGGCGGGGTCCCACCCATGACCCGACTCATCCTGCCCATATGCATCATCAGCCTGCTCAGCGGCTGCCAGGACGCCAACCCGGCAGAGCGGGAATGGAAGGAGCAGTTATATAAAAACCTGGCAATCGTGGGGGCCAGGAACTGGATTGTCATCGCGGAATCCTCCTTTCCCGCCTACACGGGAACCGGCATCAGAACCATGGTTTCCGACAAGACGTCGGACGAAGTACTCCTGGATGTGCTGAATATGCTGGAAGAGGAAGCCCACGTGGTGCCCCGCATCATGATCAGCTCGGAGCTGCGCAGCGTTACGGAGGACTATGCTCCCGGCATTAAGCGCTACCGCAACAATATCAATAAAATGCTTCCTGGGCGCCAGCATTTTGAACTGATGAGCCGTACGATCAATTCCCTGATCGAAGACGCGGCCAGGCAATTCAACGTTCTGGTCATTAAAACCAAGACATCCCTGCCTTACTCCAATATTTATATTGAACTGGATTCCGGGTACTGGAATTCGGAATCGGAAACGGTACTCCGCAAGTCTCTGGAAGCCAAGGACGCCGCCAACCGCCGCGCGGCCCAGGACAGAGTGCTGGACGTGCCCCTGGTTCCGGGAGCCACGCCTGCGCCACAGGGCAACAAGGAAAATCCGCCAATGCCGGGAGCTCCCGCCTCCCCCGCAGACAACCTGCCGGAGCTCCCGCGGGAAAACCGCCAACCGGCTTCCCCCTCTGGAGACAAGGCCCCCGGCGTGCCTCCGCCTCCCATCAGGGATCCTCTGGGAAGGAAAACCGCCATTGCCAGATTTTCATGAACCATCATATGGACAAGGCTACAGAAGAACGCCTCCGCGCAGAGGCATGGGTAGGGGACGCCATTTTGGCGTTGTACGTCAGGGAATGGATTCTGGCGGAGGAAGGAGCGATCAACGGCAAGCTTTTCGTAGAATTCACCAGCAATGATTTTCTGCGCCGCACCGGCAACGCCACAGGCGTGGAAGCGGAGATAGGCCGCACTTTCAAAGCGGGCGGCCTGGAAGCAGCCTATGCATGGATTGAGCATCATTTGAAGCCCCGCATGGAGGAACGCTGGCACACCCTGCGCAGAAAAGCCCTCCGGTAAACTGCCGCCGCCATGCCCGCCACCGGAACACCCCTGCCTTGGGACCGTGGCAACGGCCCCTGCGTGATGGCCCCGCCCCATTTGAGGGGCTGGGCGGAAGAGGCCGCCGCCTTTCTTTCCCTCCGGGGCATGGACGGAATCACAGCCTTCGCCACCTCCGGCTCTTCCGGTTCTCCGCCCAAAGCCATTTTGTTTACCCGCCGCGCCCTGGACATATGCGCGCGCGGGGCATTGGAACATTTACATGCGGAAAGCGGGGACTGGTGCTGCCCGCTGCCTGTATGGCATGTGGGGGGCGCCATGATTTACCTGCGCGCGGCCCTGGCCGGAACCGCCGTCCATACGCTCCGCGGAAAGTGGTGCCCGCAGGCTTATGCCGACCTGATGAAAAGTTCCGGAGCCAGATGGTCCTCCCTGGTCCCCACGCAGGTAGTGGATCTGGTCAGCCTCGGCCTCCGCGCGCCTTCCACCGCCGGATGCATTATCGTAGGCGGCGGCGCGCTGGACACGGAGACGGGACGGAAAGCACGCACCCTTGGCTGGCCCGTAGTGCAGAGCTACGGCATGACGGAAGCTGGCTCCCAATTAGCCACGGCCCTTCCCGGAGATTCCTTCCATACGGACCGCCTTTCCCTTCTGCCCCATTGGGAAGCTCAGACGGACAAAGGCGGCCTCCTGCGCTTCCAGGGGAAAGGCAAATTGTTCGGCCGCCTGCTGACGCAGGCTCATGGAGGGTTCCTTCTGGAAAGAGTCGCTCCGCAGGAGTGGTGGAGCACCCGCGACCTGGTGCGCCTGGAAGGGCGTTTGCTGACCTTTCTGCGCCGGGCGGACAGACTTGTCAAAGTCCTGGGGGAACTGGTGGATCCGGATGCCGTTCAGGACGTTTTGCGCCGCAGCGTCCCGGAGGCTGTCGTGGAGGCGGTTCCACATCCACGTGCCGGAATGGAACTGGTCGCCTGCGGCCCTTCCGCTGCCCCCCTGGAGCAGGCCTGCCGCGAGTGGAATGCGTCGGCCCCAGGCCCCCAGCGCATCCGCGCCGTCATGGAAACGCCCATCCCCCTCACGGTCATGGGAAAGCTGGACAGAAACCGGCTGCGCTCCCAGTTGAGCGATCATCCGGAAAAGTTGAAGGGAATTTACTAAAAGGTAATCTTCCGGGGATATTCATCAAAAGAATCCGGACCTGATGGAATGAAGAAATACGGCGGGGTTGGAATCCCCAATCCCTTGCCCACTTCATTCATCCCGTCTCCCAGGAAGCCATTTTCCTCCGCCTTGCGGGCTTCCGCACGCGTCTTCGGAACCACCCGGTCCCACTCCATTTTTTTCTTTAAAAAAAGAACGTGACATGACCAATAATTAAACATTCAGACACGTGAAAAACGCTTGTAGGGCAGAGGTTTTTCCTGCTAGAAAAGAGTTGACCCATGCGAGCCCGTCTTTTGCTTATTCCCTTTATTTTTTCCGTTCCGGCTTATGGCCAGGACATTCCGTCCGCCGCAGCGGCAAATCCTCCCGGGCAGGTGAAATACGCTCCGGTCCGGGACCTCTCCCAACTGCCTATGGACGGCGGCTGGACGTACGGGGAAGTGCTGGACAAAGCCGCGGCTGGAGACTTCCGTGCCAATATGCTGGCCGGGGAATACTGGATGGGGCTTTATTACCTGAACCGTGGAGACCTGCCGCTGGCCTGCCTGGAACATATGCAGCATTTTTTCCGTGATGCGGCCACGGCATCCGGCCATCCGGCACCCAAGCTCATGATGACGGATCCTTACGGGATTTTCGGGATTTTCAAGGCGCAACCCATGCAACCGGAACATGCGGAATGGCTGGCTGCCTGCCGCAAGCTTGCGGAAAAGGGAGACATGGATGCCGTTACGGCCCTGTACACCGTCACGGATCTTCCGGAAGCCGAGTTGAGACGCTACCTGGCCCCCCTGGAAAAGAAGGCCGCTTCCGGCGACCAGGATGCGCTGGCCCAGCTCGCTTTCATCAAAGTGGATTGGCTGGAGGAAAATCCCGCCAACGTTATCGAGACCCTGAAGCAATACCGGAAAAACGCCAAACCGGTTCTTCTGGCGCGGATAGGGGAACTGGCCCTTGCCCTGGACGGCAAGGACGGCAGGGGATGGAGGGATACGGCCATTCAATCCCTTTCCCGGGCTGCGGAAAAGGGGCACGCGGGGGCCATGCGGCTTCTGGCGGAATTGACGAAGGGGGCCGCACCGGCACAGGCCGGAAAGCTTTTGGCGGAACTGCGCTCCAGAGGGGATCTGGAAACTCTGCTGGCGGACCTCTCCGCCGGCATGAAGGAAAAAACAGGGGGAGGGAAAAGCTCCCTCCTCCAGCCTTTGTTCGAGCAGGCCAGGAAACTGGGCAGCAATAACGCCTGTGCCTGGTACGCCCAGTTAATTTCCGAAGCGCAGCCCCCGCAGGAACAGGAGCTGCGCAAGACGGCCCTTGATCTGCTGTCCCTTCATGACGAACGGGGCATGCCATACCTGAAGGAACCTCTTTCCTTCCCCCAGAAAAAACTCAACCAGCTTCCCCCCTACGCCAAGACGCATAAGGAGCTTGAGCTGGCCTCTCAGCTTGGGGACGCAGATTCCAGCGTACAGTTGGGCGAGCTGTGGAAGGAGGAACTGGCCAATACACTGGATTCCGTAGGGAAGGCCCATGAAGCGCGGGAAAATATGCGCGTATGGTACAGGCAGGCGGCGGAGGAAGGCCACCCCCTGGCCAGGCTGCGCCTGGCCCAAATGGAAAACCCGGACTTAATGGACAAACCGTCCGCAGAACCTGCCAGAACGCTGCTGAACGATTGCCTGGCAAAAGCCGCCGCAGGAGATTTCATCACGCTGAAAGGAATTTCCGAATACGTCACGCCGGAACAATGGGAACAGCTGACCGCCACCCTCCGTAAAAAAGCTCAGGGGGGGAACGCCCGCAGCCAGGCGGATCTGGCATACCTGATGTTATTCAGTTACAGGAGCGAAGAATCCGGCTACCCGGAAGCCCTGGCCTGGGCCCGGCTTTCCGCCGGACAGGGAGATTCCTGCGGCATGTATGTGCTCGGCCGCGCCCTCATTTATGAATTCGGCCTGGAAAAACGCATGGCCGAGGGGGATTCCTGGATGTTCCGGGGAGCCTTGAAAGGACATGTGGACGCGGCGGACATGTGGAGTTCCAACAATGAGAACCTGCAGCCTTACAGCGCCATGATGCACGGTCTGGCGGCACGGGGGCATATCCCCTCCCTGCTTTTCCTGGCCAACCAGGCGGCCTATCCCCAGAATACGGGGGAAACAGCGGCCCTGGACAATGGATCAACTTCCGCCTGCCAGCATGTCAAGCTGACCCTGAACGGAGGGGACGCCAACACTCCGCCGTGGCTCCGGAAACCGGAACAGAAGGGTAAGGGGGAAGATACTCCGGCGGATGCCGGAACCGTTCCTCCCTGGATGACCCCGTCCGGCAGGGAACGCCAGGCCCCGGCCCCGAAAACCATCAATCCGGAAGCCGTGAAGTTCTGGGAACAGGCTGTGGAACTCGGCAGCCTGACGGCACTGGACGAGCTGGCCAATTATTATGAAACCGTGGCAGGGAATGTGCAGGAGCCTGCGGAACGGCAGCAGCTTCTGGCCTCTGCCATGACGGCAGCCACCGCCCTGGTGAAAAAGGAGGACGTACGCGGTTTCAAGAGGCTGGCCCGCTATTACGGGCAGGGCATCGGCGTGCAGCCGAACAGGGAACTGCACAAGGATTATGTACTGAAAGCCGCGGAAACCAGGGATCCGGAGGCTCTGGTGGAGAAGGCGCGCCTGCTCATCAAGGGCGAGGATCTGGAGCCGGACCCGAAATTGGCGCTGGATATTCTGACCGATCTGGAAGAGAACCAGACGCATGCGGTGCCCGGCATGCATTTCCTGCTCGGCTACTTGCATGAAGAAGGCCTCGGCACCCCGCAGGATATGGCCCTGGCCTATCAGTTTTACATCAAGGGGGCGGAACAGGACGACGCCAAGTGCATGAACAACCTGGGTTCCATGTATGAACGCGGCACCGGCGTAGCCAAAGACCTGGCCGAAGCCCAAAAGTGGTATGAACGGGCGGCGGAGCTGGGGAATGAAGACGCCCTTGCCAATGTGGAACGGGTAAGGGAAAAACTCAACACGAAGAAGAAATAGGCTCCTTTCCCGTTCCGGAAATGCCACGGAATGGCGGCAGAACACAAATTTTTGGCGCAGGTTTCTGCAGACGGCAGAAAATAATGTGTGCGAAGCGGACGCGATTTTTTAAAGCGGCCTTGCCTGTTTCAAGGGAAGTAAATGATTTTGAAATTCGCGCATTCTTACACAACTAGCCAGCCGGCCGGTGCGGCACGGATACGCGAAACTTCTAATCCGGGGCCATGCCGCTCCGGGCCGGGAGGCATTCTCAAAAAAACGTCATCAGCAAATAAGCGGCTCTTTTGAAAAATACCTTAATTATCAATGCTGTTGACCATTTCATCCGTCCCTGTCCATCAAACCGGAAAAACTGCGTGGAATGAAAGTAAAAAAGGAGGGGATAATTCATCCCCTCCTCACATAAAACCGGCTTTGACACAGTCTGCCCGGTTATAATCATTTGTATGCCCGTCATCAGTTTCTGCGGCGGCGCAGAAGAAGAGCGCCCAGGCCAAGAAGTCCCAGAGAGGCCGTAGCCGGTTCCGGCACTGCTCCCCCGGAAATAAGAATATTGCTGATCTCACACCCCATGCCGCCGGCATTGGCCACACGGGTATTATTGAATATTAAGCCAAAAGAAGAATAATTCGCATCGGGGTCCAACTGCAGGTCGAAAGAGACATCAACAGGCTCATTCTGGGTAAGAGAAGCTTTGGCATTTTGCAAAGACCATGTTCCTATGACCGTGGATGTTCCCTCGGCCGTGAATCCATACACATTGCAGGTATAATCGCAGTTGAAATTTGCGGCTCCCCAAGCAGAGGTGTAAGTAATCGTAAAAGACATCTTGGCTGACTCCACTCCTGAAGGCATGTCAAATTTGAGACCGGCAAAATTTCCCTTGCCGACATCGGCTACTCCGCCGAGTTGAAGACCAAGGGAACCATCGTTTAACGACACCTGGCCCGACAAAGCGCTTTTCGTTATAGTTCCATGCCAGACATCGGTTTCATAACCAAAGATATCCTGGGGTGTTATTCCGTCAAGGGATACGGTGTTCTGAGCCCCGCCCCCGGTTGGAGAAAGATCCAGAGAAAACGAGGCAGCATTTGATAGAGAAGACAATGCCAAGGCGGCTAAAAGACAAAGTGTTTTTCTCATGACAAAAAAATCCGTACCGGATTTAGAATCCGCATTTCGAATGCAAAGAATGAAACATTTTTGGTACAAAGAATGATTCAGTCATTGGCATTTCATCTCATTATGTATGTAATGCATTAATAATTTAATCTAAAAATTATTTTCATGGGGAGAAGCGCCGTTTTTCTTCCCTTCTGTGTTTCCATAATGGGCGAAGGGGACAATTCGTTTTTTTTCCGTTCGGGACTGGAGGAAAAAACATGGTAACAGATTCAGTTATCTACATTTTTGATTCTTTTATGTTGACACCGGATTCTAAATTCGCCTAAGAAAGGAGAGTATTTTATATACAAAAAGGCGCAGGCATTTTGGATGCCTGCGCCTTTTCCTCTCCCACAAGGAGGAAAACCGCATCAATAATTCAGGATGCCTTCCGCGACCTTGCGTTCGAAGTCAGCAACATCTACCACCTGCCCGCTCAGCCGGGCGTGTTCCGTGGCAAAGGCCATCACATGGGAATGGGCGGATTCCTCAATGGAAGTGGTCATATCTTCCGGAGAGGGCACCGTCAGCATGTCATCATACAGAGCCTCAATCAATCCCCAGTCGCCGCCGCCGTGCCCCTGGTAGCCTCCGGCCAGTTCCTCCAGCTCCACCACGCGGGTTTTTCCACCAAAGTGGGGCGTCACGGTTATTTCACCGGGGCCGTTTTCCTTGTAGAAGACTCCGGCTCGGATTTTGCCTTTGGTGCCATACACTTCAATGTGGCGCCCCTGTTCGAAAGCCGTCATCGTGAACGTGCCCGTCAAGCCTCCCTCAAAGCGCATGATAGAAACCTGATGGTCCGGCTGGTCGTTGTCGCACTGGAGGTAGTCCCTGCCCCACGGGGAGGTTTTCAGCCATTCGCAGATTTCCTCTGCGGTAGCTTCCTGCGCCCGGTCATATACCATGCCCAGCCAGCGTTTGCATTCGTCGTCCGTGGCGTATTTGCGGGCGTCCCAGGGGTCTTCCCCCACCGGGGTGGTCCAGTCCGTGCAGCGTTCCGGCCGGGGTGAGGAGAGCGTCTTTTTCGTAAAGAAGGTAAGCTCCCCGAAGCTGGCGACGGAAAGGCATTTACGCCGGCCCATGAGCCAGTAGAGGATATCCATGTCATGGCAGCATTTGGCAACGATCATGGGAGTGGAGGTTTTGCTGTTGCCCCAGTGTCCGCGCACGAAGGAGTGGGCAAAGTGCCACGCCCCCACGCCTTCATTGGCATTGAAGGTGATGACTTCCCCGATTTCCCCGCTGTCGATGATTTTTTTCAGGGTCCGGTAAAACTGGGTGTAGCGCAGCACGTGGCACACGGCCACGCGGCGCTTCAGCAGGCGCGCCGTATCCCTCAGCTCCAGCGCTTCTTTCAGCGTCTTGGCGATGGGCTTTTCCAGCAGGACATGATAGCCCAGCTCCATGGCCTTCCTGCACGGAGCGTAATGGTAGTCGTCCTGCGTGCCGATGATGGCCACGTCCGCCAGGCGCGGTTCCGCCAGCAGGGAAGCGGCATCCTTGAACAGGCGGACGGAATCCCGTTCCTCCTCCGGGGCAAAGTCGCGAACGGCTTCCGTGCGCTGTTTGACGGGATCCGCCGCGGCGGCAATGCGGTAGCGGTTTTTTTGTTCCATGGCCAGCTTCATGTAGGTGCGCGTACGGGAACCGCACCCGATGCCGGCGAGGGAGAGTCTCTTTTGTTCAGGCATAAGGATTGTGCAGATAATATGGGTAGAGAGGTTAAAGAACGCCGGATTTGACAAGCAACGCTTCCGCATCCGGATCACGGCCCATGAAGTCGCGGTAGAGTTCAGCAGCAGGCTTGCTGTTGCCCTTGCTGAGGATGCAGCGGCGGAAGTCGCGCCCGGTCCGGGGATTCAGCACTCCTTCTTTCAGGAAGCGGCTGAAAGCGTCCGCTTCCAGCACCTCCGCCCATTTGTAGGAGTAATAACCGGAAGCATAACCCGTGGGATCCGCGAAGATGTGGGTCAGGCGGCGCGCCACGGAAGGGCCGCGGTCCGTCATCGGCACCCGGTAATCCGCCAGAATGCGTTCATCCGTTTCTTCCAGCGGAACACCCTTGTACTGAGGCCAGTTTACGTGAAGCTCCAGATCCAGCTTGCCAAAGCAGAGCTGGCGCATGAAATCCGTGCCGCTCATATAATTGCGGGCGGCGCGCATTTTGGAGAACAGTTCGTCCGGTATTTTTTCACCCGTTTCATAGTGGGCGGCGAAGAGGTCCACGGATTCACGCTCCCAACACCAGTTTTCATTAATCTGGGAGGGCAGTTCCACAAAGTCCCAGGCAACGTTGGTGCCCGACAGGGACTTCACTTCCACATCGGAAAGGAGCTGGTGCAGCAGGTGGCCGAATTCATGGAAGATGGTTTCCACCTCCCGGTGGGACAGCAGCGCGGGCTTGTCCCCTACGGGCTTGGTCATGTTGCCGACCATGAGACCCAGATGGGGAACGCGGGGTTTTCCGCCGTGCGGAGGTTCCCCTACGCTCAGGTATGACTTGAACGTGGCTCAGAACGAGCAGATTGACTTCACAGCCGAGGAGTGGAAC
>ERZ773115.3579-NODE-3579-length-10603-cov-3.363576_pt1 | contig 10603 bp, 9 predicted proteins | sample MGYA00511116_ERZ773115 | MGnify/ENA primary metagenome ERZ773115 (study PRJEB29015, sample SAMEA2737869) | human gut metagenome | biome: human gut; feature: human-associated habitat; material: faeces | place: China | collected 2012 ... | reverse complement strand
CAGATGATGTTGGTATAGTTTGTTGATGGTAGGAAGAACGGAACGGGGGTGTGCTGACATGCTGGAAAAATAGGAATCGCGAATCGTGCGGTTGAGGTTATGCCCCAGGGCGTCTTCCTGGGTTTTTACATAGATGGCAAAGAGCCTACCCAGCAAGTATCCGATGTTGTGGTTGTCTGGATTAATTGTCTGCATGGTGGTAAGGTCATGATTGTTTGTTTTTCTGTAAAGCCACCCCTTGAGGAAGGAGCAACGGATATAATTGATTTTCTTATCAATGCGGCAACGTCTGATAATGGCCTGGGCGATGATGTCCGGATAGGGCAAACGGAAGAGAATGGATTTCATCAATACCCCGCTGTATAGAGAAGGGATTTCTTTCGCATCCCTGACAGTTTCTTTTAAGATATCATAAGGTTTCGGTAATTCCGGATCCGGATGTTTACTGTTTTCTTCCGTCCACTGACGAGCCAAAGAAATATCCCGGTAATGAGCCTGGATATTTTCCATCAATTTTCCGAAAGTCGATTGATTCCAGAAACGGATGAAAAGGCGGGAAGCATTTGGGGAAATACCCAGTATGAAGAAAGGAACGTCCGCATCATCCAGTTTGCTTTTTGAAAGTTCTCCTTTCCGTAATAAATTCGTAATTTTAGATATTTTGTCCAATGTGGTGCGATCAACGGCAGGAGGCAGAGGCTTATCTGCCGTCACAGATCCAAAAAGAAATGCTTCCATATCCATGGTTTCCCTGGGGGCATCTGCCCAGAAAACCACAGTAGTGTCCCCCAGGCGCGTGTTGTATTGGGAATGGGAGAGCAGGTAGTTAAGGGCATTGCAATAGGAAAAAGCCGTGTTTTCTCCTACAGGTGCGTTGAGACTCTGTTCCTTGCCATAAGAGGTAAAGGAGGCGCAATTGAATGATACTATTTTGGCTCCTGAAACCTGGGCGCCTGGTATCCCCTTAATGGCAGGTTCGTGTAGAAGAGCCAAGGGTTCTTCTTTGCCGGAAACGAGGCAAATCCCTTGTGCCTTTTCTTTTTTGCTGCCCTGCCATTCCTCTGCTCCTCTATGGAACCACCATTTCTGGATTTCCGGGATTTCATGAACATCATGCATTTCTCCCGTGATACGGAAGATACCGTCGGATATCCACAGATCGGGAGAGGGCAGCAGGGAAGGCGTCAGGTCGGGATCCCATTGTTCCAGAAAACGGCATACCGCAGAAAAATGAGGATGGTTGACGGAGCTTTCCACGGCAAGATGTTTGTCTCTAAAGCTGGAAAATGCTTCCCGGATGCGCTTCTTTTCTTTTTCTTCTGTTACACCCTTATAACCCAGCAAATATCCGCAGTTATCCCATAAAAAACAGGGGTTTAAGCCTGAACCGGAAGATTTGTTGGCCCCCAGGACAAGAATGGGAATGGAATGGGGTTTTGCCACCTTTTTCCCTAATGGTTTGTCTATGGCCCGGATGTCATCCATGCTTACAAGGGTTCCATCGGGCTTCAGGATGATGCGGAAAGAAATTTTCTGACGGCTTTTTCCCATCGTCGGCAAATCTCCTTTTTCCATCACCTCCGGATCCTGGGACAGTCTGTCATAAAGCTGGGTTAATGCCGGAATGATCATATCAGGAATTGGTTCGGTTTAGGGATGGTACATGCAGGATCCCGGACTTCAGTTCAGCCGGAAAAAAATGGGGCACGGCAGAAAGTTTCTTTCCATCAAGGGAGCTGATGATTTTCCCTTTTTTATCAGGAACGAATTCTACTTCATGGAGCATCATGCCCAGGTTCCGGTTTTGCTGGTCCGGAGGCAGTGAAGAAGGCGGGGGCGTTGACTGATCCCACCATTCAAAGGAAACGGGGAATTCCCTTGTTCCAAAGTAAGGTTGATGAAAAGACTGTCCTTTCATGGCCCTTCGTTTGAACATTTCATAATGCTTGGCTTGGGTGTTAATGTTCTCCTGTTCTTTAAGGACGGAAAAATGGGCCTCAATAAGATAGTCCACATCTTGCAGGATGGTAGAGGAACGCTGCTGCCGGGTTTCCTCTACCAGAAGCCCCAAGCGGGCTTCCCCTCCGTTTTTGATGACGTCGGATTTGGGAGGAGTTGCTTTGGCCGAGACTTCATTTCTCCGAATGGAAACCAGTTTTATTGGTTTTAATACATGTATTTTATCAATATGCCACCGAATTTCCGGTTTCCAATAAATGGCGCTTAAAATGCCTATGGCTGCTGATGGGGTCATGACTTCATAGGAGTACCTTTCTGCCTTTAATTCCGGTCTGGTAAAACAGGCCCATTCTCCCCAAACATGTAATAAAATTCCAGTTTCAGTCATGGTTAACAAATGAAACCTATATACGCCGGATCGCTTTGTTGCAAGGATAAAATTCCTTTATGTTCATCGTAAACTGACGGGGAGGGATGCAGAATATTAATGGTGCCGTCAATGTATGACTCCATTCCATGTTTCTGTAAGGCAACCCATTCTCGATCATATATTTGTACACTATAACGCTGAATTTCACGCCGCAGGCTTTTGTTGGGGTAAAGTCCTTGGGAATCCAGAATCTTCAGACGTTCCCTGATGTGGCAAGCCTCCGGATCAATAGTGATCATCACGGAATGCGACGCATCAGGGATCATTTTGAAACTTTTATTAATATCTTTGAATCTGAGGGATTTGAATACTTTTTCAGATACGGGGTTCAGTAGAGCCATTTCCCTAATATTTTTACTATCCCATAAATTAGTTTGATTTTTACGGTTATTGTAATAAATCCTGAAAAAACGATTGGAAATTTCAGGGGAAAGAAGGGCTGCTTCCGGTTCTTGAGCCAAAATCTCCCGAGTTGCGGAGGCGGATGCCCGGAGGTCATCCAAAATATCGGGAAGAGGAAAGTCTGTGGATTCATAGACGAAGACAAGCCCTTTTCCTTCTCTTTCACCATGTCGGTTGCAGCGGCCGGCAGCCTGGGCGATGGAATCAATTCCTGCACAAGCTCTATAAACTGTAGGAAAGGAAATATCTATGCCTGCTTCAATAACTCTCGTGGCGATAAGAATAATGTTTTTTCCCTGCTCCAGTTTCTGTTTGGCAGTTTGAATGACTTTTTCCCGGTGAATCGGGCACAGTCTGGCGGACAGGTGGAGAATATGGGAGGCGGACTGGGAAGAAAAAGCGTCAAACAGGAACTGGGCTTCCCTGGTCGTGTTGACAATGAATAGAGCGGATTGATCCGGGAGTGTATTCCAATGCCTGATAAGGGCATTTTGATCCATTCTGCCCAGATGCTGTATGGTTACACGCTGCATGGCGTTTTCCAGTCGGCGTTCGAAGTCGTTTCCGAGCAGACTGGTAAGTTCTCCGGCTGGCCATCCTATGGGGAATTCCTTCTTGTGTTCCAGAGTCGGCTGGGTGGCTGTGCAAAGCACCAGGGTACATCCGTAATCTTTTTCTAGGGTTTTCATGGCTTCCAGGCATGGGGCCAATAAGTGTGAAGGAAGGTTTTGAGCCTCATCAAAAATAATGACGGAATTGGTAATGTTGTGCAACTTTCTACAAACGGATGGCTTGTTGGAAAACAAAGATTCAAAAAATTGGACGCTGGTAGTAACGATGAGAGGCGCATCCCAGTTTTCCGACATCAATCTTACTCTTTCCGTATCTTTATCTGCCGCTAGGTTGGAGTGATGCTCCAATACGCATTCCATTCCGAATTTTTCATCCAGTGGGGCCATGATTTCCCTGAACGTTTTTGCTGTTTGGTCAATAATGCTGGTAAAGGGTATCACGTAAATTACACGGCTCATGTGGCAGTGCTGCGCATGGGCAAGTGCAAAGCTGAGAGAAGAAAGGGTTTTTCCTCCGCCTGTAGGGACATTGAGCTGGTAAATCCCCTGAGGGACTTGGGCCCGGGAAAGGCATTGATGGTGTATCTCACGCCGTAGACGTTGAATGGGGGTGAGATTCCGAGCACTTTCCATGTTGCCCAAATGCGCTTCAAGCCTCAGGCTCATTTGTGCCAGGATATTTTGAGGCCAGGAAGGCCTCATGTCCCGTTTTTCCTGGCACATGAAGTGTTCCGTTCCTAAAAAATCACTATCTGTCAGGAACGAGAAAAGCATTCGTATCTGCATGGCTACAGCAAAACCCAGATTACGATCCGGAGTGTGCGATTTTTCGTGCCAGAGACGTGGAGGGGACGGTTCTGTAAAAGAATACAAATCAGCGGGGGCATAGGATTCCCAATCAGGAATTTTTTTATGAAATCGTTCGAAAAAAAGATCAGGGCCATTGGGAAGTCCTGCATGATGGCCGGCAATGATATAGGCCAGCATATCACCGTATGATGCTTTGGATGTGCCCCAGTGGGTGCTGGCATGTTTTGCTCCAGCGGTGGAATGATCTACTTTTTTTCCGCCGTTCAGCTCTACTGTTTCTGTTGAGTGTGGAGAAATTTGTTTATCTTTAATATATTTCTGAAATTCTAGGGAAAATTTCCCCAAATCGTGCCAGAGTGCGGCGGCTTCAACCCAATAGAGCCACGCTCCGCGCAGGGATGCAGGCAACTCCTTGATTAATTGGCCCGCATAATACCGAACCATGTTCAGGTGCCCGGGGATTTTCCCCTTATCGTTGGGGCATGTATAGAGAGGTTCATCCACGCAGATTCCATTATCCAGCCATTTACGGTGGGCAATAGGGGGATTCTCACCATTCATAGGTCGCATTATGTTGCACATATGTTGGGAAAATCAATATATATTTATTTTTTTGCATTATTGGTTGAGTCTGTCGCTAAGGTATGGGATGTTTTTTCTCAGATGCCTGTTTCTGTCACTATGAGTGTTTCTTGCCCATACTCTGTTCCTTTGGCGGCATTGCAGCATTACCTGTACTGTCCCAGGCAGTGTGCGTTGATCCATCTGGAATGTTGCTGGGAAGAGAATCAGTTCACAGCAGAGGGAAAGGTGTTTCATGAACGTGTCGATTCTGGAATGACGGAAAACCGGGGGAGAAAACGGGTATTGCGTTCTCTGCACATTTCTTCCGTACAGTGGGGGATTCATGGTATTGCAGATGTGGTGGAAGCCGTCTATGTTCAAAAAGGGAGCGGCGTAGTATCCATGACGCCTGTGGAATACAAAGTAGGTAAACCCAAACCGCACCGTGCGGATGAAGTTCAGGTGTGTGCCCAGGCATTGTGCCTGGAGGAGATGTTTGAGATAAAAGTGCCTTTTGGGTTTCTTTTTTATGGGAAAAACCAGCGTAGGCTTAAGGTGTCATTTGATGAGGAATTGCGTTTTCTGACTGCCCGGGTTATTCGTGATGCCAGAGAGGTATTGACAGGCATGGTTACACCGCTTCCTTTTTATTCCAAAAATTGCAAATCCTGTTCCCTGGTCAATGACTGTCTTCCTGACGTTTGCCGGGAGCACAGGCAGACCATGAAAGCCCGGGTGGATAGTGTGTTTGAAGACAGCCTGGAAACAAGTGAAGCCGATGATTTATGAAGAAGCATTTAAATACATTGTTTGTGACGCTGGAAGGATGCTGGCTGTCCAAGGATGGCGATACCGTAAAAGTCAATGCGGAAGGAACATGTCTGCTGCGGGTTCCCCTCCATAACTTGGAGGGTATTGTGACGCTGGGGTGGGACATAGGAGTTTCCCCTTATTTGATGGGAGCCTGTGCGGAACGCGGCATCACGCTTTCCTTCTGCAATCCTTACGGTAAATTTCTGGCTGGCGTACAGGGCTTCATGAAGGGAAATATCCTGTTGCGCCGGGATCAATACCGCTGGGCTGATGATGAGGCAAGATGGGTTGGCGTTGCCCGGGAAATGATAGGAGCCAAAATTGCGAATTGCCGCAGTTTGCTTTTAAGGGCGCAGAGAACGTACGGGAAAGATTTATCGGAGGAGGTCGATCGTCTGGCAGCTTTTTGCCGCATGGCCCGTGGATGCAATTCCGGAGACATGTTGCGGGGCATTGAAGGTTCCGCAGCGGAAACCTATTTTTCCTGCTTGTCCCATTGCCAGAGGACGGAAGATCCGGAGCTGGTGTTTGAAAGCCGCAATAGACGTCCTCCCAAAGATTGTTTTAATGCTCTTTTATCTTTTCTATACAGTTTGTTGTGCCATGACGCCAGGTCCGCCCTTGAAAGCTCCGGCATTGATGCCGCCGCAGGCTTTTTGCACCGTGACCGCCCAGGGCGTCCCGGAATGGCTTTGGACCTGATGGAGGAATTCCGGGCACCTCTCGCTGATCGCCTAGCCCTTACCCTGATTAACCGCAAGCAGATATCCTCAGATGATTTTGACAAGGAAGAGTCCGGAGCCGTTTTTTTGAAGGAAGATTCCCGTAAAAAAGTATTGAATGCCTGGCAGGAACGGAAAAAGACCGTTCTGGTGCATCCTTTTCTTCAGGAAAAAACCACCTTGGGATTGCTGATTCATATTCAGGCCCTTTTGTTGGCACGCCATTTGCGTGGGGATCTGGATTGCTACCCTCCGTTCATCGGCAAGTAAAACGAGCTGTTGTCATGTATATTCTCATTACGTATGATGTAGCTACGGATGATAAGGCCGGGCAGCGGCGGTTGCGGCAAGTTGCCCGAGCCTGTGAAAATGTCGGACAGAGAGTGCAGAATTCCGTATTTGAATGTGAATTGACTCCTGCCCAATTGGTTGACATTAGGAACAAGCTGCTTAAGATTATTGATAACGAGAGTGACAGTCTCAGAATTTATCATATGGGGTCCAATTGGCATCATAAAATAGAACAATTGGGTAAGGAGAAAAGCTATGACATCTCCGGTCCCTTGATTATTTAAAGACTGTGGAACATGGCCTGTGCGCCAACCTCAAGCTCACACGAATTCCCCGGCAGGTCGGCGATTGGTGTAATGCATTGAGAATAGAAGATTGACAGATAAATACTCAGAAAGTGTAACCGTGCAATGACGGTCTTTTTAGGGAGGTTGGCGCAAAGTATGATTTGCTCTGTTGAGTAGTAATGTATAAAGTCGGTTGCGTCGCACTCCGCAAGGAGTGCGTGGATTGAAACTTGGTCGTAACATACAGGACTTTTCCCGCACGGTGTCGCACTCCGCAAGGAGTGCGTGGATTGAAACAGCTGGGACGTTGCCCCCGCCCTTGAAGATTTGGGTCGCACTCCGCAAGGAGTGCGTGGATTGAAACCTCCGTCATCTACCCTACCGGGGAACTAGTGACCGTCGCACTCCGCAAGGAGTGCGTGGATTGAAACTATCAGGCTATCGCACCCCTAAAACAGGGGACTTGTCGCACTCCGCAAGGAGTGCGTGGATTGAAACCGGTGGCATGGTTACAGTGGGATGATTCACAGGCGTCGCACTCCGCAAGGAGTGCGTGGATTGAAACCGGTGTGGGGAACCTGCGTGTAAGCAACCGGCTTGTCGCACTCCGCAAGGAGTGCGTGGATTGAAACATAGACCGCCCATGTGAGAGTTTCCTCGTCATTTGTCGCACTCCGCAAGGAGTGCGTGGATTGAAACCGGGGGACTGGAGACGGCACCCGTGAGTACACTGGTCGCACTCCGCAACGGAAAGGTTGAAACAATCATGGAGACGTCGCACTCCGCAAGGAGTGCGTGGATTGAAACCGTACTCGCATGTCTGGGCAAATCTGATTGCGGGTCGCACTCCGCAAGGAGTGCGTGGATTGAAACATCGTACATGGGGCGGCCATAATCAGAACAAAAAGTCGCACTCCGCAAGGAGTGCGTGGATTGAAACTTTAGAGTGGTGTAATTATTCAGCGGTCTCTTCAGTCGCACTCCGCAAGGAGTGCGTGGATTGAAACTTTAGTGGTTTTAGTTTAACTTATTTTATTACTTGTCGCACTCCGCAAGGAGTGCGTGGATTGAAACCTTTCTTTTAGTTAGTGTTCCGGGGGTCATCCCCGTCGCACTCCGCAAGGAGTGCGTGGATTGAAACAACGTTGAAGGCTCTACAGGCGGCATCGCCCATGGTCGCACTCCGCAAGGAGTGCGTGGATTGAAACAACGTTGAAGGCTCTACGGGCGGCATCGCCCATGGTCGCACTCCGCAAGGAGTGCGTGGATTGAAACCACATATGCACCATGTCCAGGTCATCCAGTGCGGTCGCACTCCGCAAGGAGTGCGTGGATTGAAACTTTATATGATGTTCATTTGTCCGGGGGGTCATCCGTCGCACTCCGCAAGGAGTGCGTGGATTGAAACTGTGGGGTCAGCGTCATCCGTGCCAAGGGGGCCGCGTCGCACTCCGCAAGGAGTGCGTGGATTGAAACAGACACGTAGCGAGTTTCTTACCTTTCCCCGTTGGTCGCACTCCGCAAGGAGTGCGTGGATTGAAACGCCGGTGGGCAATATGGACCACACCGCCGTGACAGTCGCACTCCGCAAGGAGTGCGTGGATTGAAACCCGCCCCATTGATCTTTATCAATGAAGGGTGGAAAGGGGTGAATTTAGGGTGAATAGGGGTGAACGCTAGGAAAATCAAGGGGAGCAAGCGTTGAGTGATCAGAGAAAGACTGTGTAGAAAATATCGGTGTCAGAAGAGGAAATTATCAAGCAGTGTGGAAAATAATCATGGTAAGATGTCCCGCATGTGTACACCTGCATATTGCATCCCCTTGTATGGCTCCATGACTGTTATCTCGCCCGGAGACCGAAGGAAAAAGAATCCGCAAATTTATCATCTCCATGATACCGCTGTCGTGTTGATGTGGACAACCCGTGAAAGAAGAAAGACGACATGCTGGGTGCGGGATGTGCTCGACAACGTGTGGATTGTGATCAGGAACGAAAGAGAAGATGATTGAAAAAAGGCCGCCAGGAAAAACCTGACGGCCTGAATTGTATTTGCCCATTGTTACAGGGGGAATTCGTCTTCAATTACTATTCCACTCCATCCCCTGGCCGTTTTCGGTTCGGGGGCCGGGGTGGCCCTGGGCACTCGGACGGCTCCCATATGATCCGCCAGCCCTCCCGGAGGGAGCGTTCCCGGCAGGGCGTGCGGTTCGTAGGTTTCCACGCCCGTTTCATCTGCCATCTTCCGGGCGGCGGCCCGGCCCCGGTTGATCACCGTGTAATTCAGATGGCGGACGTGTTCAGGCTTGGCATGTCTCTGTAGCTGGTCATAGACATTCTTGCCCGTGCAGGGCAGATGCAGCTGGTCCCTCACCACTTCCGCCAGATAGTCCGGCCCGGTTTCAAACCGTTGCATGCTGTCCCGGAGCAGGTGCAATTCCTTGTCCATTTCCGTGTAGGTGTTGTCCCTGATAGCTGCTTTCCCCAGATAGGCGGCAAAACGATTGTAAATCAGCGTATAATCCTTTTGTGTTGCGCGGGTGAAAGAATCCGTGTGTCCGGTGGCTTTCCAGGTCTCGTCGTGCCGCCATTCTTCCAGGGACGGCACCGGGCAGCCGTATGCTTGCAGCTGTTTGTAAGCTCGGACGGCCAGCTGGGCCAAAACGGCCTTTTGGCGTTTAGTGAGTGGCTTATTGCTCATTATCAGATTGTTGTTCGGGATTTTGTAGAGCCTTGATCAGTTGTTGCCGCTGCTTAGGCGTCAGATAGATAAGGGTGGCTGTTGCTCCTCCTCTATCAGTGCCCGTCCAGATAGCCAGCAGGGTCTGGAATCCATAGTCTTTAACCTCAATCTTAGTCATCCCTGGTGCTCCTCTCTACGTAAAAAGTCTCTACCTGTTTGATCTCCAACCCCAGCTTGGCGAGCTTGTGAGGCTTGACATGCTGGCGGATCGCATCCTTGTCAGGAGTCACCTTGGTGACCAGGTACGCCTTGCGGCGCGTAGTCTTGAGCAGGGCGACAATCTTGTCCCACGTCCAGCCCTTGGCAGGCTTGAGGGAGGGCTGCCCCAGGCGGTAGCCGTAGGTAGTCAGGGCGGTGGTGCCGGATTTACGGCCCTTGGAAAACAGCTCGTCCCTGCGGGGGGATGCCCATTGCTCGGCCAGTTTGGTGAGCCGGTCAATCTCCCTGGCCAGTTCGCTGATTTTGGGGTCGTGATCCGTGAGCACTTGCTGCATGGCGGTCTCCTTGGCGGCCTGCAAGGTGTCCAGTTCAACACCCTTGCGGGCGATGTCGTCCAGTGTCCGGCAGAATTCGTCCTGGTCTTTGATTACCTGCTGGTCGGTTGCTTTAGTGGTTGTGCGTATCTTTCCCATTGTTGCGTGTGTGTTGTTTGTTGAGTTGTTTTTGTTTGCGCTCTAGCATGTGGACGATTTTGTCCCATGTGAGCTTGGGGGTGTTGTGTAACCATTTGTAAAAATCCTCTCCATTGACAGAGATATACTGCTCGCCTAATTGAGCCACCTTAATGGCGACCATATCTGGCCAGCGCGGATCACAGAGTTCCCAATGATCGCCGGCTCTTGGGAAGCGGTTTAATTCCAGGCTGATCATCAGGCAGAGGGTTTCAGGGTCGTATTTCATGGGTTAGTCGTTCAAACAGAATAAGGAATGCAGTTGCCGCCACAGCCGGTACTTGTCCGTTGCCAATGGCTTTAAGGCGGTCCACTCTAGCGGCCACCCCATGAGCCACTC
>ERZ773115.3561-NODE-3561-length-10642-cov-2.978464_pt1 | contig 10642 bp, 10 predicted proteins | sample MGYA00511116_ERZ773115 | MGnify/ENA primary metagenome ERZ773115 (study PRJEB29015, sample SAMEA2737869) | human gut metagenome | biome: human gut; feature: human-associated habitat; material: faeces | place: China | collected 2012 ... | reverse complement strand
AGATACCGAGGTCCGAGAGTGCTTTGTGTTCCAGAAATTTGGAAGAGAAAATTCCGGCTGCCGCCACCTCCGCCGCCGTATAGTGCTTCAGGATGTCATCGACCTGCTCACGGTAGTAGCTTTCAGCCACGACCTCCGTACCGAACGCGGCTGCCATTGCCGCCACGGTACGTGCGTCATAGTTCACGCTGTAATACTGGGCGTGGACATGCTGCGTGAAGGCAAGCAGCAGAACTGCAAAGACAAGTGACAGTTCATGTTCATTCTGTTCAACGGTTGAAAATATTACCTCTCCGCTTGCTGCGGTTGTTCTTCTCAGGTACTCCCTGCAGGGCCAGTATCAGCTTCTCTGCTTCCTCCATAGCCTCGTATGGGGACAGACCCCTGTATCTGACATACAGGTCTCTGGCTACTTCATACCGGCGCTGGTCCCACTTGACCTCCTCCGATTCCTCGAAACGCATGATGGTAGTGACGTCTTTGTCATCCTCGGTTTCAAATCTCATATATGCGTCCAGATCCTCTTCGGTCATGCCCAGTCGCAATCCGAAATTGCCCAGCATTTCTTCCATGTGCGCGATGCTCCTTTCCCCCAAATGGCGGAAATGAAGCAAGTCCCAGTTGCTGTGCAGGCACAGTTCCCGGATGGTGGCAATATCGTGGCTGTTGCACACGTTGCGGATGCGGAGAGCGTAAGGCTCAACACTGAACAGTTCCGCTATAGGTCGGTCTATATCAAATTTTCCCATTGTATCTGATTTTATTGTTTTGCTTTCAGGTTCAGTACCCGTCCGGCCTCGTTGACCTTCTGGGCGAATGTCAGGGACTTGCTGATGCCGCTGGCATCCCAGTCCCGGCAATAGGCTTCGATGGCTTCCTGATGGCTGCACCGGAGCTCCCTCTTGTAGAGTTTCAGGGCTTCCTTCTCAGCACGTTCGGTCGTGTAGGTCATGTAGCATTCATGCGGCTCTTCCACGCCATACACGCCGCTTGTCGTTCCCCTTCGTATGAATACCTCCCGGAAGAACGAACGGCCGTCCTTGTTGTCCAGACGGTTGATCGTGAATATCTTCTTGCAGTCAACATCGGTGAGCCCGAGAATGGCCTTGATGGTGTCGAAACGCTCCTTGAACTTGCTTTGGTCAAGCAGCATCACCACGTCGCTGTTGTTGATGATGGCCTCTTTAACGATTTCACTGCCGATGATGTCCTGTATCTCCTGTGTCACAACGCCCACGCTGGCCCAGAACTTACGGGCCGTCTTGTACATGAACTTGATGTACTCGGCCATCAGCGGACTGGCAATGGCTTTCCAGGCTTCCTCGATGACAAGCACCTTGCGGTTCTTCTTGATTCGCATCTTCTGCAGGAACACGTCCATGATTATCAGCGTGACAAGCGGGAACAGCAGCGGATCATCCTTTATACTGTCAATCTCGAACACCACGAAGGTCTCGTCGAACAGCGAACTGTCCATGTTCTCGTTCAGGGTCTTTTCATGGTTGCCGCCCCTGTAGAAGTCCTTCATCATGTAGCGGTAAGTCGAGAGGTCTATGCCCGAAATGTGGTTCTCGTGACAGATGTCCGGAATACGCTGGACGGAGTATTCGTAAAATGAATTGAACGAGAGTTCTTCCACCTTCAACTCCTTGCGCCTGCGTTCCATTTCGTCTATCATGCACTCGATACGGCTGTTCCGTTCCTGCTCGCTTTCCTCACGGTTCCCGTCACGGTTGCGTTCGTCTATGGCGAGGCTTTTTCTCAGGTCTTCCCGCTGCATGGGCGTGAAGCCGTCGAAGCCGTTGAAATACGCATCGTAATAATCGGTGATTACATTTTCCACCAGACGGTCTTCCGTCTTCGTGACTGTTCCCTGCGTGCCCTTCCAGATCAGCAGGACAAGATTCTTTAGGAAGCCGGTCTTTTCCACGTTCATCTCTTCCTTGTGGATACGAAACGGGGTCATCGTGATGGGGCGTTCCTCCGTGTAGCTGATGTACTTGCCTCCCAGATACTCGCACAATCCCTCGTAGGAGTTTCCGGTATCGACCATTACGATGTCTGTACCCTGTTCGTGCAGCTGGCGCACGACAGAGTTCATGTGGAAGGATTTCCCGGAACCGCTCGGCCCGAGGGCAAAAAAGTTCGAGTTGTCCGTCAGCTTCTGTCTGCCTTCCTTGCCGGTGATGTCGATGGCGACAGGCACTCCCTGGCGGTCAGTGTAATAGACTTTCACCGGGGTGTCTTCGCTGTGCTGCACACGTTCCTTGTACATCAGGCACATCGCCGCGTCCGATAGGGTCAGGAACCGGTCATACTCTTCATTCAGGCTGTAGCAGTTGCCCGGGAACGAGCCGACGAACAGCTCCAGCTGGTTGTAGGCTCGTTTGGAAATATGGATTCCCATTCTACCGAAAGCATTCTCCAGATGATTCGTACACTTCTGCAGGTCCGTATCGCCGGACACGGCCACTATAAGGTTGAAATGGCTGTACACGAGCTGCTTGCTCTCGCGGGCAATCACCTCCTGTACACGTTTTATGTCTTCGACCGCTGCCTGGTTGCTCGGGTTGGGAATGCTCGCGTGCCGGTTCTTCTTCTTGTCCAGCAGCGAAAGTTCACGCTTCTGGTTGGGAAGGATGACCTGGTTATAGACCACTGTATCGGCATTCGGAATGCTGTCAATGGCCGAGACAAGATCCACGGGCATTTCCGTGTTGTTCACTTCTATATTGGTATAGGGTCTGATCATCGAAGGCAGCGAGATGCAGTCCACGTCCACGAGACTGTACACCTTGCAGCGCTTGTCACCCATCGAGACGCTCTCGTCGTCCGACTTGAAGTTCGTCATCGAGATAATACGGTCCTTGAAGTTCATGGCGAAATACCGGTCCACGTAATCGCTTGCCTCGGATTTGTTCAGGAAACGCGCCTGCACGCCGCTGTCCCGCAACTGGTCCTGTACCTTGCGGATCTTGACAAGGAAATCACGCCATTTCTTGTTGTCGAACGAGAAAAGGCGGCTTTTCCTGGCTTCCTGCGTGATGGTCAGGTAACACATGCTGTCCGTGTACGCCCTTCCCTTGAAATACCGGAAATACGATTCAGAAAGGAACTCCTGCTTCCCGGTATCCTCGTTGACAAAACGCTTCCTCACGAAGATGTCCTGCTTGTGAATGGCATAACCTTCTCCCAAGGTCAGGGCAAGGGCGGAGAACAGATGCGTGAAATCGTAGTAGCTGTCTATGTTCGCCGAATACTTCTGTACCGGATTCTCGATCTTCAGCATGGCGGAATATTCGCCCGTCTTGGTGTACAGGACACCCACGCCTTCCGTGTCTTCCACCGAGAAATAGATGTCCTGGAAGATACGCTTGCGCTTGCCTCCGGTACCGAACGCATGGACGGATATGGCCATACCCGCGCATAAGGCAACGAAAATCAGGATAATGTATAGGGTCATTTCAATATACGTTCAATTAAATAGGGGTAGGCCCGTATCTCATACGAACCTACCCGCGTTCAACATTCAATATAGCCACACATTGCTGTGATGGTTTAATTTTGTCAGACCTTACGCGAGTAGGCATAGACGAACACGCCTCGGTCCGTTCTCTTGCTGTGCAGACCTTTCCGCTGCTTGAAGATGATTAGCACGATGCCCACCGACAGAATGACTGTCAGCGCGGCCAGTCCGGCCACGAATCCGGCAAGGCAGTAAGCGGCTATGAAGCCCGCGATGGCTCCGCCTGCCGTTCCTGCCGCCCAATAGATGTAGCGGCCCTGCAATCCCATCACTTCAAGAGGACGTTGCAGCCCCTTGAACAGCGGATAGTCCGGATAACGTGTTTCCTTGCTTTTCATCCCTCGGTACTTTTATGCGTCAATGCCGAAAAACAAAGGAAGAGCCTGTGCTGCTGCAATCAGGAAAAGACATGCACCAACCACCATCATGATCTTCTTTTTGACATCCTGCTCTTCGTTGTTCATGGCGATGTAAACGGAGATGGCGCCGATAATGGCGACTACACCGGCGATGGCATAGCAGAGCTTGACCATGACTGGTACATACTTGACAATTTCCTCCGCCACGGTAGATAGTGCGGTAGTACCGGCTGAATAGTCGCCGGCCGTACTCTGGGCCATTGCCGTGGTACCAGAGAACAAAGTGAGTGCAAGCATCTTCACTTTGGTGGAAACACCTTGGATGAATCCTTTTGCCTTTCGGCACATTTGTTTTACTTTCTGAAACATACTTGATCGTTTTTGAGTTAATATTTATGTATTGGATTGTTAAACAGCCTTATATGCGATAACCGAAAAATGCCGGAAGTACGATGGAGGCCCCGATGATGAACAGGCACGCGCCAAGCAGCGATAAAAAGGATTTGACGATGCCGTCCTCTCCAGTGTTCATCTTGATGTAGATCTGGAAGGCGGACACGATGACCAGAACGGATGCGATGGAGTAGCATATATACAGGACATACAGCATCATCGTGACCACGAAGTCGTGCATCGTGGCCAGCGCATCCGCTCCCCAGCTGTAGTTCACGCTGCCGCTCTTGGCGAAAGCCGCATAGGGTACAAGAATTAACAGGCATACTATCTTTTGCTTAATCGACATGCTACAATTTGTCTTTAATTGGTTTCCAGGCCATCTCCGGACGATTTTCCAGTTTGCCCCTGGAAAGCATCGCCTTGTACATTTCATCTGCACTGAAGCCATCAGACAGGTAGGGCGTGGTTTCCTCCATCTTTTCCTCCGCCTTGGCTTTGAGACGCTCCAGTCTTTCTTCCGGGGTCTCCTTTGTCTCCGGCTTTTTGTCCGCCGGCTTCTGGTCGGTGGCAGAATCGCCGCCTGATGCTGTTTCAGTATCGTATTGCTCGTTGCCGACACGGAACCCGGTTTCACTCTCGCTCACGGCAACACTCTCTTCGTCCTCCAGTGTGCCGAGGTCGAAAACTTCCTCCTCTGTCTTGCCGGTTCTCCTTTTTCCATAGAGATCCTGCATAATGATGACCGCGTAATAAATGAGGTACGCGACCGTCAGAACAATGGCAAAAATGAAATATGATCTCATATCTTTTAGTATGGATATTGAATTTTGTATTAGTTTGATTTCACAAATAAAAAAGGAGAATTTCGAACTACGAAATAATTGTGTATTAAACGGATGTTTTCTTTACAAGATTTATATCGATTTTGAAAATCGTACTATAAAATCGTACTATATCGCCTTAATGAACGGGAAAAATGAAGAAGTCAGGGCATAAAAAAAGCCCTCCGTTCAGGAGGGCTTCCATTGGCAGATTCGCTTTTTTTTAGGTCAGCGTTTCTTGCCTCGCAAGCAATCATTCAGATCCTTGTATTCGCTATATCGGACAGCTTCGTTGCTGACCCGTTCGCCGTATAGTCCGGCTATGGTTTCCACGGTCTTTTGCCCGGCAAGGTCGTTGTCGAGATAACAATGTATATGCAGGTATCTCTGCAGGTACATCAATGCCTTTTTCAGGTTGTTTACGGAGTTCATGACAAGGTAGTCGCAAGGCTGGTCTATACAAATGGTCCAGTTGCATGACTGCTTCAATGTCAGGTAAGACAGAAAGTCCATGAACCCCTCGAACACGCAGACCCGTTCCTGTATCTCTCCGCACTGATGTCCGATCAGGGAGATGTCCTTGTTCTTGATACATCCTTTATAATAGGCGTTGCGCATTTCATATCCGCCCGAAACATTACCGAACGCGAGGGCAAAATAATGCCGGTCACGCAATTCATAATGGATTTCCTTGCAGAACATACGTCCTATGTCAGCATCTATTTTCCGGGACTGAAGGTAAGAGTATAACGCGTGATGCCGTAACGGGACGACAATCAGATTTTTCATATCCGATTCCACGGGACGGGGCGGAAGAGCCTGGAAACGGACTTTCGGCAAAGGCATATCGCTGGAATGCCGCCCGATGTATGCCAGTACCTCGCTTACACTTTCAGTCTGGTAAAGGTATTTACCCAATTCCACGAGGTCGCCTCCGGTGGCCGCCCCAAAATCATACCATTCGTTCAACCGGTCATTGACCTTGAACGACGGCGACTGCTCATCCCTTAACGGCGAGAGATACCAGTACTGATCCGATTTAACGTATTGCGCATGGTGGCCGAGCTGCGCCAGAAAGTCCACTATGCGTACCTGTTTTGCTTCTTCTATAGTCATGGCTGTTTTCTTTCACTTGTTCACACGGAAATGGTTTAGTTTAGTTTTATTCCCTATATATATACATACTAAAGTAAACTGAAATATATATGCCCGCGCCCGGCTTCATTCTTCATCAAAAAGCCTTGCTTCCGCGGGGGTCATGTCATAGTAGAACAGCTTGTCCTGCTTGACAACAAGTTTAAGGTTGTCCGTCAGGTACTGCAGCAGTTTTATCATGACACTGCGGCCACGTTTGAAGCCTATGTTTTCATAAGAGGCGATCAGACGTTGCAGTACATTCTCAAAGCCCCTGATGGGTTTGCCGTCAAAGGCAGCGGAAAGGGCTTCCCGGTGCTGCTCGATGCTCAGCTCCGTAAAGCTTGTCCGTTGCCTGGGCTTCGGGGTGTCACCGAACGTGTGCCCTTCGGCGATGACCGGGAGCCCGTTGTCGTCCACGGTGAACGCGAAGGGTTTGAACTCCTTTTCCCGGATATGCAGGGCATGGACTTCACTGACAGACGGATTCTCGTTGCATTTGCTGATGACCAGTACTGTTTCCGCCTTGTTGCTCATCTCCGTACCGATATGGCCTCGTACATTGTTGTCCCCTTTGTTCAGGTGCAGCACGCAATGGATATGCAGGTCGTAACGAGAGGACCATTCCATCATTTTGTTGATTACCTCCACCGATTCGCTGGTGCTGTTGATGTCCAGCATAAGGTCGCGGATACCGTCAATGATAACCAGCCCGTAACCTTTACCCTGACGAAGGGCATAGTCTATCACACTTATACGGACTGTCGGAGAATACTCCCGCAGGCAGATGAAATCAAGGTTCTCGCTGTCTGCTGTGGTAGGAAGCCCGGCCAGACGCAGAATACGTTCCAGCACCGTGTGACAATGATAGCGGCTCTGCTCGGTATCGACATACAGGATCCGGCGTTTGCCTTCCGGCAGATGCGCCCGGTAGTTCAGCACCTGCTTACCTGCCAGGGAAGCGGCGACAAGGGCGGAGACATTGAATGTCTTCTTGGATTTTGCCTTGCCGGTCGATGCACTGAAATTGCCGAGAGTCGCTATGGTCGAATTGTCAATCCAGATAATTTGCGGCGGGGTCTCGTATGTATCCGTCGCCTTGATTTGGGAAGCTGAAAGAATATCTGACAGACGGGTCTCTTCCAATCCCATTCCCGTCTTCTGGTCAGTTCTTCTTTCGTTTTCCATGGCGTTTCTCGTTTAAGAAGGGTTGTACTGCTGCCGCCTCGTGTGCCATCCGCGTGGCATCATCGACGGCAAGTTCATGATTCTGCAGGAGCCATTCGTCCAGTTCCTCCTTGGCAAAGTAGATCATCTTGCCGCGAGGCTTGTAGTGAGGAATCTCCTTGTTGGCCGTAAGTTTATACAGCATACTTTCTGATACCCCGATGTACATGCAGGCTTCCGAAAAAGTAAAGACCTTTTTGGTCGCGTAAATGTTCTTTTCCAGCAATTCCACCCGTTCCAGAAAGCTCTCGACCGGTTCCAATTTCCGGATAATCGCTTCAAGGGCCGTGAGCCGTTCGCTCAACCTTTCCATGAATGTCAATCTGTTGGACATATTATTCGTGATTAAATTAGACAATAAGAGATGCACCTCTGTTTGTAACGCGTTGTATACAGAGGCAAAGGTAGAGTGTGAATATCTAAAAGCATTGGATGACAGTATGATACCGGTTTGGTAGCATATCAGTTATCATACTTTTGCTTTTCACATGGTTGACTTCTTAGCACTTCCTTTCATTCCTTCAGTTGGCTTACAAACTTTCTGATATTGTAAGCGGTTGAAGTCATTTTGTTCCTGACCAACGAAAGCGTGGTGGATATGCTCGTTGCGGATATGAAGTGCGAGCCGTCCTTGGATTGCAGGAAACGCCCTCTTTCGAGGACTGATTGCCAGTAAGGCTGAATGAATGAATTCTCAAGAAGGGCATCGAACAGGATAGCCACACGGCGCACGCTGTTCACCCGAAGACAGAAACCTATCTTGCAGGAGAAGAGAGATTCCATGTCGTCAATAGTTACGGGAGAACAGAACAGATGATAAGTATTGGCGCAAGAAACGATACCGGCCAGTTGTTTGCGCGAAAGACTGCAGTCAAAAGAAAGAAATGAAAACTTTGCCGGATTACAATCGGAAGATGCCAGTTCCGATGTGTCATACTTCCGCTTTAGTTCCATGCACTCCTCGAAAGAGAGGCTCGGGGCGGAAAAAAGCGGTTGGATAAGGTAGGGGCAGTCGGTCAGCAGTCCCTTGACGATGTGGATGTTCATTTCGTGGCAGTTCCGACAGACCGCGTTATCGCAGTCAATATACCGGTGACTGTTCACAAAATCCTCCACATAACGGCGATACTGTTTGCCGTGGATTTTGACCTCCTGGAGATAAACTGTTTTTGCTTCGGTAAGCAGGGCGAAAAGTTCTTCCGCCACGTCCTGTGCCGATTCAATGTGATGCGGGTGTTTGCTCCCCTCAAAAAGAGAGAAGGCCTTTGTCAGCTCTTGTCATGTCGATTTACATTTTATTGGTTTATAATAATATATCATCATAAAGGTATCGTTTTTCGATTGTATCTGCAATCGATGACGCCCTTAAAATATCTACTTGTAAATTTGACATGATATGGTATATCATTGGTCACTCAAACAATCCGTTGACCAGGTTGACCGCATCATCCTTTTTCTGGTTGATGATTTTGGCGTACACCTGTGTCATTTTCACGTCAGCATGGCCGAGCAGCTTGGATGTCGTATATAAGTCTGCTCCGAGTGTCAGCATCATCGTCGCGAACGTGTGCCGCGCCGTATGGAATGTAAAACGCTTGTTTATTCCCGCCGCTTTTGCCCATGGTTTGATAAGAATATTGACCATTGCTGGGGACGGCAGGTCAAACACATGGTCATCAGGAGTTTTGTCTCCACGCGCAGGCATCCACTTCAACGCTTCCGGGGAAAGCGGAAGATAAATCGGTTCCTTGGTTTTCTGCATTGAAACCGACAGACGGTATTGTCCACGATCAACGAATACATCTTTCCATTGCAACTTGATTATATCACTGATTCGCAGACCGCAGAAACAAGAGAACAGATAGGCACCTTTCACGGATTCATTTTTCATCGGGGTTGCGATCAATGCACGCACCTCTTCAATGGTCATGTATGACCGTTTGCTTTCAGGCAGACGGATCTTTTCCGACTTGCTGATTTTCGTGAAAGGATTGGACTTGATGATCTCGGCCCTGACAGCCGCATTCAAGGCTCCGTTCAATACCCGGTAATAAGTATGCAGTGTGTAATTCGACACTCGTTTGCCTCTGGAACGGTATTCGGACTGAAGGTAGTCAAGATAATTCTGGCAGAATGTCTTGTCTATTTGATCCATCAACATACGTTCTCCCGCATAATCCTTCAAGATGCGTATAGTGATGTCAATTTGATAACCGTCCTTTTTGCCACGCTTGGCCTGGTTCTCCTTGTAGGTATTCATCCAGTCAAGCAGGTAAACTCTCTCTTTGGTTTCTATACCGGCCTCGCCGTTGGTCAGCTCGATAATACGTTTGGACTTGATGGCATTGGCGGCATTCATAGTCGCCTGATTCTGCCGACGGGCATTGTTATCCGTTTCCGGAATGAGATACAACTTAAGATATTCGTATGTTCGTTTTCCGAAACGGTATATATCAAGATACAGACTTTGGCTTCCATCTGCCAGCTTCTTTGTCCGAAGGCGGACAGGCTCTTTTACTTTTGTAGGCTTCTTTACTCGTGGCATATCGATCCCTTCATAATTTTGTTTCTGTTGCAAAGATATGAATAAAGGTCGATATTGAGAAACAAACGAGAAACAAAATTGTACCGAAAAAGAACCAATCAACTGAAAAGAAAGAAAACAACTGAAAACATCAAGTACACTATAATCAATTGTAAATAAGCGGTTTTATTTGCACTTGTTTAGCTCTTGTTTTCATTTTAGGGCTTTACTTTATAAATCTGGTAAATTTTTTGAAGTACACGAGAGTAAGCAGCGGAGGTTCACGTCCATGGGCGTGGACCGTTCGTGCTTATTTGTGTACATAGGTTTACCAGAGCCTGCAAAGTCAAATAAGCGACAACGAATGGTTTCACGCCTTCTTTATGTCGCTTAGCGGAGGGTCGGGGCGAAGCTTTCAAGCCTATGCCCTCCACCAAATCTCATACACCGCAAATCATCTCGCGTCAGCGCGTGGCCGACCACGGCGAGGTCTTCACCGCAGAGCGTGAGGTCAAGGCGATGTGCGACCTCGTGAAGAACGAGACCGAGCGCATCGAATCCCGTTTTCTCGAACCCGCCTGCGGACAGGGCGCTTTTCTGATCGAGATCCTGCGTCGCAAACTCGCCGTCGTGTCGTCCCGTTATGCCGCGACGC